>Ga0307515_10022292_pt1 | contig 11169 bp, 11 predicted proteins | sample 17_EM_MG_FD_194513 | JGI IMG/M metagenome (GOLD analysis project Ga0307515, IMG submission 194513) | Populus trichocarpa ectomycorrhiza microbial communities from riparian zone in the Pacific Northwest, United States - 17_EM | ecosystem: Host-associated > Plants > Roots > Unclassified | place... | reverse complement strand
GCGCTTCAAGGCCCGGTAGCGCTCGGGTTGCAGGATCTTCGGGAAGCGGGGCGACAAGCGATGCAGCACGGCCGGGCCTGGGCGATGCCACGGTGAAATACGGCCGCAACCGGCCCAGTCGGCCGGTGCGGTGTAGTCGACCCAGGTCAGCTGCGCGTGGGCGGTCAGTGCGTCCAACTCGTTACGCAAATGGTCGGCGGTTGCAAAGTAGTAGACCAACGGCGTGCAGTGACCCAGCGTCAGCAGGCCCAGCTGCGGGCCGCTGCGGCCGAGTTCAGGCGCTTTCACAAGGGCGCGCGACAGTGCGCCGGCCGCCAACGTGGCACCGGTGCTGTGGCCAACGACGAGCAGCTCCTGCGCGTCGCGCGACTCCGCAGCTGCTTGAGCGATCAGCGCGGCCATCGCGTCGACGCGCGGGTCGAGTTCGGCCACGCGGCCCTCGGCCTGGGCGTGAGAAAAGCCGTAGAGCCGCATCAACCAGTCGCTGCCCAGGCGATGCGACAGCCGCCGCCAGCTCCACCAAGCGCCGACACAGGCAGCCACGCCGACGGCCAGCGCCCCCCAGGGGCGCGATGCCGGCGGCAACATCGCCACGACGCCCGTGGCCAGCAAGCCCCACAGCAGCGCCACCACCAGCGCCACGGCGAGCGGGAAGACGATGAAGAACCAGTTCAGGCGAGACGCGCGCCACGCACGGCCGAAAAAGCCCTGGCGACTGCCATCCACATAAAAATTCCAATGGTCGCGCAGCACGGTGCCGACGCTGCGTGCCCAGTGCGCACGCACGATGTCATCCCAGCGCAGCAAGGTGTAGCGGGTGTGCAGTTCTTCGCCACCGTCGTTGAGCGGCCAGTGCACGTCCCATTCGTCGGCCCAGTCGTTCAGCCGGCGACGGGCACTGACCCGCACGGGCGGGCCGCCAGCGCCTTCGGCCCCGGAGGGGCGGTGAGCGGCAAGGTCGCGGTACAGGTGGTGGTAGAAGCGTGGGCTCTTCGGGTCGAAGCCTGCGATGAAGAACACGCGCCGGTGCAATGGCATGCGCCGATTGTCGCGTGGGCGCTTCAGGCGACCGGCGGTGCCAGCCGCAACGCGCCGTCTTCGCAGAGCAGCAGCCCGTCGCCGATCAGCTTTTCGACCAGTTCCTGGGCCCAGCGTGCGGGCGACAGTGTGATGTGGCAGACGCGCGCACTCAGGTCGAAGATCGGTGTCTGCAGCAACCAGGCTTCCAACTCGGTACGCACACGCGACTGATGCTCCATCATGTGGAACATCACCAGTGCGCGCGCTGCATGTTGCGCATGACGCGCCGGATCTTTCTCGAAGCCTTGCAGGCGTCGCCGACTGCTGGTCAGCGCTGCCGGCACATCGTCGAACACCGCACCATGGCCGGGGATCACGCAGCGCGGCGCCAGCGATTCGATCAAGTCCAGCGTGCGCCGCGTCGGGCCGAAACCGTCTTCGCCGAACAGCTCGGGGAAGATGATCGCCAGCCGGTCTTCCCACAGTGCGTCGCCGGAAATCAGCGTGCGTGTTTGCGGTTCGAACAGCAGCACGGCCTCGGGATCGTGACCAGGCGCGGCATGGACTTGCCATTGTGCCGGCCCCAAGCGCAACGTGTCGCCGGGTGTGATCGCGCCGTCCACGTGGAAGCGCTCGCACAGCTGGCCGGTGGCGCGGTAGCTCAGGCGGGCCTCGTCCCAGGCCTGCACGACCTCCAGCGAAGGGGCCGGTACATAGGTTGTGACCGCGTGTCGCGCCTGCAGCGCACGGTTGCCGCCGCAGTGGTCCGAATGCAAATGGGTGTTGACGATGCGCTCCAGCGCCGCACCACCCAGCGCCCGCTCGACCAGCGCAATCGTCATCTCGGCATGCCGGGCATAGCCGGTGTCGACCACCGTGGCGGGCGACTCCATGCCAGCCGCGGCGAAGACGATGTTGTTGGCCGACAGCCAGTCGCGCTGCAGCACCTGCGCGCCAAGCGTGTTCAGCGTGCCAGCGTGCGCGTCGCTCATCCGCCGGCGCCGGAGCGCAGCTCGCGGCGCAGCACTTTGCCGACCGGCGACTTGGGCAGCTCGTCGCGAAACTCGATCACCTTGGGCCGCTTGTAGGCGGTGAAGTTGTCGCGGCACCAGGCGGCCACGTCGTCTTCGGACAGCGTTGCGTCCTTCTTCACGACGAAGAGCTTGACCGCTTCGCCCGAGCGCGCATCGGGGATGCCGATCGCCGCGCACTCGAGCACGCCCGGGTGCAGGTTGACGACCTGCTCGATTTCGGTCGGGTAGACGTTGAAGCCGGAGACCAGCACCATGTCCTTCTTGCGGTCGACGATGCGCACGTAGCCGCGCTCGTCCATGATGCCGACATCACCGCTCTTGAAGAAGCCATCGGCGCCGATTGCCATCGCGGTTTCTTCCGGCCGGTTCCAGTAGCCGGCCATCACCTGCGGGCCGCGGATGCAGATCTCGCCCGGCGTGCCGAGCGGCAGGTCGCGCCCATCGTCGTCGCGGATCGCGATCTCGGTCGAAGGAATCGGCATGCCGATCGTGCCGCTGAACTCGGCCACGTCGAGCCGGTTGCTGGTAGCCACCGGCGAAGTCTCCGACAAGCCGTAGCCTTCGACCACCGGGCAGCCGGTGAGCTTCAGCCACTTCTCCGCCGTGGCCTGCTGCACCGCCATGCCGCCGCTGTTGGTGACGACCAATTCGGAGAAATCGAGCCGCGCAAAGTCGGGGTCATTGGCCAACGCATTGAGCAGCGTGTTGACCGCCGGGAACATGTTGATCCGATGCTCGCTGAGCGTGCGGATCAGCCCAGGGATGTCGCGCGGGTTCGGGACCAGCAGGTTCATGATCCCCAGGCGCGCACCCATCAGGTAGCAGATGGTCAGCGCGAAGATGTGGTACAGCGGCAGCGCGCAAACGGCCGTCAGCGGCTTGTCGCCCAGCTTGTCGAGCATCGGGCCGAACCAGGCCTCGGACTGCAGGATGTTGGCCACGACATTGCGGTGCAGCAGCGTCGCGCCTTTCGACACGCCGGTGGTGCCGCCGGTGTACTGAAGGAACGCGACGTCGTCCGGGCCAATGGCCACCGACTTCAGGCTCAGACGCGTGCCTTCGGCGATCGCCATGTTGAAACGCGTGACTGTGCGGCCCTCGTCCAGCGGCAGGCGGAACTCGGGCACCATCTTCTTCAGGTGGCGCACCGCGAAGTTGATCAACTGCCCTTTCCAGAAGCCCAGCAGGTCGCCCATCGAGGCCAGCACCACATGGCGCACGGCGGTGCCCGCGATCGCTTCTTCCAGCGTGTGGGCGAAGTTCTCGAGCACGACGATGGCCGTCGCGCCGCTGTCCTTCAACTGGTGCGCCAGCTCGCGTGCGGTGTAGAGCGGGTTGACGTTCACCACCACGCAGCCGGCGCGCAGGATCGCGCCAATCGCCACCATGTACTGCGGCAGGTTGGGCATCATCACGGCGACCCGGTCGCCCTTGGCCAAACCTTTGTCTTGCAGCCAGGCGGCCAGCGTGTGCGACAACTCGTCGACCTCGCGGAAGCGCAGCCGGCTGCCCATGCAGCACGATGCATCGCGTGCGGCGTGGCGGCGCCAGGCATCTTCCAGCAACGCGACGACCGACGGGTAGCGCGAGGTGTCGATTTGAGCGGGCACCCCTGGCGGGTAGTGCGCCAGCCAGGGGGGCTGAGCGGTGGTGGTGGAAGGGGCGTCAGCCAGGGCGAGGTCGGTCACGGCGTGTCCAGGGATCAGGTGTGAGCGGGGGCGCCTCATGCTGCGGGCGCCTGCCGCAAGAGGCTACGGTAGTTGTCCCAACGCAGCGGGTCCGCTTGTCGCCGGGGTGACAAGCGCCGTGTCGAACAAGGCCTGCATCAGCGCGCGTTCGCGTTGCTCGATCAACGCCAGGAAGTCGGCCGCGCCGTTCATCGCGCCAAAGGTATCGAAGCCGCGTTCGAGAAAAGTCTGCAGCGATCCCAGGCCAGCGGCGCGAGCGGGCCCGCGCATCAGCTTCAGGCTGTGACGCAAGAAGCGGTTGCGGGTGTAGCGGTCCAACTGGGTGCCCAGCGTCATCACCAGGTCGATCTGGCGCCGGCGGTCAACGGCTCGGCCGACCGCTTGCCACGCCTGGCGGTAGGCCGTGGCGTCGATCTGCTCGCTCGGCAGCAGGCGCGCCATTGCGCTGTCCAACGATTCGGACAAGGCGTGCAACTCGGCCAGCGCGTCGACCGTCGCCACCACCTCGCTCGGGAACAGCCGCACCAGTGGCGGCACGATGCGGGCGAACTGGGCGTCGCGCTCGGCGAAGTCCTGTGGGCCGTAGAGGTCGTCGAGAAAAAAGCGGGCCGCCGCGCCATAACGCGAATGGGCCAGCAGATCGGCATGGCTGCGCGAAAAGCGCTCGCGCTGGTACGCCTTCAGCGCCCGCACCCGTGCCGCCCAGGCCGGCTCGGTGGCGCGCGCCCTTCGCTCGGTTTCGACTTGCTGCAGGTGGCCCAGGATGCTTGCGGCCAAGGTGGCGCTGGTGCCGTTGCTGTTGCCCATGATGCTGAGAGCCTATCGCAGCCGCCGGCGGTTTTGGCGCGATGCCTAGTGGCTGTGCTCTAGCCGGACGGTGCGGAAGGTGTCGCCGCGGTGTGACACTCGGTGGATGATGCTGCCCTCGATCTCGCGTTGACCATGCTGGCCCGTTTGCAACAACTGGTGGTTCTCGGCTGGTTCGCCGCCTTGCTGGCTGCCGCCATCTTGCCTTGGCGGGCCGGCCACCCGGTCGGGTCTTTGATCGGCGTGGGGCTGGTGCTGGCCAGCCATCCGTTCTGGCTGCTGGTGACTTTTGCGCTGATGCGCTGGCATAACCGGCAAGACGGCGCACCGCCCGCCAGCTGGCGCCAGTGGTGGACGGCCTGGTGGGGCGAAGTACGCATGGCGCCGCAGGTCTTCGGCTGGCGTCAGCCGTTTGCCTCGAATGCCGAGCGGGACTTTCTGCCGGCGGACGCGCGCGGCCAGGCCGGTGTCGTGCTGGTGCATGGCTTTGTCTGCAACCGGGGGCTGTGGACGCCCTGGCTGGCCCAACTGCGCGCAGCAGGGGTGCCGTTCGTGGCGGTCAACCTGGAGCCGGTGTTCGGCTCGATCGACGACTACCCAGCGGTGATCGAAGCGGCCGTGCGCAAGGTGGAGAGCTGTACCGGCGAAAAGCCGCTGCTGGTGGGGCACAGCATGGGCGGCCTGGCGATTCGCGCTTGGCTGGCCCAGCATGCAGCTGACACGCGCGTGCGCGGCGTCATCACGATTGGCACGCCGCACCGCGGCACCAAGCTGGCGATGCTGTCGCAGCTCGGGCACAACACCCGCGAAATGCGGCCGGGCAGCGACTGGCTGCAGCGCCTCGAGGCAACCGAGCCGGCATCACGCCGCGAACTGTTCCTTTGCATCTACGGCCATGGCGACAACATCGTCTTCCCGGCCTCGAACGCTTTGCTTCCCGGGGCTCGGCAGCTGCACATCGCCGGCACGGCGCACATCGACCTGCTGCACCATCCCGAGGCTCTCGCCATGCTGTGGCAGGCGCTCGGTCGGCCGGGGCCGCAAGACAGCGCCTGAGCCACGCGCCGGGCGGCCCCACAGACCCGAGGCGGCCAACCACAGGGGCGCGAGCGCCAGCCAAAGCAAGGCGCGGCCATCGGCCAGCTGTGCATGCGCCAAACCCAGCAGCCAGATCGACAGGGCCAGGCCCCAGCCCAGCCACAGCAACGCGCGGGTTGGCCGGGCCGACCAGGCTGGGTGGATACACCGACCGAGCTGGCGCAAGGTGAGATGACCGCCGACCAGGGCGCCGGCTGCCAGCAGTGCACCGCCGAGCCACGCACCCAACCAGGGGCGAAGCAGGACCATCGGGTCGAACGCCGGCATCGACAGCAGGCCCACGCCCACAGCGATGGACAAGGCCAGGAACAGGGCCAATCCGTAACGACGACTCATGTCAGGTGTCATGCCGACTTGCTTCTTGGTGGGGCGATCTTGCGACCGAGAAATTCAGTGTCGCGTCCGCATGCCGACGGCACTATCACCCCCTTGGGGGATTACCCGAGGGTGTTCAGCTGTCGATCTCGCGCAGCAGCGCTTCGGTGGGCCCCAGGCCCATGTTCAGCAGCTGCGCGATGTCGCGCACGTCGTCGGGAATGGCGGGGTTGGACCAGCCGTGCGCGGTGTGGCGCGCCAGCCGAATCGCCAGCATCACGTTGCGGACCTGGCTCGCGCTTTCCTGTCGGTCGTCGGTGATCCGCACCAGCAGCTCGGGCAGGCGCCAGGCCAGCATCAGGGCGTGTTGAACCTCGGCCAGAGGCACGCCGAGCAACGCCCGTTGTGCAGCCACGCTGCGCAGGGTCGGGTCGGCCTTCTGGCGGTAGGCAATGTCGAGCGCCAGGTGCGGCGCGTGCAGCCACAGCAGCATCTCGGCAAAGTCGTGCAGCAGCGCAGCCTCGTGGATCACCGGCGCGTCGTGGTCGAAACGGTGCACGGCGAAACTGAGTGCGAACTTGCCGGCGCGGTGGGCGCGCTGAAGCACGTCACGCAGACCCTGCAATGCTTCGGGCTGCTCGCTCAGGTGCTGTTCGATGGTCGGCTGCGGGCCGAAGTCTCGGAAGAAGGGGGTGATGCCGATCAGCACCAGCGCTTCGGTCGCGGTCTCGACATCGGTCTGGCGCCGGCTGCCGCGTTGCAGGCCGGCGGTGTAGGCCAGCAGCTTCAGCGTCATCAACGGGTCGGACGAAATCGCATCGGCCAGCATGCGCGCGTCGACCGCGTCTTCGTTTTCGCGCAAGTCTTCCAGTGCGTTGGCGGTGCTGGCCAGCACCGGGATCTCGGCCTGCTGGAAATAGCGCACCCAGCCGGCCGCATCCAGCGGCGTGCGGCGAGGGGGAAACAGCGAGACGTCAGGTGCGTTCATGGGGCCGAAGTCCGGCTGCAGGAAGCAGCCCGGTTTTCGGCTTTATCGGCCAGCCGGCGCCAAAGTTAAGCCGGCCGGCGACCCTGGCGGACCAGGGAGCCGACCGGTAGGTGACTGGCGCGCGGCGCGCGCGCCGATCACAGGCGGGACACGTCGAGGCGGCCGACGTATTCGCCGTTGACGAACAACGCGCCTTCGGGCGCGCCGGCTTCAGCGCAGAACTCCACATCGGGCAGTGGGCCGGGCTGAACCGGGTGAGCCACGGGCACGGCGAGTTGCCGTGCGAACCAGGCGAGCCAGACGCCAGCGCGGCGCAACTGCCGGGCGGCGAGGCGGCGTGCCGGGTGAGCGGCAGCCACGGGACGCCAGGGCGCGTGGCCGTGAGCGACTTGGGGAACGTAGAGCGGGCGGTGCATGGTGGTGACTCCAGAGGGCTCCACCGATCGGGCAGAGCCGAAAAACAAAAACATGATTCAGGGGCTGTGGCGTTCGGCGAGCCTCAGCTCGCGGCGCAGCTCATCGCGACCTCGTTGGCGCTGTGACTTGTCGCCACTGTCGTGACGGCCGGCCTGGCGCATGCGGGTTGGGGCGACCAACGGGTTGCGGGGCTTGGCGGTGGCAATGGTGAATTTCATGGACGCTCCTTGGGGGTGACGAGATCGGACGGTTTCGAACAGGGCGGTGGCGCTCACCGGCACTCGTCGAACGAGTCGCAGCCGGTGAGGGCCGCGGCTTCATCAGAGGCCGTGGCGTTGGCAGACGACTCGCTGGCGCGAGGGGCTTGGCGGGCGGCGCGCAGGTCGGCCATCAGCAGCCGGCACAGCATCCAGGCGTGCCAGGCGCCTTGCGCGACCTGCGAAACAAACATCGGGTTGTGCATGGGTCTTTTCTTTCTTGTGCAGTCGATCGCTCACCGGCATCCGGCCGGTGGCGGGCAATGCGCGGCACCAGTGCCGCTGGGGTCACGGGCCAAAGCAAACGGCCCGGGTGGAAAACCAACCCGGGCCGTGTGTCTGTGGAAGCCGCCGAAGGCGGCGGCCTTCAGCGCAAATGACGACGGTGGGTCGAGAGAGATGCGACGCCTGCCACACCAGCCGACAGGAAGGCAGCTCGGTGGGCGAAGGTCGCGCACGGGTTCAGCAGCATTGGCAAGGTCCTGGTGGGTGGTGGGCCGGCCGAGGAGGCCGGGGCGAAGACTCTGTGGTGCCGGCTGGCTCGCCTCTTGCGAAGCGGCTGCCGTTCTCCCTGAGCTGGGCGCAATGATAAACGATCGATTATCTTGCGCAAGCACTTTTTATCAGTTGAGCATCCCCAATGTTGTGGGCACGCTCACGCCCACCGCGTTGCGGTGAAGGCGCTACAGGGCGCGGCTCAGCGTTTTTTCTTCAGCGGGGCGACGCCGCTCTGGGTCTTCATCCAGAGCGAGTGCATGTCGTCGGCGGGCACAGCGGCCGGCGCCCGCTTGGCCGGGCGCAACACGCCGGGTGCGACCATCGTGGGCGGGGCGATCGGCGCGGGTGGCGCAGGCGGGGCGATGGGTGCCGCGGGGGCGGCCACTGGCATCAACACCTCGCCCAGCAGGTCGAGCAGCCGGGTGCGGGCTCGTTGCGGGTGGCGTCTGTAATAGGTCAACACCAGGCCGACGATGAAGCGCTCGTCGTCATCCTGCGGCAGCGGTGCATCGCTGTTGATCTCGGGCGCCGCGGCGCCGAGTGCGGCACGGCCGCCGCCCTGCGGCTGGTCCATCCAGCCATAGGGCTTGTGGCAACACTGTTCGAACTGGCGCGCCAGGCGCTCACCGATTTGCCGCGAGCGGCCCTTGATCTGGCTCCAGTAGCTGGGTTGAATCTGCAAGCGTTCGGCGAATCGCCGTTCAAGGCCGCGCAAGATGGCGGCATCGGGTTGCTTGACGGTGCTGCGGACAAATTCGTCGAACAACAGCAAAGCGTTGTCGAGCCGAACCGCCGCCACGTCGCGGGGAAACTCCATAGCCCGGATGATAAAGCCGCGTTGCCTCGCACATCGGGTCAAACCGCTTGTCCGCAAGGGGCAGGGCGGGCTCCAATGCAAAGGTCCCGTCAAGAACCGGAGCTGTTTCCCGATGACCTCTCGTTCACCTCTGGCTATGGGTCTTGCCGCCCTGCTGAGTGTTCCCTTGTCGGCAGGCGCCGTCGAACGCGCCATCGAGCGTGAGGTGGTGGTGCCGGCCACGCTGGACCAGGCCTGGGCCGCCTGGACCACCCGGGAAGGCGTCGTCAGCTTCTTCTCACCCGGCGCCGAGATCGATGCCCGCGTCGGCGGCGCCTTCCACATCTTCATGGACCCGGGCGCCGCGCCGGGAGAGCGGGGCGCCGACGACATGCGCTACATGGCGCTGCAGCCGAAGAAGATGATCTCGTTCGACTGGAATGCGCCGCCCAGCCTGCCCGAGGCGCGTGCGCAGCGCACTTTCGTGGTCGTGCGTTTCGAGCCGGTTAGCGAGAAGGAAACCCGGGTGACCTTGCACCACACAGGCTGGGGCACCGGTGGCCAGTGGGACCAGACCTATGCCTACTTCGACAAGGCCTGGCCGCGCGTGCTGGAGAACCTGCGCAAGCGCTTCGAGACCGGCCCGATGGACTGGGCGCCCTGGCTGGCACAGCTGAAGGTCTACAAAGACAAGGCGGCCGCCGAAGCGGCCGCCAGTGCAGCATCAAAGTAACAACGCAGCGCGTCAGTCGTCCGTCACGGCCACCTTGTGCTGGCTCGTCAGCTGCTGTTGCACGGTCGGCGGTACCGCCTCGTAGTGCGACAGGCTGAGCGTGTAGCGGCCCTGGCCGCTGGTCAGCGCGTTGAGCCGGTTCTGGTAGCTCATCAGCTCGGCCAGCGGGGCCTGGGCCTTGACCAGCATCAGCCCGGCCATCTGCGCATCGGTGCCGGCCACCTGGGCGCGGCGTGACGACAGGTCACCGGTGATGTCGCCGGTCGAGGCCTCGGGCGCCGTGATCTCGACGTTGACGATCGGCTCCAGCACGATCGGCCGGGCCTCCAGGATCGCCGCGACCACCGCCTTGCGGCCTGCGGTGACAAAGGCGATTTCCTTGCTGTCGACGCTGTGGCTCTTGCCGTCGTGCACGGTGACCTTGATGTCGACCACCGAGTAGCCGGCAATCACACCAGCGGCCAGTGCCTCGCGCACGCCCTTCTCGACCGCCGGGATGAAGGTGTTCGGGATCGCCCCGCCCTTGACCTCGTCGGCGAACTGGAAGCCCGCACCGCGCGGCAACGGTTCGACGCGCAGGAACACCTCGCCGAACTGGCCGGCGCCGCCGGTCTGCTTCTTGTGCCGGTGGTGGCCCTCGGCCTTGGCGGTGATGGTCTCGCGGTAGGCCACCCGCGGCGGACGGGTGTTGACCTCGAACTTGTGCACGTCGCGCAGCCGGTCCATCAGGATGCGCAGGTGCAGGTCACCCAGGCCGTTGACGATGGTCTCGTTGGTGGCGGCGACGTGCTCGACCTTCAGGCAGGGGTCTTCGTCGACCAGCTTCTGCAGGATCTCCCACATGCGCTGCTCGTCGCCGTGGCGCTTGGGTTCGATCGCCAGCCCATGCACCGGCACCGGGAAGGCCAGCGGCTTCAGGTGGATGTGGTCGTCTTCGGCCGCGTCGTGCAGCACCGCGTCGAAATGAAGGCTGTCGACCTTGGCTACCGCGCAGATGTCACCCGGCACCGCCCGTTGCACCTCGACATGGTCCCTGCCCTGCAGCATGAACAAATGGCCGACCTTGAAGGGCTTGCGGCCGTCGCCGACATACAGCAGGCTGTTTGGCGTCACCGTGCCCTGGTGCACGCGGAACACGCCCATCTTGCCGACGTAAGGGTCGACCGTGACCTTGAACACCTGGGCCAGCACATGCTTGGTGGGATCCGGGCTGGCATGGATGTGCTCGGCATCGGGGCCTTCGCCGCGCAGGAAGTCCGGCGGGTTGCCTTCGGTCGGGTTGGGCAGCAGGCGCGCGATCACGTCGAGCAGCTCGCGCACGCCGGCGCCCGTGCGGGCCGAGACGAAGCAGACCGGGATCAGGTGGCCTTGGCGCAGCGCTTCTTCGAGCGGCGCGTGCAGCTCGCTGGCGTCGACGTCGCCATCGTTCAGGTAGCGCTCGACGAAATCGCCATCGACCTCGACCACTTGTTCGACCAGCGCGCGGTGGGCGGCCTCGACCGAGGAGAAGTCGGCCGA
>Ga0307515_10022291_pt1 | contig 11169 bp, 8 predicted proteins | sample 17_EM_MG_FD_194513 | JGI IMG/M metagenome (GOLD analysis project Ga0307515, IMG submission 194513) | Populus trichocarpa ectomycorrhiza microbial communities from riparian zone in the Pacific Northwest, United States - 17_EM | ecosystem: Host-associated > Plants > Roots > Unclassified | place... | reverse complement strand
CGCCACGGCTCCTGCCCCGCCACGGCTCCTTCCCCGCCACGGCTCCTCCCCCGCCACGGCTCCTCCCCCGCCACGGCCCCTCAGCGCGCCGCCGCCTTTCGGCGTGCCTCCATCTGCGCCGTGAGCGCGGTGACCTGCGCGTTGGCGAAGTGCAGCGACGCGCTCGCCTGTTGCGAGGTCTTCGTCGCGAGCGACTGGATCCGATCGAACACGATGCGCTGGCGATCGGTCGTCGGTGCCGGGAGTGCGTCGGCGGCGGCTTCTGCGGCGCGGGCGAGCGCCTCGATCTCCACCACCTCGGCGCGGAGGTTCTCGAGTGCGGTGCCGGCCTCGAAGTTGCTGTTCGTGGTCTCGTTCGATACCCTGGGACGGGTGCTGCGATGTGCTGACATCTGCGGCTCCTTGGCTCGTCGGTGCTCTAACACCGGCGGGCCGCTATTTCAGGCGCCAACGGCGGCGCTGCCTGTTCCGGATGGAACGATTCCATCTGAGCCATGCAGTGGAGGAAGTCAATCGGATTGTTGCCGGAACTGGATTGATCGGCATTGGCGAACAATCACAGGGGCATTCTGGAACAATCCAGATCGGCTCTCGATCCGATCCGAGAAAGATCCAAAAACTCTGCCAGGGAGCGTCGGGTCGAGGCGCTGGGCTGTGGGGAACGGCGGAGGAGTGTGAGCCGCGCACCGCGTCGGCCTGGTCGGCCGATGCGCGGTCACAATCCGACCCGTTGTCCACAGGCCGTCCACGCGATCTACCGAGGTTTGCGCTCGAGGTCCGGATCGTGCCGATTCGGTCACGTGCGCCGCCAGTCTCGAAGGACTTCGAGAGCCGCGCTATCGCAAGAACGTGCGGCCGCAGCGGGTCTCGCTGGTCCGGATCGGCGAGGTCATCGACCGCGCGCTGGTCGGGGGCGAGGCCGATGCAGGCATTGCGTCGGACTTGATCGCACGAACGAACCTGATCGCGATCAATCTTTAATTGATGACAACTGTCACCAAGTGCGTACTCCATGTCATCTATTTCGGCCATCGCGAAATCCGCGGTCTCCAATCACATTAGTAGTGCTCAATCAGCTTGACAATCTGCCTGTGCGGCACTATCCATGTCTCATGGCGCGCGCGAAGTCGAAGCGAGCACGCAAGCGGCATGTCCAGCAGCAGCTATTCCGCCGCGGCGGAAAGCGGCGCGGTGCCGGACGAAAGCCCAAGGGTACGCGTGCGGGAGAGCGCCACGAGGCGCGGCAGGAGTTCAAACCGTATCACGCGCTGCATGTCGTGATGCGCGTGGTACCCGCGGTGGGCAGCCTGCGGCGGCGCAAGATGTACCACGCGATGCGCGAGGCTTCGATCACGGCCGCGATGCGCGAGCGGTTCCGCATCATTCACATCAGCTTGCAGCGGACCCACGTGCACATGCTCGTCGAGGCGGATCACAAGACGGCGCTGTCCCGCGGCATGCAGGGCTTCCAGATCTCCGCCGCGCGGAACATCAACACGGTGCTCGGCGACGGCACGCGCCGGCGGCGCGGCAAGGTGTTCGCCGACCGTTATCACGTGGAGGTGATCACGTCGCCGAGGCGGGCGCGCCACGCGCTCGGGTACATCCTCGGGAACTGGAGGAAACACAAGGAGGACCAGCAGGGCCTGGCGAGCACGTGGCTGATCGACCCATTCTCGACAGCGATCCTGTTTCCGGACTGGAAAGAGCTGCAGGACAAGGCACTGATGTGGCCGATCCGCACGACGTACGATCCGATGATTGTTTTTCGACCCCGCACCTGGTTGCTGGCGGAGGGCTGGAAGCTCGGCGGCGGAGTGATCAGCGCGCGCGATGTGCCGAGCAAGCGCTGAGCGAGGCGTTGCGACGTCGTGGCCTGCCGATGAACTCAGTGCGCCGACGCATGGTGCGCAGAAGGGGCTCGAGGCTCCGCGCCGGAGACAGCGCGCGAGTCGCCGGCCGCTCGCCACCAGCTGATCGTGCTGCATGGCTGGCCAAGGCCCCGCGTCATCTGCAATCCGATGAGCTCGAGAACGTCGTCTGCGATCGCGATGTCGTCCTGGACGAGGAACACGTGCAGGGTCTTGACCGCGAGCTTGGCCTGCGGCCCCTGCTGGCGGCCGCGGCCCGTCAGCATCGTCAACTACGAGTGCAACTGCAAGGCCGCCAACCGGAAGTAGCGTCGGTTGCGCAGTTCGCCGACGCTCGCCCGGTGAAGCGCCGCGTCTAGATGTGTGCCGATGGCTGTGCGCGCCGCGCTCGCCTCGCAGCTCGGGGCTGCGTCGCCTCACGACCGCCCTTGTACGCCAGTGCAGCCTTGCGCTCGACCACGGTCACGTTGCCGATGTGCAGCGCAGCGAGCGCCTTCCGCTCGATCGCCTTGTACACCGCGGCGCGCGTGATGCCGATGAGCACCGCGGCCTGCGTGACGCTGATCATCGAGCCATCCGTCGGCGCCTTCGAGCGCTCGCGCTCGCGCTCGTGCCGCGGCGCGAGGATCAGCCCCTGAGCGATCCCGGCGCGCGTCGCGATGTCCTGCGCCGCCAGATACAGCGGCGACTCGGCGAGCCTGCGGTCGACGCGGCCACGGCCCTGCAGCGCAGGTGAACCCGGGCCCAGAGCGGTCCGGTAGATCTCGAAGTAGCTCACGCCCTGACGCGCCATCTTGTCGAGGTCAGCGAGGAAGGCGCGCTGGCGCGCCTCCAGCGCGCCGAGATCGAGCGAGCGGCCGTCGAGGAGGTTTCGTTTCTTGACCGTCTGCTTTGCCATGGTCCTACCTCGGTTGACGATCGTATCATGCATCGTGATATACAATTGTCAATCGGCGAGCCGCGGATCGAAGGCGGGATCCCAGACGAACTCCGCCTCGCCGGCCCGCTCGAAGTACAGGCACTTCTGGCCGAAGCGTCGGGCGGTCTCGCGCGCGTACTCGCGAAGCACGTCGACATGTTCGGGCGCAACGCCGACCTTGTACCAGTTGCTGTGGTCCTCGATGGGGTTGACCCTGAAGCGCGAGCCCGACGACGGTCACTCCACCGAAGCGATCGGCGGTCTCCAGCACCCAGGCGTCGAACGCGGCCGGCGGGTGCACCATGCCGGTGGTGTTCTCGGTGCACGGGATCAGGATATTGAACACGACAACGTCGACCATGACGACGTCCGACTACCACGGGTATCTGACAACAGACCCGGCACGCGGCAGTGCCGGATGTCCGAACTTCGGACCTGGTGGCCGGATACCGGACACCGGGCCGTCACGGCGCGCCGGCGTGCTGGCGCAGCAGGAAGCGCTGGATCTTGCCGGTGGCGGTCCTGGGGAGCTCGGCGACGAAGTGGACCTGGCGCGGGAACTTGTAGGGCGCGAGATGGTGCTTGCAGTGCAGCATCAGCGCCTCGCCGAGCGCGTCGGACGGCGAGGCGCCGGCGCGCAGGACGATCCAGGCCTCGGGCTTGATGTTGCCGCTGGCGTCGGGGATGCCGACGACGGCGGCCTCGAGGACGTCGGGGTGGTCCGCGAGGCGAGCCTCGATCTCGGCCGGTGAGCACCACAGGCCGCCGACCTTGAGCATGTCGTCGCCGCGGCCGCAGTGCTGGTAGTAGCCGTCGTCGTCGCGGAGGTAGGTGTCGCCGGTGTCGAGCCAGTCGCCCTTCATGGTCCGGGCGGTCTTGTCGGGGTTGTTCCAGTAGCATGCGGCGGTCGAGTCGCCCTTGACCTGGAGCCGGCCGGGCTCGCCCGGGGCGACCTCGCCGCCGTCGGGGCCGACGATGCGGACCTCGTAGCCGGGGACCGGGCGGCCGCTGGTGCCGGGGCGCACGTCGCCGGGGCGGTTGGAGATGAACGTGTTGAGCACCTCGGTCGAGCCGAGGCCGTCGAGGATGGTGAGCTCGGTGCGCTGCTGCCAGCGCCGGAACAGCTCGGCGGGCAATGGCTCGCCGGCGGAGACGCACAGCCGCAGCGAGCCGAGGTCGGACCGCGCGAGCTCGAGCTCCTGGAGCTGCGCGGCGTAGAGCGTCGGCACGCCGAAGTACAGGGTGGGCCGGTAGCGCTCGATGACCTCGAGCGTGTTCCGGGCGGTGGGGCGCGCGTCGAGCAGCACGGTGGTCGCGCCGGCCCACAGCGGGAAGGTCATGGCGTTGCCCAGGCCGTAGGCGAAGAACAGCTTGGCGGCGGAGAAGATCACGTCGTCGTCGCACACACCCAGGACGCCGCGGCTGAACAGCTCGCTGGTCACCACCATGTCGCGGTGGCGATGCACGACGCCCTTGGGCGGGCCGGTCGAGCCGGAGGTGTAGAGCCAGAAGCACGGCGCGGTGGCGTCGGCGGGCACCGGCTCGAGCTCGGGCGAGGCACCGGCGAGCAACGCGCGCAGGCTGCGCGCCGCGCCGTCGACCGGCAGCGCGATCGGCGGCGCGCCACCGGCGAGCGCGGGCTCGACCTCGCCGGCGAACTCGGGCGAGAACACGACCGCGGCGCACCCGGAGTCCTCGATGATCACGCGGTGGTCGGCGGCGCGCAGGATCGCGTTGACCGGCACCGGCACGATGCCGGCCTTGATCGCGCCCCAGAACAGGTAGAAGAACTCCGGGCAGTCCTTGACCACCATCACCAGGCGCTGGCCCGGCGCGAGGCCGAGCCGGATGAGCGCGTTGCCGCAGCGGTTGACGTTGGCGGCGAGCTCGGCGTAGGTGACGTCGCCGGCGGCGCAGCGGATCGCGAGCTTGGCGCCGCGGCCCTCGGGGACGTGGCGATCGATGAACGGCGCGGCGGCGTTGAACCCGGGCGCGAAGCGAAGCACCGATGGCGCTCGCGTTCGGTCGACGGTCAGGCGCGGCAGCTCCATGGCGGCTCGCTCAGCGCTGGTGCCTCGGTCGCGGACGGCCCGCGCCACCAGGTCGTCGCGCAGCCGGCTGGGGTAGCGAGGTCGGGGCTGCCGGGGCGCCCGGCAGCGGACAGCGGCGGCGGGATCGCGATCCGGACCTCGAGCTCGGGCGGCTCGGTGTCGGCGAGCACGCCCCGGGTCCGCGGTGAGTCGGCGCTGTCCGAGATCTCGCGCGCCTCACGACGCCTCCGGATCCGGCGCGGCGCGGTCACCGGCGACAAGCTCGCGCAGCGCGCGCGCGGCGTACGCGCTCGCGACCGACTTGCGCCAGCTCAGCGAGAAGTCGGTGTTCTGCATCGGCTTGGCGATGTGGGCGATGAGGCCCGCGGCCTCGCGGATGGTCTTGTCGTCGAGCACGCGGCCGGTGAGCAGCTCGGCCGCGGCGCGCGCCTCCTGCGGCCGCGAGCCGGCGCCGCCGACGAAGATCCGGGCGGACTCGACGGTGTCGCCGGCGCCGAGCACGGCCCGCACCGCCACGCCGAGCACCGGGAAGTCGAACGAGCCGCGGCGGCGCAGCTTGACGTAGACCGAGCGCTCGCCGGCGGCCGGCGCCGGGACGTGGATCTCGGTCAGGATCTCGTCGGGCCGGCGGGTCAGGTGAGCGATGCCGTCGTCGGCGAACAGCTCGCTGGCCGGGATCCGGCGCTCGCCGGCGACCGACGCGAGCGTGACCTCGGCGCCGAGCGCGCACAGCACCGGCGCGGTGTCCGACGACGACACCGCCCAGCACCGCGGCGAGCTCGGCGCGACCCAGCACACGTCGCCCTCCTTCTTCATGCAGTAGCCGATCGACGCCCGCCACTCGTGGCTCTGGTCGTAGTAGCTGCAGCGGGTGTCGAGGCACAGGTTGCCGCCGAGCGTGCCCATGTTGCGCAACGGCGGCGTGGCGACCAGCGACGCGGCGCGCGCCAGCGCCGGCCAGGCCGCCGCGATCTCGCGATCGTGCTCGATCGCCGACAGCCGGGTCAGCGCGCCGATCACAATGCCGCGGGCTGGATCGAACGTCCGCGCGCGCAGCGCCGCGATGCCGCGCAGGCCGATCACGGTGCCCGGCGTCTGCTGCCGCCGCTTCATGTTGGGGAACAGATCGGTGCCGCCGGCGAGCACCGAGGCGGTCGGGCCCAGATCGGCGAGCGCCGCAGCGGCCTCGGCGAGCGAGCTCGGCGCCAGGTAGCGGAACCGCGGAAGGCGCATCATGGCTTGGTGACCTCCTCGGGGCGCCGGTCCTTGACCTCGCGTGGAACCGGTGCGTCCGGCCGCCGGTCCGATCGATCGCGGCGCCGCGGTTCGTTGGTCGCGTTGCCGTCGCCGCCTTCCCACGGCGGCGGGACGTTCAGCGCCTCGGGCCACGGCACCTCGGGGAACGTATCGGGACCGAACCGGCGCGACGCCGAGCGCAGCGCGGCCAGCACCTTGTCCGGCGTGATCGGCACCTCGTCGACCCGGACCCGGACCGCGTCGTAGACCGCGTTGGCGACCGCCGGCGGGATCGGCAACAGCGGCCCCTGCCCGACCTCCTTGGCGCCGAACGGGCCGTTGGGCTCGGGGTTCTCGATCAGGATGCTCTCGATCTCGGGCATGTCGCGCGACGCCAGGCTCTTGTACTCGAGCATCGACGGCGTCTGGTGCACGAGGGCGCGCGACAGCCGCGCCGGCAGCCGGCGAAACGCCTGCTCCTCCATCAGCGCCTCGCCCAGCCCCATGTAGACCGAGCCCTCGATCTGCCCGCGCACCAGCACGGGGTTCAGCGCCCGGCCGATGTCGTGCGCGATCCAGATCTTGACCACGTGGACCACGCCGGTCGGCTCGTCGACCTCGACCTCGACCACGGCGGCCGAGTACGAGTACGACGGCGACGGCCCGACCCCGGCACCCTTGAACTTGCCCGGCGCGCGCGGCGGGCGGTAGCTGCCGACGGTGCCGACCGTGCCGCCGGCGGCCTCGGCGAGCTGGACCGCGTCGGCGAACGCCATGCCGCGATCCGGATCGCCGACGTCGAACACGCGGCCGGCGGCGAACCCGACCCGCTCGATCGCGATGTCGAGCCGCGCCGCGGCCGCCTCGGCCAGCCGATCGCGGGCGCGCTGGGCGGCCTCGACCGCCGCGTTGCCCATCATCAGCGTGACCCGCGAGCTGTAGCTGCCGAGGTCGACCGGGCCGAGCGAGGTGTCGCCGGTCACGACCTTGACGTCGAGGATGTCGATGCCGAGGACCTCGGCGACGCACACCGCGAGCACGTTGTCCGAGCCCTGACCGACCTCCGACGCGCCGCAGAACGCGGTGACGCCGCCCGAGCGATCGAGCAGCAGCTGGACGCCGCTGTGCGGCATCTCGTTCCAGTAGATCGGCAGGCCGGCGCCGCACAGGTACGACGACGCCGCGATGCCCAGGCCGCGGCCGCGGCCGAGCTTTCGGAACCGCGACTTCCAGCCCGAGGCCTCGACCACGGCCTGGACGCAGGGCACCAGGCCGATCGTCCGGACCTTGAGCCAGTTGGCGGTCAGGCTGTCCGGCGGCACCGCGTTCTCGATCCGCCAGTCGGCGGGATCCTTGCCGAGCTTCTCGCAGATCTTGTCGATCTGGACCTCGAGGCCGAACCGGGGCTGCGGCGTGCCGTGGCCGCGCTTGGGCCCGCACGGCGGCTTGTTGGTGAACGTCCGGCAGCCGCGGAACCGGTAGCGATCCATCCGGTAGGTCACGGTCTCGAGCGCGCCGGTGTAGAACGTCGACGCCACGCCGTAGCTGCCGTAGGCGCCGCCGTCGAGCAGGCTGTCGACCGAGTGCCCGACGATCCGGCCGTCGCGGGTCACGCCGGTCCGCATCCGCAACAGCACCGGGTGGCGGCCGCGGTGGCAGTAGAACACTTCCTCGCGGGTCAGCGCGATCTTCACCGGCCGCCCGGTGATCAGCGCCGCCTTGGCCGCGACGATCTCGTGGTTGAACGGATCGGTCTTGCCGCCGAAGCCGCCGCCCTGCGGCGGAGCGATGATCCGGATCCGCGACGCCGGCCAGCCCAGCACCTTGGCCGCCGCGCGGTGCAGGTAGTGTGGGGTCTGGGTGCTCGACGCGATGGTCAGCCGGCCATCGATGCCGAGGTACGCGAGCGTGGCGTGCTGCTCGAGCGCGAGGTGGGTGTTGCCCTGGTAGAAGAAGTGGTCCTCGACCACGAGATCGGCGCCGGCGAGCGCCGCCGGCACGTCGCCGAAGTCCAGCGCGACCGCCTTGTGGATGTTGCCGCCGTCGCCGTGGTCCTGGATCCGCGGCTCGGTGATGCGGAGCGCCTCCTCGGGCGTGCTGATCGTCGCGAGCGGCTCGTAGTCGACCTCGACCAGCCGCGACGCCTCCTCGGCGATCAGCTCCTCGGTCGCGACCACCGCCGCGACCGGATCGCCGACGAACCGGACCTTGTCGGGGCACAGCGCGTGCTCGTCCTGCGAAACCGGCAGGATGCCGAACGGGATCGGAAACAGCTCGCCGGTCAACACCGCGCGCACGCCGTCGTACGCCAGCGCCTTGCGCGCGTCGATGCCGCGGATCCGCGCGTGCGGCACGGTCGAGCGCACCAGCTTCATGTGCAGCATGCCCGGCATCGCGAGGTCGTCGGCGAACCTGAGCTCGCCGGTCACCTTGCCGATGGCGTCGATCCGGCGCAGCGGCTTGCCGAGCACGCCGAACGGGCGGTCCGGGCCGCCGGCGTCAGTCTTCGCCATGAGTGCCTCGATCCGGCCGGGGTGCAGCGACGGTGGGGAGCAGCGGCGCCGGCGCGCGCTCGCCGCGCATCACCCGGGCGGCGGCATCGACGGCGTCGAAGATCTGGAGATAGCCGGTGCAGCGGCAGATCTGGCCCGACAGCCCCTCGGCGATCTGCTCGCGGCTCGGATCCGGCGTGCGCTCGAGCAGCGACCGGGCCGCGAGCAGCATGCCCGGCGTGCAGTAGCCGCACTGCGCCGCGCCGTGGTCGGCGAACGCCTCCTGGAGCGGATGCAGGTTCGGCCCGTCGCGCAGGCCCTCGACCGTGGTCGCGCTCCGACCCTGGCACTCGACCGCCGCGACCAGGCACGACAGCACCAGCTCGCCGTCGAGCGCCACCGCACAGGCGCCGCACTCGCCGAGCTCGCAGCCGTGCTTGGTCCCGGTCAGCCCCAGATCCTCGCGCAGCACCTCGAGCAGCGTCTTGTACGACTCGACCACCAGGTCGCGCGGCTCCCCGTTGACGTCGAACGCGAGCCGTAGCTTCTCGCGCCCGGCGGTCGCCCGGACTGCTGAGACAGGGACCAGCGAACCAGCCATCGATGTTTCTCCAGACTCGGGGCCGCCCGCGGGTCCGCGCGGCGACGGTCGCGCGAGCAGCGAGGTGACCAGGACGTCGAGCACAACATAGGCGATCGCGCGTCGACCGGCCAGCGCCTTCCTCGCGCGGCCGGGTGGAATTCATTGTTCGGACGAGCCGGCTGCGCCACGGAAAACTGCTTCCCGCCGCGCGCGACGCGTGTGGCCTTGCTCCCCATCGCGAGCGGTGATGCGGCTCGCGAGGGCAGGTCCGGGCGCGACTGCGATCGTCAGAACCGGCCGGCGACCGCGAGCCCGACGCGGTCACCGCCCACGCTCGGCACGACCCGCAGCGCCTGCGGCGCGCGCTCGCTCGGCGCTGTCAGCCACAGGATCGCGCCGGCGACGACCGCGGCACCACCGACCGAGGCCACCACGATGGCCGGTGTCCGGTCGCAGCCATCGCACATCCCGCTCCGGGCGTTGTTCTCCGCGGAGCGGGCCTCCAGCCCGAGGATCAAGCCGCCCCCGAGGGCCGCGCCGCCGATCTCGATCAGGGTGATCCCGAGGGTCTTGCGGGATATCGAGGCGCCGGGCTCGACCGCCGCGGCGGCCGGCTCGAGCGCGACCTCGAGCTGGAAGTCCGCGGCGCGCTCGGCCGCGATCGCGATGCGGCGCTCGCGGAAGCCCGGCGCGCGCGCGACCAGGACGTGGGCACCCGGCAACACCGCGAGCCGGCCGGCCTCGACCGCGGCGGGCTCGCCGTCGAGCACCAGCGCCGCGCTGGCCGGCGCGATCCGGATCGGGACGAGCGCCGCGAGCGCGACCTCGAGCGCGATCGGCGCGCCCTGATGGGCGGTGGCCTCGAGCCGCGCGTCGCGATACCCCGCGAGCGATACAACGACCTGGTGCGTGCCGGCGGCGATCGTCGCGGGGGCGTCCGCGCCATCGACGGTGACCCGCGCGCCCGGCGGCGCGACCCGCACGGTGAGCGGCGACGGCTTCTCGACCAGCGTCACCGCGAGCTTCGCGGTCCGATCACTCTCGACCGCGACCCGGCCGGTCCAGCGCTCGAAGCCGTCGCGCTCGGCGATCACCTTGTAGTCGCCCGGCAGCACCGCCCTGGTGCACGATGGCGCGGCGTTGCAGAACACGCCCTGCGCCTTCGAGTCGAGGTAGATCACGGCCGGGCCGTTCGCCAGCGCGATGTCGAGGAAGGTCGACCGGACCGCGCGCAGGCTGTCGACGATCTTCTGGGCCTCGCGACGGTTCGCGCCCCTGGCGCCCGCGTCGAGGTAGGCCTGGTACGCGGCGAGCGCGCCGGCGTAGTCGCGCAGCTCGAGCAGCACCGTGCCCTTGAGCCCGAGCAGCGCCAGATCTTTCGGCGCGGCCGCGAGCCCCTCGTCGAGGCAGACCAGCGCCTCGGCGTAGTCGCCGTGGCCGTGGAGCTGCGCCGCGGCCTTGTGCTTGGCGCGCGCGTCTCCGGCCGCGGCGCATGGCGCGGCCCGCGCAACGCCGGCCCATGCGACACCGGCACACACGACCCAGATACACACCCATGCACGCATCAGATAACTTCTAATGGAAGTATTGATCGCGCGTCAATCGCGAACTCCGTCGCAAACTCGTTGTCAGAAACTCCCGCCGACACGGCCGGCGTGGAGCGCGCGACACACGAGGTACGTATCAGCGAAATACGTAGACGGCTCCGGAGTCTTTGGCCGAATTGTCCGCCTCGCTGCCGCCGATGCCGAGCGCCGCGCTGTCCTCCAGGACGGCACCCACCGCCAGGGTCGAGCCGTCCTCCGACAATGCGACACGGAAGCCGAACCAATCATCGGTTTCGGGAGCAGGCGCTCCGATATGGGCTTGTTGGTTCCACGTCACCCCGCCGCCGATGAACGTATCGACCGCACCGGCGCCTGCCGCGGGGTCGTCGGACTGGTTGCCGTCTTCCCCGGTGGCGCCCACCGCCAGGAACACGCCGTGTGCCGACAACGCAACGCTGGCGCCGAAATTA
>Ga0307515_10022290_pt1 | contig 11169 bp, 2 predicted proteins | sample 17_EM_MG_FD_194513 | JGI IMG/M metagenome (GOLD analysis project Ga0307515, IMG submission 194513) | Populus trichocarpa ectomycorrhiza microbial communities from riparian zone in the Pacific Northwest, United States - 17_EM | ecosystem: Host-associated > Plants > Roots > Unclassified | place... | reverse complement strand
AATAAATCCACCTCTAGCTCGCTAGGCAGTAGGAATTAGGTCTTAAAAGTTAGAAAATCGATTGTTTTTGATGGTAAGATGGGTATGCGTAAGTTTTGGAGTGTGGCGCTACCTTTTGGTAAGGTTGTATATGTGGTAGAACTTTTATAGGGGAGCTTATTAATAGGCTATTAGGCGTAAAGATATTTATAAAACTAGATCTAAAAGATATATACTATTAAATCCAGATTAAAGCCGGTAATAAGTGGAAAACGGTATTCCAAATATGGTATAGCCACTTTAAGTACCTAGTAATGCTATTTAGGCTTACTAACATACCGGTAATATTTTAGGCCTATATTAATAGGGCATTATTAGGCCTATTAGATACGATATATATAGTCTACCTTAATAATATTATAGTCTACTTTAATAACTATAAAGTATATACACACTATATATAAATAGTATTAGAAAGACTGCGGGAATATAAGCTCTATATAAATCTAAAAAAAATACTCTTTCTATATTACTAGCATTAATTTTCTAGGCTTTATTATTAGCGTTAATAAAGTGTTAATAGAGAAAAGCCGGGTAGATACTATTAGAGAATGGCCATACCCTATAACGTTTAGAGAAGTATAGGTTTTCTTAGGTACGGCGAACTTCTACTAAAGGTTTATTATTTACTATTCGTAAGTAATACTCCTAATTACCAATCTACTAAAAGAATCTAAGAATAGTAAGAAGTTAGGACCCTTTATATTTAGGGAAGCTACTAACTAGGCTATAGATTAATTAAAGGATTTATTTACGTCGGCGCCTATTCTAATATACTTCTGCTAGAAGCTATATATATACTTTAAAACGGATACATCTAGCTTTACCCTAGGGGCAATTATATCTTAATTAAAAGATAGAAAATAGCATCCTATAGCGTTTTAGTTAAGGAAAATAACCCCTATAAAGTAGCGTTATATAACGCACGACTAAGAGCTACTTACGATAATCGCAGTAATAAAGCACTGGCGACATTATTATATAGGAAGCAATTATCTTATTAAAGTCCTCACAGACTATAACAACCTAAAATACTTTATAACTATAAAGGTATTAAGCGGTTGATAAGCTAGATAGGTAGAGGCACTATTATAGTATAACTTTAAAATTATATACCGCCTAGGAAAGATAAATCCCGCTAATAGGTTATTAAGACGTTTAGATTATAAAATAGGGAGGATTTAGGACGGTATAGGGGAAATAATCCCTATATTGCAAAATTTGCTTAAAAAAAAGAAAACTCTTTCCTTAAAACTACTAAATTTTATAATAGGGTAGAGGTCCTAGCAATATAACTATAAAGCGCTATAATTATAGAGCTGTAGGATATAGTTATAGACTAGGTTATAGACTAGGCAGACGTTATAAAGTTAGCGTATCTTAAAATTAGCAAGAATTCTATAGAATATACTAGGGGTATTACGGCACCTTTAACTTAACGGCGTATTAGCTACGAGTTTTAGGATCTAAAGGGGATAGGTAAGATGCCTATCTATAGTATAGCACACTGCATAAAGGTAGGGGAGTCTACTAGCACTAATAGTTTAAAACATCTCGTGCTATGCCTTAAGTCTATAATAGTGGCAGGCGAAATAAAAGTAAGTAATCTATATAAACCTTTTCCAAATCTTCTTCTTTAAGCTTAATGGAGGGACGCCTTTGCTTTTAGGGAGAGGTAAAAAGATATAGTAGAGTCCGACTTAGCCGAAGTTACTAAAAAGCTATAGTAGTAGGACTAAAAGGGTCTGTTATAATTTAAGGGTACTATATATATTTTAAAGGACTAAGCGCTTTAAGACGAAATTCTAAAGGTCTTCTATAATAATCCTTTTAGGGGTTACTACGGTGCTAATAGAACCCTTAAGTGTTACGGACGCTTTAAGTACAATATTACGACTACTTGGGGAAGAGTCGGAAGAAGCTAGTTGGTTAATTTAAGCACGGTCCAGAATGGAGCCGATAGAACTATATGACGAGAAATGGTAACTAAGGTTATATAATATAATCTGTATAATCTGTATAATCTATAAGATTTGTAATAAAGTAGATAGAGTATACGTTTATTACGTATAAGAAGGATTTTATAGAAGTACGGTTGTGTATTTAAGGACCCTTAGTTTCTACCTAGATAGTTTCTTTCTTATAGTGATTCTTAGAATATAATTGGAGTTAATCTATTAGGCAACTACTTTACTAGTTATTATTACGTTGTTAACTTTAATTTGTATTACCTATATACCTAGCCTATTAACGAGCCTATCGTAGTTCTTGCTATAAGGTTTCGTTATATAATTACTACCTAGTTACGGTATTAAATATAGAAAGTTGAATAATATGCCACTAAAAGCAGCTACCACAACGCCATTAATAGCGGCAATAACTTTAAGGTTAGGTAACACCAGTATAGTAGATACTAACTTACAGCAGCCTATAACAGTTGGACAGTTATAAGGAATAGTTAACCAGTTAATAGAAAATAATGCAGTACTTAAAACTAGAATTAATGGGATAGGCGTAGTAAAGGTTAAGTTACTATCGATTAAAAGATTCTTAGAAGAGAGATTAAAGCTTAAAGGATTTCTTACGCAAATGCATTTTAAAGTAGCGTAGAAAGAAGCTAAGCTGGCAATATTTATGGATTAAATAGCGTACGCAGAATTGTTCTTAACAGAAAGAGCACTTAAATAGTTTAAATCTTACCTTATAGAAATCTAAGCAAACGGAATAATAACTACTAATTAGAAGGTACGATTTATGTTCTTAAGCTAAAATGGATTTGTAAAACGACTTACGCAAATATTTGGAAATCTAGAGGTAGTAACCATAGCAGAAAAAAAACTCTAAGACATTATGTAACAAACCTTAGTAATTAAGTATATAACGCAGTTTTAAACGCTAGTAATATAAGTTAAGTAGAATAATAGGGCGCTTATAGTATAGTATAAGTAAGGACTTAAGGCTAAAGTCTAGTACGTAATTATTCTAATAGAAGATGCGGACACTCTAAGGGATTTAATAGATTAAGTAATTAAGATTAATAATTGGATTTACTAAAGGGAACAGACTAAGAGAGATTAGGATAGAGTTTTATAGTTATATAAGATGTAGAGTACGCAATAACTAAAGCTAAGTTAAAAATTATGGTATGGCGCAGAGCTAATAGACCTAAGTGGTACTAAAGAAGCCTATAAGAGATAGAGTAAAAAACTGTAAAAACCTAGAGGTTAAGGATCTAGGAATTATAGAACTAAAAAGTAGAGGTTAAACCAGAAATCTTAGTAGTAGAAGACGTTTAGGCGGACTCTATAGCAAAGTTAGTGGTTTAAAGATGGAGCTTATATAAATTGCGGAAAATAAGATCATTTTATAAGGGATTATAAAGATGGTTAGAGTTACTATGCAATAAAGGGAATAAGACTAATAGTAGAAGATATATATATATAGAGGGATAATAGTGTACTGCAAGGAACAAAAAAGTATTTAATTAGAAGTTTTACGTTTTATTATAATAATGCATGCCAAATTTATAAAGACGCTAAGTACGGCGTAAGCTATTAGCTATAAGAGCCAAATTTTACAGAATATAGAGAAACTAATAAACCAGTTCGCAGATCGGATATTAAGGACGATAAATTTAATATAGGTGAAACATTTTGTGATAATAAGGTAATATAGGCGGTTTACTAGAAATATATAGCTATTAAAAATGTTATATAAGAAGTAGAGGATAATTCTACTATAGAACAGGGAATATTAGTAGGGATTGAGACCCCACTAGATATAATGTTTATCGCTTTATAAGATATAAGAGAAGTAAAATAGTAAACTACTTTAGCACTTAATAAAGGCAAGAAGCTAAAGGCTTAAGATTTTTAAGATAAGATAAGAGATAACTAAGATTCTTAAGATAAGATAAGGTAAGCTTAAGGACCCATAATAGACGAAAACCGATAGAGTAGAGCGGTAGCTTAGTTTAAAGATATACGAATAAGCTTAGGATGGAGTTTCCTACAGGTATAAGATTCTTAAAGTAAGATAAGTAAGATTTAAGACTCTTAAAATGAGATGAAAACACTAAGTAAGCCTAGTTAGACTAAGGCTAAAGCTAAGCTAAAGTTAGAAGTAAGCTTAGGATTAGAGAATCCAAGAGACTAAGAATTTGGAGTGCGAATAAAGGCACCTATAAGTAAAAGGCAAGGAGCTTCTTTATAGATTAAAGAATCTGTAATATAAACAGCAGTTAAATTAGAAGACAGATATATAGACCTAAAGGACTTACTAGAAGAACGTAGTGTTCGGCCTAAAGATTAAAAAGTTAATACTAAGATTAAGAAGTAAGAAGACTTTAAGAATTTATTTATAAGACGCAAACTAAAAGAACCCATAAAAGAGTTTAGATAAAGAATTATTGTATAGCAAGAACAGAAATTAGATAAGAGATCTAGTATATTGGGACGTATAAAGGACAGAGTATTAGTATAAAGAATTATTAATAGGCCTAGGGCAGGCATACTAAGAGCTAAGTAGCTTACTAAACTAAAAGATAAAGAGGATCTAGAAATTTCTATTAGATTTAAGAAACGGTATATAAAGAGCTGTTACGAAATAGTAATAAGAAGATACTTTCTTACGGATAAGCCGTATACACTTTAGTAGCTATACTAAAAGTGGTATAGGCAAAGGTATAATAATAAGTGGGAAGATTTCTATATATAGTTGGACGAAAAAGTTATTTAAGACCACCCGATTATAGAAAAGGCTATAAGTTATATTAAAGAAGCCTTAATTATAACATTAAAGGATCTAGAGAAGTAATTAGAGGACTAGAGAAGCGAGAGGTAAATTATAATACCTGCGAATAAAGTCGCAACGCTTAGATTAATATAAGAAAGGTTTAAACTTAGAAGTAAAGATGAGCTAAGAGTTAACCTAAGACACTAAGTATATTATATACTATCGTAAATAATATATATAGATAATATATATAATATATATAGAGCACTAAAGAATAAAAACTAGAAGTACTTAGTAAGAATATATTAGTTATCGGATAAGGCGAAATATTAAAACGCTAAGTATATATATGGTTAGCACCCCGTAGAAGTATAAACTTAAAAAGACTTAATACTTTAACCAGAAAGATTTCTTATGGAAAAATGCCTAAAGGGATAATAGTGGTGGAAATGTCTAGAGAATATATATCTATAGTATATTAAAGATAAAAAGCGAACTAAGTATTAGCCTAAGTTAGACTAAGTATAAGCAGAATTAAGTAGCTAATAGTTAGAAAAAGTAGAGGCCTACGGGATTAAAGGGAGCTAGTGGTAGAGCCTTAGACCCTTAAAGGAATTTAAAGATAATACCTAAATTTACGAGTTAAATGGCGAGATCAGCAGTTCGAAGTATTAGTAGATAGTAGAGCAATAAGAAACCATATATTACTAGCAGCAGTTAAGAAAATAGGGCTACCTCACAGATAGAAGGAGCAACTTTACCTATTAGTTATAATTTTAGGAGATCTAATAGCCTATAGAGAAGGGATTATTAACCTTAAAATAGGACCTATTTAGTTAACTATTAAAGAAAGATAAATTAAGATGTCTTTTAATATATTACTATTAGGAAATAATAAGGCAGTACTAGAAATGCCTTAGTTACAGAAATATAATCTAAAGATTGATTAGGTTATAGGTTAAATTAATATTAGAGATACTTAATGCCGTAAAATACAATAATAAGTTAAGTTAGTATAGTACTAAGCTGGAGCGATATATAAGGAGACTAAGCGAGGATTAAGTCACGTACTAAAGAAATACTATAAGTATGGTAAGAAACTATAGTTACCGGAAAGTAAGAAGCTATTAGAGTATATAGTATAAAACTATAAGATAGAATTAGAACTAGAAATAAGTCTAAGGTTTTTTTTAATCTATAAGCTTACTAAAGAAGAGGGTAAAGTATTAAAAGAGTTTGTCTAAGAAAATCTATAAAAGGAATATATTAGACCATTCTAGTTATTAGCGGGTTATTTAGTACTATTTATACTAAAGAAAAATGGTAAGCTAAGACTGTGTATTAACTATAGACAGTTAAACAGCATTATTAGAAAGAATAGGTATTTTTACCCTTAATTAGCGAAATCTAAGATAGAATAGGTAATGCGTAAATCTTTATAAAGATAGATCTAAGATACGCGTACTATTAGATTAAAATTAAGAAAGGCAACAAATGGAAGGCAGCCTTTAGATTAAAGAAAGAACTATATAAACTATTAGTTATGCAATTTAGGCTTATAAACGCACTAGCAACGTTCTAGAAGTATATTAACAATATATTAGAAGAATACTTAGATGAATTTGTTATAGTATACCTTAATAATAATAATATCTATTTAATAACTAAGGAAGAACACGGAGAACACATTAAATAGGTTTTAAGAAGACTATAAGAAGAACAGATACTAGTAGTAATTAAGAAATATATATTCTTTACTAGAAAGACTAATTTTATTAAATTTATTATTAAACTAAGCCAACTTAATATAGATCTAAAGAAAATTAAGGCTATAGTAAATTGGTAAGAACTAGAGAACGTTATATAGTTAAGATTATTTTTAGGGTTTTGTAATTACTATAGAAGGTTTATAGCGTAGTGGTTAAAGAATATTAAGCTACTTACATAATTAACGAAGAAAGAAGAACTATAAGTATAGGGAAAAAAGTAATAAGAATTATTTAAGAGAATTAAAAAGTTATTTACCTAAAAGCTAGTTTTTAAAATCTATTAACTAGAACTAGAGACGGTTATAGAAATAAATGTATTAGACTATATACTAGAGGCGTACTTTATATAAAGATATTAAGATAAATGGCACTTAGTAGTATACTATAGTTAGAAGATAATACTACTAGAGTTAAACTATAACATCTATAATAAGGAGTTATTAGGTATAGTTATAGCATTAAAGAAATAAAGAGCATTCTTATAAGGCACGGAAAAACTATTTATAGTTAAAATAGATTATAAGAACTTAATAGAAATTTTAATAATAAAGAAACTTAACTAAAGATAGGTTAGATGGGTAGAGATACTTATAGAATACTATTTTAAGATTTAATATACTAAGGGTATAGACAATATATAAGCTAACGCACTAAGTTAAAAGGCTAAATTATAGAATAAAGAAAAGCTATTAGGGGCTTTACTACAAAAAAACATAGACGGATTAATCAGGTATAATTATCTAAAAATGATAGTAACTTAAAAAGAACTAAATAGAGTTTATAAGTTACTAAAAAGCTTTTAGGTATAAAGAATTCTAGAGGCATAACTAGAAGATCTATAGATAGATATATATAAAAATTAAGAAGTGAAGTATATTCTAAAAAGTATAGCAGAGCAATTTATAGAAGATTTTTATAAGGGATTAACTTAAGAATATAATGGAGCTATAGGCTTAGTGTCGAGACTCTAAAAAAAGTATATTATTAACGGAATTTAGGGCTTAGTACGGAAAGTTATAAAATAATATCTAGATTACTAAAGAAATAAACTAATAAGGTATAAGCTATATAGAGGGCTATAACCTATTAAAATACTAGAGAGACTATAGAAGGTTATATTATAGGACTTTATTATTAAGTTACTAAAGTTAAGAAATTCTATTACCAGATAAAACTATAACATAATTTTAGTAATAGTAGATAAGCTTATAAAGTGGGGATACTTTATAGTATATATAGAAGAAATATTAGTAGAAGATATTGCTAGAATTTATATTAAAGAAGTATTTATAAGATACGGAGTACTAAGTAAGATTATATTAAATAGGGATCTATAATTTATAATAGTATTTTAAAAGATATTTTTAGCGGAATAAAAAGTTAGAGTAGTAACTTCTACTGCATATTATTTATAGACAGACGGTTAAATAGAAAGATTAAATTAGACACTAGAATAGTATTTAAGACACTATATTAATTACGTATAGAATAATTGGGTATTACTATTATTAGTTATATAGTTTGCATATAATATAACACCTTAAGAAGAAATAGGCATATTACTATTTAAGGCAAATTACGGATATAAGCTAAGAATATTATTATTACTATAATAAGTAAAGAAAATAAGTAGTATAGCTAAAGAGAGAATAAAGATACTAATAAATCTTTATATAAACCTTATAGAATTAGTAAAGAAAGTATAAAAGAGAATAAAAAGATACTATAATGCTAAGAGATCTAAGGGACCAGATCTTAAGAAGGGAGATAAAGTATAGCTACTATATAAAAATTTTAAAAGTTAACAACTAAGCAAGAAGTTAGACTATGTTAGACTAGGATCTTTTAAAATTATATAAAGAATTTTACTAATTATGTTTAAGTTAAACCTACCAGCTAAAATAAAAATCTACTTTATACAGTATATCGCGATGCTAGAGCTAGCATATAGAAATATTAAGCCACTAGTTTATAAAGTAGATATATATAAAGAATAAGAAGAGAACGAATAGTAAGTTTTAAAGATTATTAGTTATAAGGATATTAACGATAAAATATAGTATAAGGTTAAGTAGATAGGCTATAATAAGACTACCTAAAAACTATTAGAAAATTTAAAGAACGCTATAGAAAAGGTATAGAAGTATTAGAAGAAATTAGGTTAGATAGTATTAATAAAAAAGGATCGCTAAAGAATAAGTCACCTAAGGGGGACTTAAGAAGAGTAGTTACCAAGCTACTTAGATCTATTTTCTTCTCTATTAGAGAAGAATCCGTTCTTTTATTACTAAGTTTTTATAAACCCTATTCTACTAGCTTTTACTTTTTAAAATAAACCTTTTTATAAACCTTCTTAAGACGGAGTAAATAAGTAGACGCCGCGATATAAGAATTAAGGGCTCTTTGTTAAGCTTTAGTAGCCTTTTATTTAGTATTATAAGAACGGCGTAACTCCGCTAGAGTAATAGATAGTTTACTATTTAGCCGCGTAGTAGCAGATTAAATATAAGACTTTAAGATAAATTAATTAGAGAACTAGACGACTATTAAGAGTAATAGGTCGCGTATATTTAGTATTAGAGGTAAAGCAAACGTCGCAAGATAAACAAATATTTACTTTAGTACACTCTAAATAAAAGAACGGTTGTTACGAAAATGGGTTCGCTAATATAATATAAACTAACCCCTTTTTTAAGCAGCGAGAATATAGAGACGGTATAATCTCACTAAGAAATAATATTGCAGTAATAGTGCGAGCATAACGAGCAGTTAAAGAAGAAGAAATTGCTTTAGGTATAATAAGCAACAATATTAACTAAATTAATTAGATGGATATTACACCTCTAGTAAACAACTTAAAGATATTAGAAATCTTTAAAGACGAAGATAAAGAGAAGGGAGATGGTATTACGGACGCTTTAAGTATAATATTATAACTACTTAGGGAAGAGTTAGAAGAAGCTAGTTAGTTAATTTAAGTATAGTTTAAAATAGAGCCAATAGAACTATGTGACGAGAAATAATAACTAAGGTTATATAATGTAATCTATATAATCTATATAATCTATAAGATCTATAATAGAGTAGATAGAGCACACGTTTATTATATATAAAAAGGATTTTATAGAAGTACGGTTGTGTATTTAAGGACCCTTAGTTTCTACCTAGATAGTTCCTTTCTTATAGTGATTCTTAGAATATAATTAGAGTTAATCTATTGGGCAACCACTCCACCAGTTGTTATTACGTTGTTGACTTTAATTTGCATCACCTACACACCTAGCCCATTAATGAGCCTATTGTAGTTCTTACTACAAGGTTCCGTTACATTAAGGCTGTTTAAAAGAAATACTTTTAGGATAAAATATCTAAAGAGGTTAAGGATTATATATTAAGATATAATACGTGCTAAAGAGTATAGATATCCAGGCATCGCCTATATAGTAAGTTATTAGTATTTCCCATTCCGTAGGGACCTATATTAGAATTAATAATAGATTTTATTATAGGCTTACTCCCTACTAAGATAAGAACTAAAGAGGTTACTAATATTATTCTAGTAATCGTTAACAGGTATATAAAGTTTTTAGGATACTTTACTATTATAACAATAATTACGGCAGCAAAACTAGTAGACCTATTTTTAGAATAGTAGCTCTTATTTAGCACGCTAAGGGGAATTATATCTAATAGAGGTACTGTATTTAATAGTATATTTTAGTCTTTATTCTATCTCTTATTAAAAATACGGCGAAGGATAAGTACTGCCTTTTACCTATAAATAGATAGGCTAACAGAGCGTCTAAATGCATTATTAGAATACTACCTCTACTACTATATTAATTATTAACAGGATAATTAGATATTATAGCTAGCTCTAGCGTAGTACGTATATAATATAAGTATCTATAGTAGTATAAAAATAACCCCTTATAAAGCACTGTTTGGGGTAAAAGTAAATAACCCTTAAAACGTTAAGGACATCGTTCCTAAAAGGGAGGCACTAGCGGCGTCCAAAAGAATTAAGCAAATAAGAGTTTGTAGAAAGGAACTTAAAAAGCACTTACTAAACGCCTAAGCTATATAAAAAAGGTACTATAATAAAAAATATATACTAAAAGAATTTAAGATAGGAGATGAAGTCTTACTATTTATAAAAAATATCCAAATAAAACGTATTAAGAAGAAGCTGGATCACTAGTGGCTTAGACCCTTTAAGATAGTTAGGAAAACTAAAAAAAACTAAGCTTTTAAATTAGAATTACTAAAATCTTATCTAATATATCCTATATTTTATATTTCCTTACTAAAGCTATACTGGAGAAGAGATAGTGCGGAACCGCCCTTACTTAGCAAAATTAATAGGAAACTAGAATAGAATATAGAAGATATTCTAGACTAAAGATAGCGCTAAAAAAAGCGCGAATTTTTTAGTTTATTAGAAAGAATACTCTTAGGCGTATAATAGTTAGGAACCTAAGGAGTACCTTTAGCTAGGATATAACACCGTAATTAAAACCTTCCTAATAACTAAAGGTAAAGATTTAGAAATAGTTCCGGATATACTATAGGTAAAGTAATAGGGAAGACCCTATAAATTAAAACTATAGGATTAAGTATAGGCATT
>Ga0307515_10022289_pt1 | contig 11169 bp, 5 predicted proteins | sample 17_EM_MG_FD_194513 | JGI IMG/M metagenome (GOLD analysis project Ga0307515, IMG submission 194513) | Populus trichocarpa ectomycorrhiza microbial communities from riparian zone in the Pacific Northwest, United States - 17_EM | ecosystem: Host-associated > Plants > Roots > Unclassified | place... | reverse complement strand
GGGCTCCCAGTCGACCTTGCCGAAATAGAGATCTTCATCGAAAGGCAGGCTCGACGGGCCGAGCTGTGCAGCGACATCGGGAGGAAGCAGCGATTCGACGCCGGTGACGCCGGAGACAACTGCAATGGGTGTGGTGAAGCGCTTGCCTTCGTATGTCAGGAAGAAGTGGGCTACGTCCTGGATGATAGGACCGCCGAAGGCCACGCCATATTCTTTGTTTTCCGAGGCTGTCTTTAAGCCGGCTTTGCTCTCTGATGGAGTCTTTGCACGAAAGTTTTCGGCAGTGTACGACGTGATGATGTCCGCGTGAAACTCGTTTGTACCGGACTTCGTTTCCGCGGTGACAGCCGCGCTGGTGATCTGGTCATACTCCGCCTTATAGTTCGACGTGATCACTTTGTACTCGCCGATAGCGAGCTGTGGAAACGGGTTGCCCTGACTGAAGAACTGGCCGCTGACGCCGCCTTGCTTAACGTAGTTCTTCTGCCCGACACCGTCGATGTATACGTTGACGGAGCTGTCGCTCTGCGCGCCACCGCGAAGCGAAGTGTTGCCCCCCGCATCGACGCTGAAAACGAGACCCGGCACGGCATCAGCGAATTCCAGAAAATTGCGCGTGATCTGCGGCACGGTTTCGATCTGCACCCGCGAGATCGTCATGCCGACTTCGGAGGTTCTCACCTCTGAGAGTTTCTGCGCAGTCACGAGGGCCGTGGCGACAGGCTCCGTCGACTCGATTGGCTCGGTCGGCTGCAAATCCAGGGTTGTTGTCGAGGCCACTGACAGCACGACGCTCGTTTCCGTGCCGGTGCCCGCGTCGACTTTGTATGTGCCCGGGGGTAGGCCCACGAGGCTGTACGCGCCATCAGTTCCTGAAGTCGTGCGCCGCGTAAGCCCAGTGTCAACGTTCTTTGCGGTCACTTCGCTGTTGGCAGGCGCTTTACCGCGCAACGTGGCCGAGACACTTTGTGCCGACGCGATGCCCGCATAACCCAAGACTAGCGCCATCGCGGCAAACGCGATGAGCATCTTCCCTGCACGTGGCAGCTGCTGCTTCATATCGTCCCCCTCAGCGTCATGTTAGACGCGCAAACTCACTCCGTTCAGCAATGCAAGACTAACGTCGAAGTTCCCGGGATTCCTTCAAGCCGGAGGCTTCGAGCGCATCTATCTTGTCATCGATCGTGACGGCGATCAGCCCTTATGTTCATTTTGATGGCGGCCGTGTCGATGCCTTCCCCGATCAAACGGCGCTGCACTGTGCGCCGAGTGATGCAAAGCTTGCGCGCCGCCGCCGGCAATGATCGCAGTGGTTCACTTCACGATCGCCTTCGAGGCGATCATCACCGCAGCGGACAGCAACGTGGCATGCGGCCACAAGCAGACTTCTCATTCGACGCCCCAGAAGAATCGCGAGGCAGGTCGTGACTAAGATTCACGATGGTCTAGCGGGCAAAAGTCACGCCTTTGCCCAGCGAGCTGAACGCGAGAAAGTCGCGCCTTTCGCGCGTGGGTCGAAAGCGCCGTAGGCGACTTTCGGCCGACAAAGCACAGTCGCAGGCTGCTCTCAGCAGAAAAATTAGTCCACACGGGGGAGCATGCGACTAACCTCACGGCCGATGCCTTTGCCCTGCCGTAAACCGTCGTGTACCGCGTGGCGGAAATGAATGCCACCGTAGATGCGTGACTGTCCGTTCTCTCGCGCCGCGGCTGTGAGGCTGTCGAAGTGGCGTATCACACCGGGCAGCGTCGTGCTGACTACGTTGAATGACACGCGATCCCCGAAGTTGCGAATCAGCACTTCGGTCGCTGCGGCCCCCAGCACTGAGTGCGTGGACGGGTAATCGGGAACGGGCGGAATGAAGAACGCGGGCGCTTGTAGCGGCAACCAGTTCGGGTCGGCCCGGGTCGAATCGTTTCCGTCCGCATTCGCTTTGCGAATCGCCGTGTAAGGCCGCCAGAAGCGGAAGTGATACTTTGCATCGAATCCGGCGATGTAGCCGTCGGCCAGTGCAAAGTTCACCAGCGCAAGAATGCGGGCGGACCGCCATACATCTGTTCTTTGCTGAACGAGAATCGTGTTGGCGATGCGGTTCCAGCCCATAGGCGAGAATTCGAACCAAAACAGCGCGATGTCTGTTTGTTCGGGGGTGCGCGTGACGCTATCGAGCCGGCCGATGGATTTCACTTCGTTGACATCGCGCGCATACGCCGCGCTCTTCAATGCATCGGGCCCTGGAAGCTGATGCTGAGAAAGCTCGACGGCGAAAGGCGTAACGTTGCCCCACGCTGGAAACAATGCACCGGGCCCCAACGGCGGAACATCGAATGGTGGCGTGAAATCGTAGTCGCCGGGCTGACCGTTGGGCACGTACACCGGGCCCGTGGATGTATCGGCCCCATCCCCGATTCGCCGCGTGAGATTCGCTGCGGCACTCTGCTTGCCGAGTTGGATGCCCGCCTGTTTCGCCGGCCCCTCAGGCACGGCGAGGAGTGCGGAGGCATAAGCAATCTCTACTTTCGCCTGTTGGCTGGGGGAAAGTGCTACGAGCACATCGTGAGCCGCGGCCGCCACAGCCGCGTCAACGGAAGCGCCGGAGGCGGAGAGCTGCACGGTGTAAGGCTGGTAACGGTGGCTTATTCCGTTCACGGCATCATGGATGGCGGCATGCAGAATGGCGAATGCGCGCGAGTCGAGAATGAGGCCCGGATCGACGGGCAGCGTCTCCAATGCGATGCTGTTCCAGCGCGTGACGGCGTTGCCGCCATGCGGTGAGGCAAACTCGCCCGTTGCCCCAGCCCCGTTCACGAAAATTAATGCGGCAATCGCGGCTAGCGCTTTCAATATCCTAGATTTCGGCACAGGACCTCCAACGCAGTTGACCTGCGGTTTTTTAAGCTGGTGCCGGAGAGAAGCCGAAAACGCGATCGAAATGGCTCACGGAGCCGTGACCGTGAGCGTGTAGGATGGATGCAAGAACATTGAGTGGCGATACGATGGCGCCGTAGGATCTCCACGCATGAACGATCTCTTCACATTGGTGTACGCGGAGCTGCGCCGAATTGCCGGACGGCAGTTGCGAGCCGAGCGATCAGGTCACACGCTATGCACGACCGCGCTCGTGCACGAAGCATGGGTCGAGCTTGCGAAGCTCGATCGCATTCGGTGGCAGAGCCGCTCGCACTTTCTCGCTCTCGCAGCGCAAGCCATGCGGCGCGTGCTTATCGACTACGCAGTCGCGCGGCGCAGTGAAAAACGCGGCGGCGGTCGCGCACCCGAGCCGCTGGCAAATGATGCGTTCATCACCGTCACGGAAAGGCCGGACGATTTCATCGCGCTGGACGAGGCGCTGCAACGGCTGGCCGCGCTCAATGAACGTCACGCGCGCATTGTTGAGTGTCGCTTCTACGGTGGCATGAGCATCGAAGAAACGGCGGACGCGCTCGACATTTCCCCCGCCACCGTCAAACGCGAATGGGCGTTGGCGCGCGCCTGGTTAAATCGGGAGCTCGGTGTGTGAGCGAGCCGGCGACGGCGTCTGTCATGTCCGCTGAACGCTGGCTTCGGTTGCAGTCGTTGTTCAGCGCCGCGCTCGATTGCGACCCGTCCAGACGAAGCGAGCTACTCGACCTGCAATGCGCCGGTGACGCGGATCTGCGTCGTGACGTGGAATCACTCCTCGACAGCCACGAACGCGTTGGGCTTGTGGACGACCTTGCCGAGAAGATCACTGCACCCGCCGCGTTTCGCGCTCGGCTTGCAACACTCGATTGGCAGGGCAGAAGAGTGGCTCAGTACACCGTGCTCGAGGCCCTCGGCGCAGGTGCGATGGGGCGCGTCTACAAGGCGCGTGACGAGCGTTTGGGTCGGTACGTGGCATTGAAGTTCCTGCCGGCACATCTCGGCGAGGAGCCGAACGCCAAGCGTCGATTTCTGCTCGAAGCGCGCGCGGCCGCGGCGCTCGATCATCCGAACATTTGCACGGTTCACGAGATCGGTGCGACGAAGGATGGGCAGCAATTCATTGCGATGACTCTCTACGATGGCGAAACGCTTCAGGCGCGCCTCACGCGCGGGCCGCTCGGGCTGGGTGACGTGGTGGCCATCACTTTACAGATCGCCAACGGGCTTGCGAAAGCGCACGAGCACGGCGTCATTCATCGCGACGTGAAGCCGTCCAACATCATGTTGCTCGCGGATGGCACGGTGAAGATCCTGGACTTCGGCATCGCGAGAATCGAGGACGTGTCGGCGGCAGCTCAAGACGGCAAGGCACTTGGCACGGTCGCGTACATGAGCCCCGAGCAGGCGCGCGGCGACGCGGTGGATATGCGCACGGACATCTGGTCGCTCGGTGTGGTGCTTTACGAAATGCTCGCCGGTGTTCGTCCCTTTCGGGGCGACAACACACAAGAGTTGACGCATCAGGTGCTCACAACGGAGCCGCAGAGTTTCGGCACGTTGCGTACGGGTTTGCCAGCCGCGATGACTGTACTGCTGAGCAACGCGCTCGCAAAAAGACCCGGCGAACGCTATGCGTCCATGGCGCAGATGGCAGAGGACCTTGCGGCGCTCACTTTTGCCAATCGTTGGCCTTTGCCCGTGGCGCGGCGCGCCGATACAACGCCCGCGGCGGAGTGCGTCGATGACGGAACCCTCTCCACTAGCGGGGAGCGGCGTCGCGCGGCGGTGTTGGTGTCGATCCTGCCCGACTACGTGTCATTGATCGAGCAGCTCACACCGCGGAAGCTGGAGGAGTTTGCTGCCCGCCTTCGCGACATCGCGGCGGAGGCTGCTCACCGGCACGGCGGGCTCGTCAATCGGGCCTCAGATGAAGAGATCGTGTGTGTGTTCGGAATTCCTGTTGCCCACGACGACGACGATCTGCGCGCCGTACGTGCAGCGGTTGAGTTGCACGCGCAGGTGCAGGAGCTGAGCAAGACCGCAGGCGGCGACTTGCCGCTCGCATTGCGCCTGCAGTCCGGAGTGCATTCCGGGCGGCTCATCGCCCGCCGTTTTACCGAGGGTCCAGATCGTTACGATGTGAAAGGGTCCGCGGCGCAAGTGGCCGCACGCCTCGCCGCCCTTGCGCCTCGCGACGCCATTTTGGTGAGCCCCGAATGTCAGCGCCTAGTTGCTCCATTCATGGAGACGGTGCCTTACGAATCATTCGTTCTCCACGCCGATACAGCGCCAACCACAGCGCATCGAGTTGTCGGTGAGTCCGGGTTGCAGACGCGCCTCGAAGCGGCGGAGCGCGAGGGCCTGACGCCGTATACAGGCCGCCGCGCAGAGCTCACAAACCTCGAATCGCTTTTCGCGCAGACTCGCACAGGGTGCGGGCAAATCGTGTTTGTGGTCGGTGAGGCGGGCGTCGGGAAGAGCCGGCTGCTCCACGAGTTCCGCACGCGAATTGTCGACACGGGCGCGCGCGTTCTGCCGGCGCGCTGCCGATCTTATGGAGGCATCCCGCCGTATCTTCCGTTCATCGAAATTCTCAAGGCAGGCTTGGGTCTGAACGAGGACGCGCGGCCTTTCAATGTGGAAGCGGTTGCCGCTGGTATCCGCGCCATCGACCCGTCCCTCGAGCCCTTTGTGCCTTTGTACCTGCACATATTGGCAATCCCTGCCGAGGCGTACCCGTTGCCGCGGCACTTCCGCGGTGATCATCTGCAGTCGGCCGTCCCCGAAGCACTGGCCGCAATTCTCACACAGCTCGTTGCCGATGGGCCGCGCGTGTTCCTGCTGGAGGATTGGCACTGGAGCGATGCAGGCTCGCGCGAAACGCTCCGGCGTCTGGCCGAAATCGTCGCTTCCCACGCGCTCCTAGTCGTGGTCACTTCGCGACCGGACGAACGCAGTCTCGTCGAAGTGAGCAGGAGCGAGGCGCGTCTGGATTTGACGCCGCTCGATTTTGACAACTCAGTAGTGATTATGAGGGGCGTCCTGCGCGTTCAGCACGTGTCCAACGAGCTTGCGCGTCGCCTCTTCGAGCGCACGGGAGGAAATCCTTTCTTTCTGGAAGAGATGTGTCGTGCACTGTTGGAGCAGGGCTCGGTCGCCGCGCGGGACGGCGAAGGCGTCGCCGCCGAAGGCATTGGCACATTGCGACTGCCAGACACCGTGCAAGCCGTCATACGCACACGGCTGGATGGCCTCGGCAGACAAGCGCTCGAGCTGCTGCGTGTCGCCTCTGTAGTCGGTCGTGATTTCAGTCTCGAGCCTTTGATTGAAGTGCTGGGCTCGGAGGCCGATCCGCTGCCTGCCCTCGAGCGGCTCGTCGTCGCCGGACTCATTCAGCAGACTGGATTGGTCCCCGAACGCAGTTATCGCTTCAAGCATGTGCTCACGCAGGAGGTCACCTACGACAGCCTGCTCGAGCATCAGCGCCGCTCGCTGCATGAGTTAGTGGGGTATGCCATGGAGCGAACGCGCGCTGGAGGCAGCGACGAGCAGGCGGAGCTGCTCGCGCACCACTTCAGCCGCGCGGAAGCCTGGGCCCTCGCGGTCCGGTACGGCAGGCGTGCAGCGGATCGAGCGAGCGCGCTCAGCCAGTTCGCCGATGCGCTCGTGGCGCTGGATCGCGTTCGCGATTGGGTAATGCGCTTGCGCGAGGATGATGAGCGATCCGATCTGCTGGCCGATGTGCTGCTTCAGCAAGAGCGCTTGTGTGAAACGCTAGGCGAGCGCGGCCGCCAAGAGCAGATCGTCGACGAGTTGATCTCGCAGCTGGCGCCGCGGGGCGCGTCGGAGCGACTCGCTCAGGTGTATCTTCGCAAGGGCGATTTGGCCACGTTGCTCAGACACTTCGATGCCGCCGATCGTGCGCTCACCACGGCGCTGCGCATTTGTCGCGAACGGAATGATACAACGCTCGAACATACCGCTTTGCGGAGCATGGGTCTGCTGCGTTGGCACGAAGGGCGTCATGCTGAGGCGCTCGTCATAACGGAAAGTGCGCTCGTCATCGATCGCGAGCGAGGCAACGGCCTCGCGCTGGCGGTCGACCTGGCCAATCGCGGCATTATCCTGAAGAGCATGGGAGATTATCCGCGGGCACTGGCTAGCCTCGAGGAGGCTCTTGCGATGCCCTCGATGGCGCAAGATCCAGCCACGCAGGTCTATGCCCTGCATGACGTTGCAAACGTTCATCGCTCGCTAGGAAACGTCGCCGGCGCGCTGGAGTACCTGGAGCGTGCGAACGCGATCGCGCGCAACCACTTGCTTCCGATCCAGCGCTCGTTTCATCTCATGGCGATCGCGCACGTGTTGTTGCAGCGGAGCCAGATCGAGGAATCGCTGAAGACGTACAAAGAGGCGGTGGCGCTCAGCCGTCGCGCGCGGCACGCAGACGGTCTGGTGCAAGCGCTGCGGGCTCTCGGCGAGTTGCTGTGTGGCCTGGGACGCGATGCTGAGGCAGCGCCCTGCCTGGAAGAGGCCGCTGCGCTTTTTGGACAACTCGGAGATCGGGCGGGCCAGGTGGAAATGTGGACACGGCGCGCGTCCCTTCTCGAGAGAACGGACACCACAGCCGCCGAAACGGCCTGGAATGAGGTGCGCGCTCTGCGTGCTCGTCTAGGCGACACGCGAGGGGAGCTCGAGGCACTCGAAGGTATTGCGCGGGCAGCGCGACGGCGGTGTACGACCGCTGCAGAAGCAATCCCCTACGCGGAGGCGGCGCTTACTTTGGCATGCACGCTCGGTGAGCGGCACCGTGAGGCGGCCTTGTGTAACACATTGGGCATTCTCGAATGGGAGAGCGGCCATTACCCGCAAGCCCTGCGGCACTATGAGCAGACACTCAGTCTCGTACGGGAGTTGGGGAATCGTGCGCACGAGGGGTTGGCGCTCAACAGCATCGCCGTGACGCTGGTACGGCTCAATCGGCACGAAGAAGCGCGCACGGTTCTTGAGGAGAGCATCCGATTGAACCGCGAAACGGGTGAACAGCTTCTCGAGGCACACGCCTTGGCCGCGCTCGGAGACGTGTGGCGCGCGATGTCGCGTTTCACCGCCGCACGCGAATGCTACGAGCAATCTCTCGGCCTGCGCCGCGTTCTCGGAGATCGCCCGGGGGAAGGGCATCTTTTGCAACGTCTCGAGGACCTTTGCAAAAAGATGACTGAGCAGCAAAACAAGACTGGAGAAGTATTCGATGCCTAGATACATCATCGAACGATCGGTGCCGGCCCTTTCATTCGAGGAACTGGCCGTCGTGTCACGGCGCTCCATCGAAGTTCTCGAGGGAATGCCGGACGTCCGCTGGATCCGCAGCTACGTCTCTAACGTGGATGGCAAGATCTATTGCGAATACGACGCCCCGAGTCCCGAAGCCGTGCGCGAACACGCGCGGCGCGCGGGATTACCGGTGGATCACATTGCCGAAATCGCTCTTGAGATCAGCCCGGCCATGTTCATGTGATGCGCGGCGGGCGACCCGGCGCGCAACACCTTCACGACCGATCGGTCGGAACTCACCCCCAGCGCGGCATTTCGTCCGGGCTAATTCCGAGAAGCGACTTGCCGACCAACTCGTGCGTGAGCATCGAGTTCCCGGGATGAAAGCGACCGAGACGCGCATCTCGGAAGATGCGCTCGAGGCCGCTGCGGCGGAAAATGCCGAAGCCTCCACTGAGCTCCAGCGCCATGTCCGTCACGCGCCAGGCGCCCTCGACTGCGTGGTATTTAGCGGCCAGGATCTTTGCGGGCCACATCGCGCTGTGATCGACTCCGTTCGACCAGTCTTCAGCGATGCGCTCCAGATGAGGCTCAATGGCTTCGAGCTCCAGACCCATCTCGGCCACGCGATGCTGCACCCCTGGGTGGTGCGCCATGGATCGTGACAGAGCCAGCGACCGACGTGTCTTGACTGTCTCGAGCGTCAGATCCAGCGCGCGCCGCGCAAGGCCGTAGTAGATGTTGCCGAAGCCCAAAAGCGCCCAGGCGAATATCGCGAGAACGAAACGATCCATCCCGGCGGCGCCTGCCGGCACAACGCGCGAAATGCGGTGATCGGGGATAAACGCGCCCTCGAGAATCGTGTCCTCACTCCGCGTGGCTCTCATCCCGAGCACATCCCACGTTTCCTCGATGCGGTAGCCTTCAGTGTCTCGCGTCATGAACCCGTGTACGATTTTCGGTGCGGCGGGGTCGGTTGTGTCCATGCCGTGAATGCCGAGGTGTGTCCACACTGGCGACAAGCTGCCGAAGGATTTGCGGCCGGTGAATCGATATCCACCGTCGACGCGTTCAGCCTTCGTGGTGGACAGCAGGACCGGAATGTCGTTGCCGCTCTCGGCATGACCGGCGGCGAACACGCCACCCTTCGCGACTTCCTTCAGCAGCCATTCGAGTGACGTATCTCCCTGGCGCCAGAGATCAGCGGCGATGCCCACCCAGTACAGATGCATGTTCATCGCGAGCGCAGTGGGCGCCGCGTAGTACCCGAGGCGCCGCTGCTCGCGCACTGATTCGGCGAGCGACAGTCCGGCACCCCCGAGCTGCACCGGAACGGCCATCGCCAGGTAGCCCGCCTCGCGCAGCTCTGCGAAGTCTTCGGTGAAGAAACGAGCCTCGCGGTCGTACTCAGGAGCTCGCAGCGCGAATCGCTCCAGCATGTCCTCAGGAAGGAACGGTGAGCGCCGCCGTACGGGCGGAGTCTCAATTGAAACGGTGTGGGTTCTCATCGGAAGTCACTCCTCGGATTGTCATCTCTGTGAAGAAGCCGAAAATCCTCCGGAATCGGCTCACGCGCCGAGAATTTACCCACTTGCTTCAGTAGGCCTCGTCACACGCTTGCTGGCTTGGGCCAGTCTGCCTCGGTGCCGCCGCTATCGTAGATCGAACCCATGTCTCCACACCGTCACCGCTGTTGGTCGTTCGGGCAAGGTGCCGTACGATTTCCGAAAGGCAGGAAGTGAATCATGGCCCGTTCCAGAGGAAGTGATTCGATTGAGTGTGCCGCTGAGAGCCATGCTTTCGCGCAAGCTCTTGAATCCTCGGGAGCCGTCAAAGCGACTTCGGCATGCGGCCCGTCGCTAAATAGAAACCGTTGAGACTTGAAGTTCGAGATCGAGGCGCTCGGAACGACGCATATTCGAGAGGGCTTCTCACTTTCTCAAAACTGTCGGCTCGCTCGGCGTTATTCGATATCAAATCTCGGCACGTTGAGAGACGATCTTAGATCATGGTTGCGAGTCATCGACGAGCGCGTCAGCATCGAAACTTGCGCGGACAATGCCATGCACACTCGCTGCGATCGCTCCAATCACAGCGTATTCGATTTGTTTTCTTACCAACTCGGCAATGACATCGAGCAGAAGAAGAGCGGACTGCCCTGATCCACTAGTTCTCATGAATAGCCTGTGAGCTCCGCAGGCGGTGTGCTTGGCCGACCTTGTACAACTCCATCACGAGCTGGCAGTGCTCGAGGAAGGCGTTGAGTCGTTCTTCGGGTGTGAGTCGCCGCATGGATTCTTGTAGCGACCGCTTGGCTTGTTCGGCGACTCGGGAATGCATGGGGTGCATTCTACTGAACCGCCAGCTCGATACGGAAACACGGCACGCGTCCTGCGCCGGTGTCGCGTGGACATTCACTACGACAGGATGACGCAGCACTAGACTAGACAGACGCCGGCGCGCCTGTACCCTGGAACTATAACATCAGGATTCTAAAGGGTTTATTAGTGCGATGGGGCGCAGTGTATCCAAAATGAATCGTACCAAGATTTCTCGTTAGCACGGTTCTCGCGATGTCGTCTTTCTTCCTCCGTTCTCGATTGATCTAGAAAGTGCCAACGAAAGCTTCCTCGGCTGCCACGCCTGTCGGGGAGCTCATTCAATTTAACAATAGTTCTTATCTTGAATGTCGCGGCCGCGATGCAAGCGACTTCGCTTGGGCAGCGCGTTGGAAATTTCCTTGCGGCAATGGAGCTTATATGCCAAGTGGCACGCGTAGTGCGTTTTGGATGGGATGGATGTCGGTAATCGCCACTTTGGCATTGAGTGCGTGCGGTGGCGGTGGCGGCGGGGACAGTGGGGGTGGGGGCGGCGGCGATGGCGGCAATGGCGGCAACGGCGGCGATCAGGCACCGGTCGGGCAATTGCGCTTCGCCCAGATCACTGCGGAAGTCGCCGAGAGAGCCGGATTCGCGACAGTCATGGTCGAA
>Ga0307515_10022288_pt1 | contig 11169 bp, 9 predicted proteins | sample 17_EM_MG_FD_194513 | JGI IMG/M metagenome (GOLD analysis project Ga0307515, IMG submission 194513) | Populus trichocarpa ectomycorrhiza microbial communities from riparian zone in the Pacific Northwest, United States - 17_EM | ecosystem: Host-associated > Plants > Roots > Unclassified | place... | reverse complement strand
TGTAAACTAATCACATTCTCCTTCATTTCTCATCCCTTTTCCTAAATAAGCCGTTAAGAAAAAAAATTAATGGATTAAAATGAAATGGATGTTAATAAAAACACCTTAGAGTTTAAGAGTTGAAATGAAGAAAAAAAAATTGGTTTAAAATGTTAATCAAAATAAAACGGTGCGTAGATTATGAGATATTTGTACAAATTAGCCATAGATAATATAAAGAAAAGATTCAAAACTCCTTGATTAGATGGTAACTTGGCACTATAAAGACTCTGTTGTAAAATCATTTGTTCAATGGACTGGGACAGGATACATGACTTGGTCTACAGAAACCGAGTGTGTACATCAACTTCTCATGGGTCCATAGTTGATTGAGTGCTTCTTTGCGTAGTAGTGGATAAACATAGAAGTCCCACAAATAAATTTCATTGAAATGAATGGAGAGAAGTGGTGGGGATGGACCACCATGGAAAGGTGCTGTGCGACAGGGCGGAGCCCACGGGGAGATGGCGTGGGCCGGTGGCGCACGTGAAGGGCATGATGTTGGGCCCACCACAACGTTTTCATTTATGGAGCCTACTTTTTGAGCAAACCACTACCTCACTCACATGCCCATAAGCAGCAAATGCAAAACCGACACCTTTTCCATTTCTGGCGTCGCTATCCATTGCCTCCCAAAAGGACGATAACATGAGATTTTTTTTCCCTTGCCTCGGGACAATATGCCCCAATCTTAATGACTTCATTTTTATTTTATTTATTTTTTAATACAATCTCAATTGAAATTATTTAAACTTAATTATAAAAAGGTTGGATCATTTCTAACACGAACAATTTTTTTTTTTTCTCTTTGCAAAGCTTTAAAAATCTAATGTATCCATTTTGTAACAAGAAAAAATAATTTAATAAACATATTTTAAATTCATAACCTCTTGCCACTTCTATATCATTTTCTTTTTCAATTTTCACGAAATTTATTGACCCTTCAGCAGATCAACTACGTTACAAATAAAAGAAAAATGTAACTAACTATTTTTATTCTATTGATGTCACTCACTTATTAATTCTTTTAAATTAGGGCTTGCTTTGTGGGGTTTGGGGCCTCAAAAGTTTTAAAATTATTAGATTTGGAGTTTTTTATAGCCTGTTTGAGATTGTGCTATCGATTGCGATTTAAAGTGCTTTTCACTTAGAAATATATCAAAATAATATTTTTTTTATTTTTTAAAAATTATTTTTAAAATCAGTATATCAAAACGATCTGAATACATTAAAAAATAATTTTTAACAAAGAAATGTGATTTCAACCACATTCCCAAACACGGACTTATCCTAACACATGACAGTCTCTAAACTTGCAGTGCATGGTGTTAATTGTTTTTAAATTTTAGTGACTTAAATATTTTATTTAATCATACAATCTTTTATCTATAAAAAAAAATTACCATTTTATTACATATGAGTGATTGAGATATCCAATATATTTGCAAAATATTAATTATTCTCTAAGAAAGGGTGATCCAACGGATTGCCATGTGTCAGGGAGGAGGAGGAATTCCTCATTCTTTCTATAGCAGGAAACTATTGTTCTTAAAATAATTAAATAATAATTTTTGTTGTTGCAAGTTACTCTAACCCAATATCAAAAATGTTAATAAATATAATTATTAGGGTGCTAGCTTAACTGGTCAGATTCTAGATTTGTTTTTTAAATATCACCAATTCGAGTCTCACACCTTCAAGACCACTAGAGACTTACATGGTCGTTAACTTCAAGGCCCATGAGATTAGTCGAGGTACGCGCAAGCTGGTCTATACACTCATATTAATAAAAAAAATGTTAATAAATATAAATTATTAAGAAAATAATTAAAGCTATTAAATATCTTCTTTAGTTTTTTTATTTTTCATTAAAAAGGTTTCTTGTCTTTTTAATCATGGCAACCTATTTTGTTGGCTAAATAATTAATTATATCTACAACATATAGTAGTAGTTAGGGGTGTTCACGGTCCGGTTCGGTCCGGTTTTAACTCAAAAATTTAACCGAACCAAAAAATAGCATTCCTTGTTAATATAAACCGGACCGGACCGAGAACCGGTTCAAACCGAACCGGTTTTGTTCGGTTCGGATCGGTTTTCTAACATTAAAAATCAGAAAACTGAAACCAAAGAGCAAGGCAACTATGAAATAAACCAAAGAGTAGCATTGATTATAGAAGAAGTGACCATAAAATAAACCAGAATGATGAAATAAAATAAGATTTAATGTTAATATGTGAGAGAGAAAAGCATAAAGGAGAGGGAGGGAGGGAGGGATGGGTGGGGCGGCTTGAAATGGAGGAAATGGGAAAGGGAAGGGGGAAAGGGAAAAGCCGATTAAGAGCTGTTTGAATGAAGTATGGGAATTTGAGAGGTGAAAGAGTGGGATCCAGAGCTGTGAAAGACAAGAAAGGAACCTGGAGCTCATTAGCAAGATATGAGAGTACATGAAGCGGGGGGGAAAGGAAGGGGGCGGCTGGAAAGAGAGAAAAGGTAAAGGGAGGGGGGGCTGGAAAGGTAGGGTTAGGGTATTTAGGTTTAGAATTTTCTTTTTATACCCCTCTTTTAGATTCAATTAAACCGGTTCGGTTTGGTCCGGTTCAATCGGTTTAAGCTTTTTTAAACCGGAACCGAACTGGACCGGGTGATTTTTTTTTATTTTTTAATCGGTTTATTCGGTTTTTTTATCGGTTCGGTTTTTTCGGTTTAATCGGTTGGTTAGTTTTTTTAATCACCCCTAGTAGTAGCATTGTTATTTATCATGTGTTAGGTTGGAGGAACTCCTATTGTCTTGGGACAGCTAGAAATTTCATCATTAAACAGTCCATTGACCAACGTTAATCACACCTTTTTTTTTAGTATCAAGTCCTTTCATCTTATCTACTTCTATTTCTCCTTTTCTATTTCTTAAAAAATAACAAAAAATAGAAAAAGAATATAAATTGAACAAAAGGATTACTTTATAACTTCAATAAAAAAAAATAAGAATTAAATATACAGTTTTTAAAATCATCAGGATTGATTAATTTTGTTTTTCTAAACTACAGGACTAATTTATAATTAACTCTAAGTACCTATCTGCATATCTCTATAGTTGAAGCAGTTATAGAATTACTAAATTACCCTTAATAAAATGAATTATTTGTTATTTTCAAGGGCAAAATAGGTATTTCATCCAAAAATCTAAAAACATCACCCATTATCTCCATCTTTGTCACTTTGGTCCCTTGTTTTTTAATTTCACATTCTCCTAACAAATTAGCCTAAATTTACCTATAATTTGATCCAATAAGGGCTAAAAACAAAGGATGAAAGAAAAAATATTATGTACAATGTGTCCACAATATTTTGTGAGACAATCCGCAATGCATTTTTCATAGTAAATTCTCTACTTCTTTTAGTATTACTTACTAGCTATTTGACCCGTTTTATGCCGTGGGTCAAAAATTTTTTTTTATTAAAATAAATGTATATGCAAGATTTTCTGACGTGTATTTGTATATATATAAAAATTATAAGTGTAAATCAAAATGCTTATAGATACATATAATCAAATAAATCAAGATCTATGTATATTAGAAAATAGAAAAAAAAACTCATTAACAATAAATGAAGATGAAAATGGAAAAATTGATAGATATATATAGATCAAGATATTTGACATTATAACAATGGCCTTTGACCGAGTAGTGTTGAATGACTTTGTCTACAAAAATAAATTTTTTATTTAATCAAATGATAATAGAAATAGATACATATGAAATTGATTGAATAAAATAAAAGGAAAAAAAATATTATGTAAGATTACACATATTAGAAATATTATCCAAAAATAAATATTTTTATTTATATAAAACATAAAAAAATATAGATGAATTAGAATAATCTCTTCAAAAATTAAATGCATACAAAATAACTAAAAAAAAATAATCATCATTTGAAAGAGGCTATATAAATATAAATAAAAGAGAGAAGGGGTATTAATTTAAAAAAATAATAATAAAATAATAATTTTGAAAAAATACATATAAAAAAGCACCAATTAAAAAAAAACAAGTTTAGAAAAAAACTAGAAAAAAAAAGTCAGGCACTGCTCAGCCTGGCAAGCTAGACCAGTCCACATAGCACATTTCATAATGGTTTGTGCTATTAATATTTTTTTTATTGCAGATCAGGCATACGACATGTCATCCGTCTTAATTGTTTTTTTTAAAAAAAAAAATTAAAGTAAACGACGCGTTGTCTGATTTTGTTCATAATCTGTCCACTATGGTTGCTGGAAAATCAAGACTAAATGTTTTTTTTTATCCTAAAACCCTATTTTTCAAATCATTTTAACCAAAAACATCTAGAGAAAAAACCCTAGGCACCTTAATAAATTTATTAATGTCCTTAAAAAACCCAAAAAAATCATCCTGAAACCCAAAATCATCCCGAAACAAAAATTCTTCTCAATTTCATATATGTTTTTTCAGGCTCTTTGAAAGTAAAATAAGTACCTAAGATGAACTTTCTTCATCAAATGAAACCATTTGACAGAAAGATTGAATGCTTTAGTTGCCAAAATGGGCACTAACGACATTTTTCTCGCTCTAGCATCGGGATCCGACGACCTTTCTCTCTCCTCTCTCAAACCAGGACTAAACAATAACAATAATTAAAAAATATTGAGGGACCGAATATGTATACTTTGTAAAGTTTGAGGACTAAATTAAACTTTTATATGAACTTTAAAAGATCACTCATTTATGGTGCGTTTTCTATTTTAATCCTCCTCTGTCAACAAAGAAAACTCGGAAGGACTATTATGTTCCATGGACTAAACTTCAACTGTTGAAAATGAATTATCCATAAAAAAGAAAAACATCAATTTGGTTTCTAAGATATTTTTTTGTACATTAGCATTGAAAATCTAACAGCAAGACCAAACAAAAAACCCATTATAGAGGCTGGACCTATATCATAAATTGGTGTCCTAAGAGCACCCAAATCCCTATCTGGGCATCACTACACAAATTGCTGGTTGCTTTCAAGAGAATCGTGTTGAGAAGCTGAGAAATGGTCCCGGGTCGATTGCATCCACTAATTTGAGATCCTATAATCTTCCAACATTAATACATACTGCCTAATGGGCAACCGAGAAGGCAATTCTACTTGGGGGCTTGCTATATGTTTCTGTTGTCCCCTCTATCAAGTAAATCCTCTCATTGGTGACTCTAAAATAATTAAAAAAAATAAACAAGAAAAAAAAGAGCATTTAATATGAGATTAGAATACATAATTTCAATAATTATTTGTTCCTTCCTAACTCAAACTCTTAAAATACTGGGATATTAGATATGCTATTGTTATTTTTTTCATAATAATTTAGATTATTAGGTTGATATAGTTTCATAATAATTACAAATATATTAAAATAATATTTATTTTATATTTTTAGTATTATTATATCAAATCGATAAAAATATTAATTTAAATATTTAATAAAAATCATAAATTTAAAAATACAATACACCCTAATTAGGCATCATTATAACAGAGGAGGTTAATTTGTAATGTGTCAATTGTCAAAATCAACTTGGGATCCAGTGTAGGACTGGGATAATTCCAATACGAACACTGCCAGACGAACCATTCTGCCTGGGTCCTACCCACTAGCATTGACAGCGGTTGGACCAATAATGCAACAAAGGTCAAAGGCACCGGTTGGCTTGGTTTGTGGAAGAAAAGCTAGCTAGAACAGTTTGAAATCTAATTTAACCTTGTAAAATAAACAAACAAGCTTCAAACATAATATTAACAAAAAGTAATTAGAAAAGGAATTTTCACCATAGCTTATGAGTCAAATCATTATTTATTGAGTTACAACTCTATGCTAACTCGAATTGATTTAAATTATCTTTTTTATATGATGTCTTCTTTCCGTATTTAATGGATTGAAAATTAAGCTACACGTTTTATTTTTTTTACAAATTTTTTTTTTCAGTTATCGTTATTTTTTTAATTTGATCCATTTATTATTATTATTTATTTTTTATCATTTAATTAAAATAAAATCAAATTAGCTGACACGATCTGGTTTATAACTCGAGTTACTTATTCTTTTTTTTTTATGCGTTGTCTCAACATTATTTTTAACTCAAAAAAGATCCTACTAGTATATACTCCTTATTTAATGAATCACATTAATTTCACCATGGTTTAGTTCTAAAAGAAACCTCACATATCAATGATTGCTGAATCATAATAGTCAAACTCAAATCAATAATTAAGGTTAGTATGTACAAGAATCTCAATTAATTTCATGAATAAAAGAGAAACTCAAGCATGTTATGGAGTTGCTAGATGATGACTATGCATTGACAACATTTTAAATTGTTGTTTAAAATAATCAACAAAAATCTTCATTTCAGAAAACCAAATAATTATATCAGTTATCGGAAAAAACTACAAAACAAGCTTTTACTCCACACAACAATCAATAGTAAAATATCAATTGAATTATTTGTCTAATAGTAAAAAAACAAAAAAGGGTCCATATGGTAAGTGCAAAATTATTCAACCTAAGGTTTGAAATTCAAATCTTATAGCTTACTTTTCCTTAAAGTGGGATATCTACGTTTATATTTGTCCTTGTAATTGTAGAAATATTCCAAATAAGTCTATTAGATTGGTCTTTGGAAAATATTTAATAAAATTAGAGTTTGCAAATGTAAATTATGTTTTTTTATTATTATTCCTATTAGATGGTTCATCATACTACATAACATATAAATTTACCTACTATGAGAACAAAAACCCTATTTTTCATATAAATAAAAGTGATTGCGTGCAAATCTTCAAAGAGTCAGAGTAATTTTCTCTAAACATTAATAATATAGTGGTGTGTATATAATTATCAATTTTGATAAATTTGAAACATGAAAAAAATGTAAATAAAATTGATATGTTGCTAACAAAAATTAAGGATATAAAATGTTACATTTCAACTTGCCAACCAAATAAAACTTTTATTAATGACTAGAAGAATATTATTTAATGATTTTAATTAATATCAATTTTATTTACATTTTTTTTTATTCAAATTTATCAAAATTCATAATTATATAGACACCACTTTATTATTAATATTTAGAGAAAATTACTCTAACTCTTCTAAAGTTTGAACGCAATACGTTTTCTCTATAATTTAGAAGTTACATTTTACATACCATTATCTATAATATTTATAACACTTAACAGACTAACTTGAGTGCACGAAAAATTAGTTAATATATTTTTTTTAAATATAGAATTGACATTATAATTAAATTAACAACTATAGAGCCCTTACATATCAAATATTACAATATTGATATCAATGTAACTTTAACAGTTTTTATAGAAAAAGCTAGCAGTTTATATCCCAATTTTAAACACCATTTTCAGTCACCATATCATCATTTACATCCTCCCATTTTTAAACACTCTTCTCACTCCCCCTGAATCATTCATACCTTCCATTTAAATCATGTCCCTAGCCATCATTTACAACCAACAATCACACTTTCACACGTAAATACACAATTTCCACATAAAAACTAAACAACTAACAAGCATGCGAGCGCGCAAATATACACATATTGTCACCTTTTTAATTTATTTTTCTTCTTCAGAATAACAACCAAAAATCAAATACACGTACAGACCTACAACTTTACTAAATATTATTAACATATCTTCATCTACATTAAATGTTAATAGTACATGAAGTTGCATCATCTTGGATGAACTAAATTTTAAGAATAAAAAGTTTATCAAATTTGAAAAAGAAAAGTTATTAAGATATCATAAACAAAAGCTAGTAAAAACAAGTTATTTTAAAAATATAATGATAGATCATGTTGCAATACCTATATTGATCGATGTAAACTAATAGATGAAATTGAAATAACTATGGGAAGAGATGCTAATGATGTTGGGCTAATACTAAAAGATATGAAGACAATGAAATATGAATTAAGTAGAGTCTAAATCAAGAATCATAATATAGAGGATAGTTTTGCAAGCATAAGGTTGTTGTTGATAACATATTTCGCACATGCAATGTTATTGTATCTAACTATTATATTATTAATGTTGAATAAATGACATTAAACATGTGTATGAGAATAAAAAAAATGAATGAGAATGAAATCTAATTTTAAAATAGTCATCATTAAACATATAAAGTTGTTCAACCATAATTAAAATCATCTATAATTTAAAGAGCCTTAGCAACAAGAATTTTTTGATAGCATCATTAAAATCATCCACACTAACAAGACATTAACAACAAAAAAGTGTGAATATCACTAAAAAAAGATCATCAACACACCAATCTTCAATCCTCACTCAATGCAACTTGTTTAGATTAAATGTTAAGAGAATGTAGGAACACTACTTTTCAAACTCATATTTTGCAAGTATGTGAATAATGATTAGCAAATATCAATATTGTTTACAGAGCCTTGACAACAAGAATTTCTTAATAGCATCATTAAAATCATTAACATGAACAAAACATTAACAATAAGAAAGTGTGTAATAACACTAAAAAAGATCATCAACAATATCAATCTACGATATCATCACTCAATGCAACTTGTCTTTCCAGGTCTTTAGAGGTATTTTTTCAACTAGTTTAAAGTATCATTATCAACATCACCAATCTTCTTCATGTAATTACAATAGTTGATATTTGTATAGGATCTAAATGCACTCCAAAATCTGATTTTAAACTTTAAATTATGAAATCGTTTCTTTCATAAATTAGCATAAATATGTCTTGCACAGTTTTTGTGTATTACCTTTAGAAAAATCTTTACAATATTTTCAAGTAGACTCTCCAAAAAAAAAAAACTTTTAGTTATACAAATAAGTAAGAGTTGCACAAAACAAAATATAAAGCTAAAAATACCTTTTGCTTATTAGACATTATGTATAATGGCTTATGGTTAATTCTTCTTTTGATGGATCCATTCAGAGCAAACAAAATCCATCTCCATGTATAATGGCTTAGGTTAATTCTTGTTTTAATGGGTCTATACAGAGCATACAAAAATCATCTCCATGTGTCATTTTTTCATCCTTCACCATAATATATGTAACTATAAATAATCAATTATTTGCATTCAAAGAAACTATTGCCAATAACACTCCTTTATATGGACCCTTCACATAACAACCATTGATTCCCAAAGAGGTCTACAATCATAAAAAAATTCCATCATTTATTACTTTTAAGAAAATGAAGGCTTTTTAAAACTTTCTCGGTGAATGCACAACAACAAATTAAAGTTAAAACCTAAATAAACATCTGAACCTAGGTGAAATTCCTTTAAAATCTTGATGTATCTAAATAGCCTCTTATAATACTCATTATGAATCCTTATACAAACACTCTAACTTTTATCATAAATCTCTACATCTGTATTGAGTATAGTTTTATCCTAAACTTATCATCTAAAATGATGTCTAGAGCTTCATTAGATATTTTGGGTCAACTTTAATAATAAGTAGCAATTTCTTAACTATACATGTTGAGTTAAGTACTTTGATAGTAGATGACTTAATGAACTATGTTTATCTCTCAATGACTTATTCGTAAATACTTTGCTGCTAGTTCTAAAGAAGCATTTATCCTTCATGTTTACCCATCACCCATATCACCTTCTTCTTTTTTTACTAATTGTTATTTTAAGATGATAACCATGCTTCACTTTATATTCTCTTAACACATCCCTAAAGTGATGGACATTATTAAAAATCTTACACTCTTTAAAATTTATTGAACCATCAACTGAAAGCTTAAATCTCTTGTATTTAAATTTGGATATTGGATCTATATTTTTTTCCTGCCCCTACTAGTTTTGTCCTAACTACTATTAGATTTGTCACTCAAATCAATATCAATATCATCATCTTCACTACCAAGTTTCCATTCCTTCTTAGAATCAAAGACATCATCTAAAGTATTCTCCATGACATAATCACTATTAATGACATCAATCCATTCATCCTCATCTTTATTGGCAAATTCAAACTTTTTTTTTATCTGAAAGAATATAATCATCATATATATTATCACTATCATCATCACACTTATTTTTATTAGTAGGACACTCAACACCAACACTACGAACATCTTCATTCTTTTTACCTATTCCTTTTTCACCAATTAATAAAACTACTTTATTACTTCTATTCGCATCATCATCATCATTAAAATATTTAGAACTAGGTAGCGTACTATCATTAAGTTTACCTAAGTAGCATTTGGGCATTTAGAAATTCAAAGGACTACTTTTTGGAATTGCATTAACATACAAGTCAACATCTAAGCAAAGTCAACATCTCCAATGTCAAAGCATCATATAAAACTTGATTTTCTCTTTCATCTCGAACTCGAATCTCCTTCAAGTCAACATTAAAAGCTTGTTTACAAATGAACAATATGTCTATATAAGACATATAGTCACTACAATAGATTTTTTATATATAGGTCTCACTTCTATGGTGCATAATGAAATTTGGCACTTTGTTAATTTTTATAATTTCTATCACTTTAGGGATGAGTTGAGGTTAAACAAAGTTAATGATTAATTAAAAAAAATTAGGGTTCATAGAAGAGTAGCTCACAAATTTAAAGTTTTTTAGGGTTTTAAAAAATTAACAATAATTCATTTACAAATCACAAAAAATGTTGGAAATTCTAAATATTGTCAATATGACAAAGAAATAATAATTTAAAGTCATGTTGTTTTGGAGATTGACAAGATCATTGTATAAAAATTAGGTGTTTTTTTGTATGAAATCGAGCACAAACAATATATCTTATAAATGAATTGGAAACATTTAACAAAAACAAAACACACTTAATGTTAATTTCAATATTTTGATTTGAAAAAAAAATTGTTTAGGTTGAATCTTATACCTGACTTTTGCTAACTTCTAGATGAGAAGAGAATTCCAGCAAATAATATAAAAGAAAGTATAAAATGAAGAGAAAATAAATCGATTACATATAGAAGATCTTGTTTTTATTTGTGTTTGCTTATGTGTATGAGTATATATAGAAGATTTTGTAAATCAATTGCCAATATTTAATAAAA
>Ga0307515_10022287_pt1 | contig 11170 bp, 2 predicted proteins | sample 17_EM_MG_FD_194513 | JGI IMG/M metagenome (GOLD analysis project Ga0307515, IMG submission 194513) | Populus trichocarpa ectomycorrhiza microbial communities from riparian zone in the Pacific Northwest, United States - 17_EM | ecosystem: Host-associated > Plants > Roots > Unclassified | place... | reverse complement strand
TATTAATGGTTCATCATCCATGAATTTTGACAAACTTGTCAACGACGTGCTCCGCTTCCAAAAACCTTGAATTAGCTTCTTTGATGAAATTGTTGTTACATCTGGTTGTCTACCTTTAGCTTTTTTAATTATTGATCATCATTAATCTGTTACATGCTCCACTTTTCCATTCAGCCAATTGAATAGTTTGCTAATCTCCACGACAAGGAGCCATTAACGCGCGTGTTCGTTCTCCTCATCCATTCGCATTAGCATGGTGGTTCAATAATGTGAGAAACAAATATACAAAACTTATCCGTATGCATGGAAAAAATTAACACTTTCAGAATTCATTGTTCACGAGGTTTAAGGAAAACTTCTAACCTTCCTGGTAATGGTATGAAATGTTGAAATAGACTTGTTGGGCTTAGTAATCATCATAAATCGCAAAAACCTGTAAACTAGAATATTCATCATTAACTATTTTCTTATCTCTTTTTAATTGTAGTCAATTAGAAAATAAACAATCAAATTAACTCTAACTACTAAACAACTTAAGACAAGCATTAAAATTAAATTTAGTACTAACCTTAAAAATTAAAGAGATTGATGAAACTAATCAACACAAGCACAAGCAATTACATTTAATTTAGTCAAAAAATCTTCCTAAAATTTACTAATTTCTAACACAACAAATAATTAAATCTCAATTGCTTCATAGATTAGAGAGATCAAACAATTGCATATTTAATATCTAACCCATCAGTAGATTGCAACGAATAATAAACTAGAGATCTCATAGTAATTAAACAAGAAAATCATGAAAAATAGACACAAAAGAATATCCAATACTCAAAGCAAAATTAGTTACATAATACCATCATGAATATCATAAAGAAGAGAAAGAAATTGAGAAAGAAATTGGGGAAGAGGAAGGAAAAAGAGAGAAGGGAGACAAAATCCGATATGATCTACCTTTTTCTCCTTTACACATTTTTTTTCCTCTTTAAAAGCCTACAAAATCTTCTAAAATACTCTCTAATAATAACCATCAAATCTGAATATTCAATGAAATTATTAAATAATAAAATAGAGTTATAATATAACAAGAAAAGTGATGTCTTCATATATAATTCATGCATCAAGTTTGGAAGCTTCCGAAAATAAATCACATCATATTAAATTTGAATGCTTAAGGACATTCCAGCATGTTGGCAGCATAGGTGCAACGTCTTTATGCACAATTGCGAACTCGATGTAGTTAGTATCTCTCTAAACTTAAAACATGAAAGTTGTAGATCTATTCCTTAGGGTTCCATAGCATTTTGGATAACCTCAATCGGAGCTTGGATGAGAGAGTTATACACCAATTACAAAGTTGTGTCAAAATTGTCCAGAATCACCCAATTAAATTGTTTCGCCATTAACGCCTCCATTTACATCCTAAATCAAAATATAAAATTAATGAGTATATTTAGGCATCAAATAAGTATAAAATACTAAACATTAATAGAGAAAAATATGACATTTTGCATTCTCATTAAATTCCTCCACATTTAACTTTTGCTCGTCCTCAAGCAAAACTGAAATTCACTTTCCATGAAAAACAAAATAAAGGTTGCAATGTCATCAACAAAGAACAATCAAGTTCTTCAAAAATAATAACATATCATGAATAAACATTCTTAAACAACTTATAATTATTAACAAGCATTTTTATTTAAAGATAGAATAAGCTAAATACGTAGACCCTCATAGAAATAAACACTCGACTTTCATGTGTTTGAAAGGTATGTGTTTCACTCAAATTCATTCCAACAGAAATGTTTTACCACAGGCTTGTATATCTTCTTATTCTCCACCACTAGGATCACATGCAAAACTTGAATCATAAAGACTTTTCAAGGTTTGTAATGGGGCTTAGGATCATAGTGGAAAACATTTGGAAATGTAGCTCAAAAGCCATCTAAACTAGTGGAACAAAAATACATCAACTCAAGCTCGAAAATATAAAACATGTAAAATCAATCACTCCATTTAGTAGGTTCTTCAATTTGACTTTAAAGCATTTAAACCATGTAAAACTCATATATTGAAAGCATGTAGTAGATTTAATAGTTTTACCGATGAAATTTTTTGTCGGTATTTACACTAACATTCTGTCAGCAATATTTTTACCGACAAATTTACAAACGACAATCGTTCGTCGATAATGTCATTTCTATCAGTAAAAAAAAACTCGATGTTTTTACAGACGAAATATGCGAGCCAAAAAAAATTACCCACTTTAATACACGAATAAAATTATTCCGTCGGTGATTGGCGGTGGCATTTATTGTAATTTTATTCCAGCGCCGACGAAATAATGTCATCGATGATGTAACAGTGTTGTAGTGGCATATGAAGTAAATTTTTCCCCTTGCCTCTAGAATATACTGACGGATTATGTCCGACGGTATATCCGTCTGTAATAATTAAAAAATAATTTTTTGAAAATATCTTTTGAACAAAAAAATAATTAAAAAAAATTGTATGTTCATATAAAAATTAAATCCAAATATTCATTAAAAATTTATATGTTCAAATAAAAATTAAACTAGAACAATGACAGCGCTGGAGGAGGAGGCTAGTCGTTCCCGGGACCATACGGTCAAAAAAGGGGTACACATGTACTACTCATCTGTGATCTAATGTCTATGACCATTTGGCGGAGTTGTTCATAATTCGCCGAGAGTTGGTCATATTTTTTGGTGAGATGAGTCGTATGTTGTTGCAAGGCCACAAACTCCCAAGACCGGGTGCTCGATACCGATTATGAGCTCCCAATGGTTAAGACACTAGGGTCATCCACCAGTTCTCGATCGTAGTGTTGGAGAGTCTATACACCCAATTTCTATCGAGCCCACCAGACGATCCTGCCTTCATCCACAAATCTGAATCAAAATCCGGGTGGGTCGATGGATCGTCCCCGTATCTCTCTCTCAACGGCTATTTTATGTCTCCTGGAAATAAAAACTAAAAGCATCAAATTGAATTCAAGAAAATAATAACTTAAGAAAGAAAATGGTTGAACAAACATACAACAAAATATTGAGCGCGGTTGTCGATGAACTGTTGCATCCTTTTTTGGCGGTCTTCACTCCGCATGTGCGTCTCCACAAAAAGCTCCATTGGGCTTGGCTCACGTCCAAGAGTCATAGCTTGTAAGAAAAAAAATGTTGCAAGTTAAATATAATTAAAGATAGATGTGATTAAAATTAATCTTACCATCTACTTTGCATGCAAAACAAAAGGAACAGAACCACTGGTGTGCGTGGTAACCAAGCCGTGAATTTGCCGGCTCTAGTTCCCTGCACTAGACTACGAGTATCGTGTGAAACGCTCGGATTTCACGTGCTGAATATATTCCACCCAATCAGTGATTCTTTATTTACTTTACCTATCTTGGGTCTTTTTTAATTATTCCCACTAGAAAGAAGCTTATCCTTTTAAGTGTGATGGCAATTAGTTTCACCCTTATTTGTTCAGGACTTCATTATACTAAAAAATCATCTCTACTTCATACAACTTATTAATAAATTCCGTTACTTTCAAGTTTCTTGTGCACTTATAAAGTTTTATCTAAAACCTTAAGTCTCCATGACAATCATCCCAGTCAAGAGGTTGTCTCCTCTACTCTTTCCTCAAAAACATATTCAAAAGACTAGTTATAGACGAATTGATACCAACTGATAGTCCTTTAAGGGTCTCACCATTGCTAACAGACAAGTTAATTTTGTAATCTTTCTTTACAGATATTTTATTACTAGCTATTGATTGTCGCTTTCTCAAGAGAGAATCTATTTATCCTCTCTTACGAGAGCACGTCATATTTTGTGATCTCTTCCTATTAGCACATAATAAACAAGTAATAATTAAAACTTGTTACGCTTTAATACCACTTAACACATACAAATCAATATACAAGTAGACAACAATCAAAGAAAGATAAAATTGTTGTAAAAAAAGGTTATCACCATAATAACCCTTGTTGTTACCCATTTTAGGGCCCCACATAAATTTATGAAAAAATCAGAAAAGAGGAAAAAACAAAAAAAATGAAAAGTTGAAAAAAAAATTATATTAGTGGAGAGAACATAAAAAAAACGCTTAGAAAATTGCTAGACTGGTTAGGAAAAATAAAAAAAATACAAGGTTTGAAAAATTGGCAGTCCAATATGGACTAGTGAAAGCCTCTTAAATTGGAAAATTGAATTTGGGAAGGAAAAGTAAAAATTAGAGGTTTAAGGACTCAATTGAAATTTTTTTAAGGTTTAATTGAATTTATTGAGGGCTTAATTGCAAGAAAATTTGTTTTTATGTTCAATTTGAGCTTTAATTGGAAGAAATTAAAGTTTGGGGTTAAATTGCAATTTAGAAAAAGCTAATTTGGTCAAAATAAAGGCTTAATTGCATTAGTATTAAAGTTTGATGGGAAAATAGGGACTTGATTGAAGAAATTTAAAACCAAGGACCAAGTTATAAAAGCACAAGACTTTAGAGACTGACATTGGTTTGTTGATCAATTAGGGGTCAAAATGCACAAATTGATAACAAATGACCAAACTGGAAAAGACACTAAACTTTGGGGCTGACAACTGAGTTTGTTAGGAGTAAAATTGCATGAAATTCAAAGTTGGAAAGTAATTACATGTGCAATTAAAAGAAATCAAGAGATTAGGGACTAAATTAAATTTTGGCCAACTCCTAAATTAAAAGCCTTAATTTCTCGGTGGCTAACCTAGATGACATATCACCTGGTTCATGTACAAAATGCATCATTGGGAATAGATGGCAGATGACATGTTGTCTACCTACTATTCATCTTTTTCTTTAGGCAATTTTAGGCTCATGGAGTTGTCATCTTCAAATAAATAGAAGTGAAGTTACAAACCTCCAAATTGAATAAGGTTAAACCCAAACAAAAGATGTTCACCTCCTCTACCAACTTCAGATGCTCTCTAATGATGTTTACATTGGAGTTGCTATAGCAAAGTCTCAAAAGTGGCCAACTCAATCAACCTTACTATGACACCCATTTAGCAAAACCACTAAGCTTTTTCGTGTGTTCACACTTTATACCTTCTTAGCAGGTTCTTATCAAGTGGTGACCATGTTTCTCTTAAGATCAAAAGGTCATAATCCACTCCTTGGTCTCCAAGTTTAGTAAAACCACTAAAACCTTAAAAACCAAGTTTATTGCAAAACCACCATTACAAAACCAGTAAAGTACAGAGCTTTCAGCTATTAAAACATACCCAAAACCCTCCAATTTGTATTATAGGGTCAAGCATTGATCAATCATGATCAAACCGTGATCAAATTCCTAACTTGAAACCCTATAAATACCCTGTGAAAAATCAGAGGGAAAAGAGAGAAAAGGAGGAAAAAAGGAAGAAGGGGAAGGAAAATCTTGATAAGAAAACCAAGTGTGAAGGTGCAAGAGCCTAGCACAAAGATTTCTTATGCTTTGAGTGTGGTAAAGCTAAACTTTGCAAGAGAAAAACATAAAAGGATAATAGTCATTAGTGAGCTTTGAAGGTATAAGCTTCCTCTAACTTAGTAGGTGATGTCCATGAGGCACACCTCTACCTTGTTTTACATGTTTAAAGATATTTATGAACTTGTTTTTGTATTATAATGTCTTTAGTTTTGATTTTTTATTAATGCATAAAAATGTTTTTTTATTAATCCTTCTTTGTGTTGGTTGTTAATGTTTGTTGGAAGTTCAGAAGATGTTTAGATGATTATTTTGGTAAAATGGATAAAGTTAGAAATCTACCAAATATGGTAGTAGGTTTTTTTTTAAGGGCTTGTTAATGCATGTTCTTGGCTCTTGAGTTTTGGTTGAATCTTGTGAACTGTTAAAATGTCAAATTGGAATCCTAAATTGCTGAATATGTTAGCTAGATGTTTCGTTTGACAGTTTTGGGAATTGAAACCTCATGTATGTTTTATATGATTTATTGTTTTTTTGATTTGATTTAAACATGTGTAACTATGACAATATGGTTTAGGGGAAAAAAAACAAGAGGTTGAGAGACATAAAAGGCCAATTTTAGGTTGAAGGGTATTTTTGTATTTCTAGGCAGATTTTGGGCAATGTTCTTCATATGAACATTGTCTTTGCTACTTGATTTTGCTATTGTTTCTTCATTTATTTTTATCAACATCTTCACATGAGTTCATTAATCAATAATTTAGGGTTTTTTGCATCAATAAATATTTTTTCTGAGTTATAATCATAGGGATTTGTTTTTGTACTAAAACTTATTTTGATCAAGTCGTGATTATTGGTTGATAATTGTTGATGTTCGATGCTTAATTATTGTTCAATGATTGATTTCCAACATGCCTATGTCTTTGGTTTATTCCTATTTGGTCTGGATCTCGATTCATGTTGCTGGGCATGTTCTTCATTTGTTCTTCATGTTCTTGAGTTTACTAGGTTTTTATCCATTTTAAATATAATAAAAATCTCTTGTTTTTGTGTTTTTTTGCAAGTTTGATTCGTTTTAAGTTTTGATTTGTTTTTCGGGTCAAACCAATGCTTTTGGTTCGGTTTATAATCGAACCCAAGATTTTAGATCAACTCGATAGGGTCAAATTTGGGTCATTTGGGTAATGATTTCTTGGCTTAAAGGTGTGTTTAGCTAACACACCCAGACCTATTTTAGCAATTTCACTTAAAGAAAAAATAGGTTTTTGCCAAACAAAACCTTTTAAAAAATTTTAAAAAATAAAAGGTTTCCTTACACATGGAAAAAAAACCTAAAAAATATTGGAGTGTATCTTAAAATTAAGAAAAAGATTTCAAAAAATATTTTTGCATATTTAAAAGTACACAAAGTATTGTATGGATTTTATAGTCAGTTTAGAATTATAATTACTCACTTTTAAAAAAGGATTTTGGCCTATATTTTAAAAATACTAAAAACTTATTTTTAGTGAGAAAATATATTATTCACTTTTTATATAATGATAAAAAACCTGAAAAAATTTAATATCCAAAATATTATTAGGAACAATAATTTATTATTATTCACTTTTAATATAAGGATAAAAAATTTATATGGATCAGTCAATATCCAAGATATTATTAGAAGTAATATAATTCATTTACTTCTAATACAATGATAAAAATTGCAATGAGTTTTATCTGAAATATTATTTGAAATGGCACTATAGCAAAAAATTCTAAGTTTGTCCTACAAAAGCCTTAACGATAATTGGTGATATTTTAACTTGTATCTCATAGTACAAGAGTCATGGACATCTGAAATACCAAAAAGACAACATAAAAAATGAAAATCACTGAATCTCTTTGGATTTCTAGTTATGGTTCATTTACAATGCATAAGTTGTGAGTAGACCTATTTTCTTTACAAATCTTTCAGACCAAGTTCTTCATAGCAATCACGTCATGGATACACTAATAGAAATAGAAATACCATTATATTATAGCAATCATAAATAAAGAAAAACAATGCAGCTTATCTCAAGAAAGTAGGGGTGATCATTTTCGGTTCGATTCGGTTTTTATCAAAAAAAGTAACCAAACTGAATTTTTTTATATAAAAAAAAACTGAAATCGAACCAAAACCGGGTCAAACCGACCGGTTTCGGTTCGGTTCGGTTTTTTAGGGCAAAAACCAGTTCAAACCGGTTTGGCTCGGTTTTTCCGGTTTTCTCGGTTTTGGCTCGGTTTTTTCGGTTTGGCTCGGTTTTTCCAGTTGGCTCGGTTTTGGCTCGGTTTGGCTCGGTTTTTTTCCCGGTTTTTTTTCGATTTCAGTTTGGTTTGGTTTTTTTCTTATAAAACCGAAACTGAGCCAAACCGTCCGGTTTTAAAAAAATTTTAATCGGTTTAATCGGTTTTTTTTTCGATTCGGTTATTTTTTTTCTGGTTTTCTCGGTTTAATCGGTTTTTCGGTTTTTTTGCTCACCCCTACAAGAAATGCATACTAGAGGTGTTAATACCTTCCCGTTACGCAACCAATCCCTTGCCTAGAATTTCTAAAGACCAATTAGGGTTCCTAATAACCATAATACTAGGTGGCGACTCCTTATTCAATCGAAGACCTCTCGACTTGTTTGGGAATGGTTGTCGCAACGTCGCGCTCTAACGAAGGGCATGACAACCTTAATTCATATTTTATTTTTGAATATTTTCTTTAATCAGATTTTCCTTTTTTTATGAGGTTTGCAACTCTTTAATTATGCCAAATTCTAACATTTATAATGTTAGAAAGTTAGAATCCTAAATTAAATAGAAAATACAACATAAAATAAAAAATATATATATAAAAGGACCTATAAAATGAATGCTATAAAACCTAAACTAATAGGTTAATATAATAACTTATCAATCTAGGATCTGACCTGAGTTAGATCACTCAAAAAACCTAGTTTTTTTTTAAATGATGTCTTTTATAAGGTTTTTTTTTTAAATAAAATATTCATCTAACCCATGACCCAGATTCAAGACCGTGTAAACTCCTACATCGGCTTGAATAAAGCATAAGGTGAGTGCTCACTTGTTTTGTGATTCTTCATTACTAGTAGATAAGAACTAGTTTTGTACCCGCGCTTCATAGTGAGTTGAATATTTTTTTTTGTGAAAAAATGAATATGCATCCATCTCCAACATGTGTTTGTGAAAAAAATTTCAATCATAAATCAAAATGCTTATACTCACATTTAATTAATTAAATTGCTATTTGATAAAGAAATAACTAAGATTAAAATATTTGATCTCATAACACGAGTCATGTACTCAGTTGTTTTTAATAACTTTATTTTTTAGAATAAATTATTTATTTAATCAAATGATTATTTGTATCAATAAAAGGTAAAAAAAAGTCATTGATGAAAGCGAACTAAATCAAGCTATGAAGCTCAACTATAAAAAAACCCAAAGGTAAAGGACAAAACTAAAAAAAATAATTCATCTAAAAAAACCAATGAAAAAAAAAAAGATTTGGGTCATCTCACATTAACCTACTAACCTTGCAACCATAAGCACATGATTGAGATGACCTCGTAGAAAGAAAAAAAAAAGCACAGACAAATTAAAAAAAATATATTGAATGATGAAATTTTAAAAAAAAATAAAAAAAAAATAAAAGTCAACCTGTGTTAACTTTTGAAACTTGTGTCATTGGTCATAAGACTGGGATTGACAACGTACAAGGAAAACCCAAAAAATAAAACAACAAAGCATAATTTTTAATAAAAAATGTTGAGGCATGAAAGTGAAAAAAACATCTGAGTCAAACCAAGTTAACTCGTTAGCCTCGTTAGCCCCGTGATTATGGGCATAGGATTGTGATATCCAAATAGAAAAAAAAAGTGAATAAAAAATCACAAAGACCAATTCAAAAAAATTAAATGTTGAATGATAAAATAAAAATAATAATATAAAAGGACCTATAAAATGCTAAAGCCAACTAATGTTAGCCTTCGAAACTCGTGTCTTAATAAAAAAAATGTTGAGGGATGATATTGGGGGGGGGGGGGAAACAATAAAAAAGATCCAAAACAAAATAAATTGTAATAATAAAAGGGGGTCAAATCCAACATAAAAATAAATTGAAATGAAATATTAAAGGATGAAATTAAAAATAAAATCTAATTAGTTAAAGGATTAAAAATAAAAAAATAGGAATCATAATAAGGAATGAGATTGAAGAAAATAAAAATAAAAGAAGATAGAAAACAAAATAAATAACAAACATCAAAGAAAGAAAATCAAAATTCGATATGAAGAACAAATGGCATAACACTCCCATACTTTGGCAACATTTTTTTTTCATGAATACTTTATATTTGTCAAAAGATTAAAAAAATATAAAAACACCTCTAGAAAAAGATATTATTTAATTTGCTTTCCATGACAGTTAAGTAATCGCTAAAAAAATAAAATTATCTACAAGGCTCCTAATGCAATTTAAAGTTCTTTTTGCTTTTAATGTTAGTTAGTCATTGTATTATTTATAATAAAAGTTAAATGTTAGATTTGCCCCTAATAACAAATGTATCCCTATAAAACGATTATAACACCCTTTATTTTCTAGGTAAATGAAATTTTTAATTGGGAAAATTTGAGGAAAGTATTGTTTATTATTATAGCTAGTACTTTCCCTAAATAATTTAGTTTATGTTAATTAATAATAATAATCAATTCATCATATATTGGTTCTGACCTTTTTTATTATTATTATTCAATTTTCTTCCCATGCTCATGTTATTCGAGTGAGGGTAGGCTTACTGTTTACTAAGGAAAGAAGAGATGAAAAGGAAGAAAATTATTGGGGTAACTTTTTTGAAATATAAAATCTAATATCAGGACGGCTATTCCCAATTTGTCAGACACTCCAATCCAGTTGGACCATTTCTTTGTATTAAACACTTATTCTATATATACTGAGGTATGCACTGCCATCAGCTGCGATGGGAGATTGGGAATATAATATCAAGAACTTCCAGAAATTTTGCTTGATTAGTCTAACAAGCAATCCATGTCTGGGTCCATAAAACTGCAATATAACAAGTGTAAAGAGTACAATTTTGTTACGGATTCTTTTGAAATTATGAAGGTCAAGGGTGGCTAGCACTAGTAGCGACAAAACGTGGATTGAATAATTGTTTTTCCATGTTAGAATAATAAACAATCAATAGACAACTTTCTACGTGTAAGAAAATTCTGAATATCAATGTAAGAAAATGTCCAAACGTAAAGATCAGAAAGTAAGTACATGTTGAATATCAATGTATGAAATCGTCAAGACTAAGAGCAAAAACTTCTCGTTAGTGACAAGCTGACAAAACTATTCAGCTGTTATTGGTGAATAGTGATGACAACAGGTAACCTGGCTGTTCCAAGTAATGTGGTGAGATTATTTTGGACTGTTGGGGAAAACAATTCAATTTGTGTTTTTGAAAATTTTAATTTTTTTTTAATTTATATTTTTTTAATATTTTTAAATTGTTTTAATGTGTTGAAATATCCGGCTAGAAATTACGTTGAGAAGCAAATTAAATTAAGAAAATGTAGCAAATAATAGATTAATTTATTATATCAAGATATTTTTTTAAGATTATATTTCTCTGCCAAAAATAATACAGTAGGTTACTCGATGCTTGAAGTTATTTG
>Ga0307515_10022286_pt1 | contig 11170 bp, 10 predicted proteins | sample 17_EM_MG_FD_194513 | JGI IMG/M metagenome (GOLD analysis project Ga0307515, IMG submission 194513) | Populus trichocarpa ectomycorrhiza microbial communities from riparian zone in the Pacific Northwest, United States - 17_EM | ecosystem: Host-associated > Plants > Roots > Unclassified | place... | reverse complement strand
AAAATTGACATGAAATTAAAAACAATGTCGTGATTAAATGTTGAGGTTAAAAATAATAGTAACTTTTACAAAAGAATCAGGAAAAAAAATTAAAAATCAAAACAATGAAAATTGAATTAGAAAATACAATACCACAATAAGTTTGTCTTTATTACAGATCATGAGGCGCTAAGAGCCTAGGATATATAAATAGACAACATAAGTTGAGTCATCGACGAGTAAAAAGGGTTTTGCGTTTGCAAAAGTTATCATTTTCATCAAGACACCAATCAAGCAGTTTAAACAAGGTGGTTGATGCCCTCAATAGACATACTACTTTATTTAACATCATTTGTGTCTAGATGACAGAGTTTGATGCATTCAAAAAGTTGTATTCAAGAGACTCGTCTTTCAAGTAGGTTTTTATACTGAGTTAATTGATAAAGGTAAACAAAATAACTTTGTACTTGTGAATGATTATTTATTTCATGCCTTGCAATTATATATTCTAGATTGCTTTTTACAAAAGCATATTGTATGTGAGATACATTGTGAGAAACATTTTGGACGAGACAAGACATCGATCCTATTGTCTACTTATAATTATTGGCCTAAGATGCTAAGACATGTATCCAATTTTGTGAAGATATCTGCTATATGTCAAAGGCCTAAAAGAGCCTAATTAAATATTGTATTGTATACTCCCTTACCGATTCCTAATGTCCCGTAGTTGGATGTTAGTACGGATTTTGTGTTGATCTTGAATGGATGTTAGTATCATTTTATATCATGTCAGAAGGCCATTGATGCATCTTGGATAACTCACTTTTACTCTATCGAGGTAGTTTGCTTACAGGATAGTCATAAATCTATCACTTTGAGTAAAGATGTGAAGTTCATAGTAACTTCTGGAAGAGTTTATGGGGTAAGATGGGGATTCAACTGAAATTGGACTACCTAACTTAGTCATTTCAAGATCGATTAGGGACAGAACCCTTTTAGAGTGCTGGAGTTTTTGTATGTTCCTCGTATCGAATAATTAAGTGTTCAAGTTGACGGAATGATATATTATTTACATTGTTTTCATAAGAAGGTTAAGAAGACAATCACTAATAACAATGCCCAATATAAGATCCTGATTGATACTTATCGTAAAAGAGTGGTGCTTGATGTTGATGATCTGGTATGAGCAGTCCTTTCCCGTGACAGGCAGGGGTAAGCAAAAAAACCAAACTGTGAAAAAAAATCAATTATTAGAATTTTAAAAAAACTGACCGGTTCGGTTTTATAAGCCGGAAACTGAAAAAACCGAACCGAAATCGAAAAAACGGAGCCAAACAAAAAAAAAACCGAGCCAAACAGGAAAAAATGAGCTAAACCGGTTTGAACCGGTTTTTGTTCTAAAAAACCAAATCGATTTTTTTTTAATTCGGTTTGGTTATCTTTTTTTGATAAAAGCCGAATCGAACCGAAAATGATCACCCCTAGTGACACGTTTTTAGTGGGAGAGTATAACAAGTTTAAGAAGAGAGAAATTAATCCCTGTAAAGTGTTGTGGAAAATAAATGACACTGCTTATAGATTTTGCCTTCCTAATCATCTAAAAACTTTTAATGTCTTTAATGTTTAACACTCGACACCCTATCTTAAAAAAAGAGCATAACTCAATGACAAGTTATCTCTAACTTGAAGAGAATAATGTAGCTGAGCTTATAGACATTGATGGTTATGAGCATTCGTGTGATTATCTGACATTCATAGATGAAGATTTAATCTAGATAAATCATGTAGATAGCCTGACAAATGCGTTTAGGTCCAGGAAAAAGGCATGAAACAACTAGGATTGGTTAACTCTTTAAAATTGCGACAACGAGAGATCCAACCATTGGATTTGGCTTGGATTTTTACAAGCTATTCTATGAGAAGATTTCCTTAGGTAGCAATTGCATTCCGAAGATAGATGCTCGTGATTTAGTAGTTTTTATTATTTTTCCTATGTTGTTTTGGATTTTATTTTAATTCGGAATTTATGCTTACTTTCGTAAGGTTTTCGGATTACTAGTTGTTTTGTAGTGGATGTAGGGTTTTGTGGCCTATTTAAAAGTCTTGTAAATTTTTTAAGGAGACAATTATTGTAAATTTTAATTTCGAGAATAAAATCATAAATTTAGAATTCAAACTTGCAATTTTTTTCGCTCCTTAAATCTTCGAGGTCTTTTATTTCTTGCTATCTTGTGCTCTTACCATTCCACGTAGCATTTGCATGCATCAGAATTTACCATTTTTAATAATATGGGTATTTATTTCATGTATCTTAATCAAAATATGATAAATGAACTATTTTTTATTAAGATGATGTTATTAGCTTGCTGGATTCATATAAATTAGATACACACATTCAATATAAAAAAAAATAACATGATTGTATCCAAATAGAAAAAAAAAATTGCACGGGAATCACTCCTTCGTAACCATAAAATGAAATAAAAATTGGAATACGCTGTATGCCCATGGAATTGCATGATTGTTGCTGAGCCAAAAAATAAAATAAAATATTTCACTCAATTAATCACCCAAATCAACTTATTGGAGTTAGAACAAGGATCAGTATGAAATTATTATCCATTTGATGTTAGAATTACAGGATTTCAAAAGCAAATCGTCCCAACAGTAACCCCTGCATTTCAAAATTATCAAACCCACACTGTTAAACTGTTCGAAGAGCACACGCTGCAAATAAATTCAAAGCCCTAAAAAACTGAGATGTTTACTCAAGTTGGGTTAGATGTATTGTGTATAAATACTGTTACCATATTGGTTTCGAATCCATACACTAGGGTTTCCTAATCACTGTATATATATTCATCAAGTAAATGAAAAAATACACTTCCAGCAGCCACATGACATCTTCAGCAGACATATGGAGTATCTATACAGATCCCTATGTCTGTACACGAAGAGCCCAAAAAAGAAAAGGAAAAGGAAAAAATCTCCAAAGGGCAACACGAAATCAAGAAAAAAAAAAAAAAAAATTCAAGAGTCCTCTGTGAAAATAATTTGCTTTTACTTTTCCCTCTTACGCTCTCCTCTAAAAGGGTAAACAAAACAGAGAATCAGAAATATTTAACTGCTGTTACTGATTCACAGAGGGAAAAAGAGTAAAAGAGAGTCAACCGACCTTTTTGGAGGTTAATCAGTATTTTGTAAGGCTTCGAACAGTCCACATAATTTCAATTTATCTTCACCCTTTTTTATATATTTTTTTGTGGGGGTTCACTCACTTCTCTCTCCTTTTTCTTGTCTGTACAAAATCTCTTTTAGGGCCTTTCGTTTTCTTCTTGTTTGCTTAATTTTTTTTTATCTTTTCTCTTGTTGGTTCTCTTTGAAGCCTCTTCTCACCGAGTGTGAGGCAAGCATGCAAAGAACGAGATATTATTACTTTTTTCTTGGCTCAAACTAGGGTTCCCTGAAGTTTTTTCAACACAATTTAAGGCCTTTGAATGTTTGAGTTTTGGACTGAAACTTAAGGTTTTTTAGAGGGAGAGAGAGGGATAGAGAAGGAAGTGCCAAGCAGTAAAGAAGATTATAAAAAGGGTTTGCTTGCCTTCTTTCTCTTTCTTTCTCTCAGTTTTCAGTAGAGAGAGGGAGTTGGAGACATTTGGATAGATATATTATCCTTCTGTCTCCTCTACCTCTCTATCCTCTTCTCTTTTCTTCTGAAAAAAGTTTTCCTTTTTTATTTTCTCTGAGAGAGACCCAGTTCAGGATTTCTTGTTTGGCCATCTGGGGTTTGGTTTTTGAATGACAATTTCAAGATTCAAACTTCGTTATTCAGTGCTACTTGTCAATCTAGAAAAAAGGGGTCAAGTCTAGTGTAAAAATAGATTAAACAAAAAAAAGGGCGTAAGCTTTAATGAGTTTTGGGGGTTTTCTTGAAAACACTAGTCCTGGTGGTGGTGGCGCAAGAATTGTGGCTGATATACCTTATAACAACAACAACATGCCCACTGGTGCAATAGTTCAGCCTCGCCTTGTCTCTCCTTCTATCACTAAATCCATGTTCAACTCTCCTGGACTCTCACTGGCTCTTGTACTTATCTTCTTCTTTCTCTTTGTTTTTTTTTAGGCTACCTGGTGATATGGGGCTGTTTGTTTGTTGAAGTCTTTAACTTTTATGCTCTTGCTTGTGTTTTGTTTAATTGTCTTGATCAGCAACAACCAAACATAGATGGTCAAGGAGATATAACTAGAATGTCTGAGAACTTTGAGACAAGTGTGGGTAGGAGAAGCCGAGAAGAAGAACATGAGAGCAGATCTGGTAGTGATAACATGGATGGTGCTTCTGGTGATGACCAAGATGCAGCTGATAATCCTCCAAGAAAAAAGAGATACCACCGACACACTCCACAACAAATCCAAGAACTTGAAGCGTATGATATCTATCACAAATTTGCACTATCAACAAGATTTTTTGAGTGATATTCAGAGATTGTGTTATGCTGTTGCTTTTGTTTGTTATACAGTTTGTTTAAGGAGTGTCCTCATCCTGATGAGAAACAAAGATTGGAGCTTAGTAGAAGGCTGTGCTTGGAGACCAGGCAAGTGAAGTTCTGGTTTCAAAATCGTCGAACCCAAATGAAGGTAATGAACGATAATTAACAATCCGTAGATGTTTTTCCTTTTTGGGTTGGAATTTTACGGATCGAAAGTCGAAGTTATCTGCTTGTTTGCTGCAACAGACTCAATTGGAGCGCCATGAGAACTCATTACTCAGGCAAGAGAACGACAAGCTTCGAGCGGAAAACATGTCCATAAGAGATGCTATGAGAAATCCAATGTGCTCAAACTGTGGTGGTCCTGCAATAATTGGTGATATTTCACTTGAAGAACAGCATCTGAGGATTGAGAATGCTAGGTTAAAAGATGAACTAGATCGAGTTTGTGCGCTTGCTGGCAAGTTCTTAGGTCGCCCCATATCTTCGTTGGCTTCTTCACTTGGCCCTCCGATGCCAAATTCAAGCTTGGAGCTTGGTGTTGGTAGTAATGGTTTTGCTGGTTTAAGCACTGTAGCTACAACATTGCCTTTGGGACCTGATTTTGTAGGTGGGATTTCTGGTGCTTTGCCTGTACTAACTCAAACTAGACCAGCGACAACTGGTGTTACTGGGATTGGTAGATCACTGGAGAGATCCATGTTCTTGGAGTTGGCTTTGGCTGCCATGGATGAATTGGTTAAGATGGCTCAGACTGATGAGCCTCTTTGGATCAGGAGCTTCGATGGTGGTAGGGAAATATTGAACCATGAGGAGTACTTGAGAACTATCACTCCTTGCATTGGAATGAAGCCTAGTGGCTTTGTTAGTGAGGCTTCGAGAGAGACTGGGATGGTAATCATCAACAGTTTGGCCCTAGTTGAGACACTGATGGATTCAGTGAGTTATTCCAAATCTCTCATTATTAGTGTCCTTTTTCATGATAAACTAAAACTTGATTTTTTTGTTGGATTGTGAGGATACACATTTTTAATGTCACTGGAAATTAATTTTTGTTTTGCTTTCTGTTTACTAGAACCGATGGGCAGAAATGTTTCCTTGCGTGATTGCCAGGACCTCTACAACTGATGTGATAGCCAATGGAATGGGGGGAACTAGAAATGGTTCACTTCAATTGGTAAGCTACTCGTCTTTTATTCTACTGCTGTTATCAACATCTCTACTCTTTTATGTGGTCTTTTGCTAGCAACCAGTTTAGCTGTTTGTTTAATGCTAAATTAAACATTCTTAGATGCACGCGGAGCTCCAAGTCTTATCCCCTTTGGTTCCTGTTCGTGAGGTCAATTTTCTCCGATTTTGCAAGCAGCACGCCGAGGGGGTTTGGGCTGTTGTTGATGTGTCCGTCGATACCATCAGAGAAACTTCTGGTGCGTCACCGACATTCGTGAACTGTAGGAGGCTTCCTTCTGGCTGTGTGGTGCAAGATATGCCCAATGGGTACTCTAAGGTAATAATATAAAAACTATTGTACATTTTGGTTTCTAGCATGCCCAGATGGTACCTGTTTTTTCTTTAAATTTATTGTGTTTATCCAGGTGGGTGTTCTGCGCCTTTAGTCTTTAATGAGTTTGGTGAAGTAATTGCAACAGTGTAGTTTCATTTGAGAGCATTTAATTTTGTGGTAAAACACCAGGTCAAAAATCATGAGCATTTGCATTCCCAAGCCGCTTAGAGAGCTCACGCATCAAAGAGTCTTGTTTGCCTAGTGAATACTCACTGTTATCCCCACACTGTCACTGTCTGAACCTTCCTAGAGTCGTATAATATTGTCTTTGATGTCAAATTACTGTTTAAATCTCAAGTTTCAACAACTAGGGTTGCTTAATCAATTAAAAGATTGTTATGGTACAGCAGCAGATCGAGATCACACCATTTATTTTATCAAATAGAAGCCCCATTACTTGAATTCTGGTGTCTTGGACACATTGATTTCATATCCTTCATTAGTAAATGCCTAGTTACCCTCAACTTCGGTTGAATAAACAATATATTTGATGCTTCTATTCCAATGATCCCATCTTTGATGTACTCTTGGTTATCTTCTTTGTCTTATATTTAATCATGTTACAGCATATGACCTGGTTCCAGCCTTATGATTTTCTTTCCTTTTTTAACTAAATGAAGAGACCTAATTGTCAAAGCCCGAGACTGACTACTTTGTTTCCATTCGAGTATCCAAGCTGATATAGACAATAGTACACGCATATCGATGTCATCTTCTACGGTGTACTTTGTTCCCTCAAATCTTGCAAAAAAAATTTCTATTTCATTACTTTATGCCAGCACTACTTGATTCCATTTCTTTATTTGAGCCCAACCTAAAGCCCTTTCCCTGGATTTCCCTTCTATTTTAATATGGAAAAATAGTTTGTGAATGACATTATAAAAATTGTCACCCTTCATTTCTTTCTTTCTTTCTTTGAAAGTGTTATCCATTGACATAATATATGTTTGTATTATAATATAATAAAATGGCCCCGAGGAAGGTTTATACTTTATAGTGTGCTAGAACCTACTACATACTGTTTCAGTTTGTTTAATCTTCTTCGGAGTCTGACTGATGGAACTGGCATTTGATCTTTTATTTGTGTGGCTTAAATTCCTAATCATTAGCTACGGGAAAAAGAAGATGATCTTTTTGCTGAATAATAGAGAGAGGCAATCAGTTCTCATGTAGCAATCAATAAGCAAATTATGAATATAATTTTTTTCCAACTGAGAAGTTGGTGCAATCAACCCCATAACTAACAAAAACTACTAAAATGCAGGTTACATGGATTGAGCATGCAGAATATGATGAAAGCCAAACACACCAGCTCTATCGGCCGTTGATAAGTTCCGGCATGGGCTTTGGGGCCCAACGATGGATAGCCACTCTCCAACGCCAAAGCGAGTGCCTAGCCATTCTCATGTCCTCTAATGTACCCAGTCGAGACCACACAGGTTAATATTGATTTTAATTTCCTAAACAATTTGTGGCATCCTTTAACTTGCCAAAAGAACCGTCGTTGACATGGAAGGTGTTGATGTAGCTATAACTGCAAGTGGTCGCCGAAGCATGCTGAAGCTGGCGCAAAGAATGACGGCTAACTTCTGTGCCGGGGTTTGTGCCTCAACAGTGCACAAATGGAACAAGCTAAATGCAGGAAATGTCGATGAAGATGTTAGGGTTATGACCAGAAAGAGCGTTGATGATCCTGGTGAGCCACCAGGCATTGTTTTGAGCGCTGCCACCTCTGTCTGGCTACCTGTTTCTCCACAGAGACTCTTTGATTTCCTCCGCGATGAACGGCTCAGAAGCGAATGGGACATCCTCTCCAACGGCGGACCAATGCAGGAAATGGCCCACATTGCCAAAGGCCAAGATCATGGCAACTGTGTCTCCCTCCTACGGGCTAGCGTAATTTCTCTCCCCCCCTTGCCTCAACAATTATTTAATAATTTACATATCCGTTGCAAAGTTTCTTTTTTCTCTCATGTTTGTGGACCGTCAGGTCAAATTGTCTGTCATGAAAAGAATTTTCATTGCATAATATTTTCATCCATAACATGCCATAAAAAATCTAATGTTAGGCAGCACATGTTTTTTTTGGACATTAATGTCATGGGGAGTCTAATTTAAACGTCTGGTGTCTGTCCGGGGGTGTGTAAGGTCCCCCATTAGTGTTTGTCGTGGTTATATAAAAGGTGAAATATAAATAAAGGACGAGTTTGGAATTTGGAAGTATCTGTAGAGTCACAGACAGGACCAGATTTTAGGGACAGTTTCTATCTTTAACTTGTAAGCTTCAAAAAGTCAAAATAAAAAAACACATGTCACCTTTTATGTGATAAACCTGATCTCGTCTTTTCCTTTTGACTCCGATGCCACCCTAAAAACAGAGGTTAAAACGTCATGTAATGTAAATTCAAGTCAAATTCGGGGACCATCTTGTGATTCACTGCTTCTCTCTTGGCAGGCCATGAATGCTAACCAGAGTAGCATGTTGATACTGCAAGAGACTTGCATAGATGCAGCAGGGTCACTTGTAGTGTACGCTCCCGTTGACATTCCGGCCATGCACGTGGTGATGAATGGTGGCGATTCAGCCTACGTAGCGCTTCTTCCGTCAGGTTTCGCTATCGTACCAGATGGGCCCGGTTCACGTGGGCCCCCAACAACAAACGGTGGCCCAACTGCTAATAATAATAGCAATGGTGGTGGCCCAGAGAGGGTGAGTGGGTCCCTCTTGACGGTGGCGTTCCAAATATTGGTGAATAGTCTTCCTACAGCCAAGCTCACGGTAGAATCGGTGGAGACAGTCAACAACCTCATTTCATGCACTGTCCAGAAGATCAAGGCAGCTCTGCAGTGTGAAAGCTGATCGTCATCCGAATATTTTGCATGATTGAGCTTCATCCTATTAGTGAGTCTTCATTAGTTTTTAATTTTAACATGGTGTGTTGATCTGTTTATTTTATGGTGTCAAGGGTGGTTGGTGTTAAAAGGGAGGGAGAGAGAGCGCGCGCCTTGGTAAATGAGTGTGGTAAAGACTGGGAAAAACAAAAAACGTGACTAGTCTTGATGTTGATGTTTGCGGGTGTTGAGTCAAGAACGAACCGCGCGTGGAGACTCCTTGCAAGGCGGTGAGGACTTATGGGTCTGTGACTGTGACTACTGGCTCTGCTTGGGTGCAGTGGCATGCATGCAGCAAACAAAGTCCTTGGCACAAGGCAAGGGTGCTGGTTCGGGTATTGACTCAAGTTCGACCCCTGGCTGAATTATTAGCAGTACAAAAAACAAAAACAAAAATGTTCAAGAAAAAAAAAAGGGTCTTTTGATATTTATTAATTTAATATCCTCCTTTTTATTGCCTTTTTTTTTTTTCGTCAGATGCTTTTGTTGAACTTGTAAGGACACTGGTTCAGTTTGTTGATGTTTGTTAACTTGTGGGATTTTGTATTAAATCTGATATTCGAAGTTTACTAGTAATAACCTCTTCTGTTGTTTCGGACTCCTTACATATTTCTTCCTCTTTATAACACTTGATCAAGTTTAGGTTTTTTATTCCTTAGTATAGCTGTCTGTTCCTACAATCTTGTTTGGTTTAGGTTAGGAGGTTAAGATAAAACTACAATCTAAACAAATAAAAATAAATAATTTTTTTAAAAAAGAATTTGAAAGAAATGCCGTTTCAAACGGGGCCAGTCTAACGACGACCGCGCTCTTGTTAAGTTTGGTGTAGGTTGTGGAAACGCGTTGCTTAGGGCGTGAGAGGAAGAAGTGAATGCTAGGGGGTTGAGTGGTGAGAGGAAGGGAGGTGGAGGGTCTGCTGATGAGCTGCAGAGGCAATAAATGAGAGAGCAGAAGCTGTTGGGAGGAAGCGTTGCCATCATTTAAAGCTGAGAGCTTAGGTCTGTCTCTAGCTTACGTGTACACGCCACTGATAATCTGACACGTGCCTTGCAGGTTTTACGTGACAGCGAGGGGGGGGGGATTATATATATATATGCATGAAATGATAGATGGTAACCTTGTTTTCGTGTATTGCTACTTCTGGACAATCTTTCCTATCGGGAGAGAGGGATATTGTTGGATTGAATGATGTCTGCTTGTCCTTGTTTTTGTTTTTATTTTTTCCAAAAACAATTGTGAGGTATTTTTTGCTTTTCCTGGCCATATTCGTTGTGTTTATTTAGAAAATAAATAATCGAAAGGGACAAATAAAAGAACGTTGTTGAAGAATTGAAGAAATTCTGGACGATGTGCTATGTAGTATTTCTTTTCTTGTGTTTGGTAGGATATTTAGCTCGGCTCATTTCCCTTCTGAAAGAAATAAAATTAATTATCAAAGAAACTGTTTTGCATCCGCTACTGGTCTGCCTTGACTGCTTGATTTCGGCTTCTTGAGAATTATCAGGACACTCATCATTTTCCATGCAATTAATCGTTTGAGTTTGAATGCCTATTGCATGGCTTCTTCTTCTTCTTCTTCTTTTCCTATTTAATGTGTGCTCTGACAGCTTTAAAATTCACACGATGAGCTAGCTTCATGAGATAGGTATATCCTTCATCCCTTAACGAGTGAGCTTCTTTCCTCTTCTATCTCCCCAGAAACATTCATTCATTCTCAAATCTCTGTGAATGAACTCTGTGAAGTTGAATATTAATGCCTCCGTCATATTATTATTTTTTAAAATATCTTTTACTACATCACCAAATGCACTAGTGATATTGCAAGTAAACCGTAGATAAGAAAAAAAAAAAATAGTTTTTAAGCATTTTTTTCCTAATGGATTTGAAAGCTTGGTAGTGTACGTTCCTACCAAGCCGCCAAACGTTTTATGTATTTGTGTTGCAATACAAAAAATAAACACAATACCAGTAATTTATACCGTATAAGTGATTCGTTGATCAACTGTTGATCCTGTAATTTGATCAGATAATCGACGACCCGTCTTCTTTACCGGGCCCACGTTCGATTCGTTTTTTGATAATTTAGGTTGCTACAGTAGCCCTCGAAACACACCTGGTATAGATCACTTTGATAGACATTGTCGTTTTAGAAGCAATGATCCCAGTATAGATTGGAACCTGATAAGTGACCCTGTAGGCTGTAACCACGTATAAATCTAATAATCTAATGTTAAAAAAAAAT
>Ga0307515_10022283_pt1 | contig 11170 bp, 9 predicted proteins | sample 17_EM_MG_FD_194513 | JGI IMG/M metagenome (GOLD analysis project Ga0307515, IMG submission 194513) | Populus trichocarpa ectomycorrhiza microbial communities from riparian zone in the Pacific Northwest, United States - 17_EM | ecosystem: Host-associated > Plants > Roots > Unclassified | place... | reverse complement strand
GGAGCACCATAGGAGTACCATGAGAGTACCTTGAGAGTATCATGGGACCCCTGGTCTCCACCATGGGAGCCACCATGGGAGTCACCATGGGAGCCACAATGCAGGTGCCATGGGAGTACATGGGAGCACCATAGGAGCACCATGAGAGTACCATGGGACCCCCAGTCTCCACCATGGGAGTCACCATGGGAGTCACCATGGGAGTATCATGGAGTACATGGGGCTCCCATGGTGGCTCCCATGGTAGAGATGGGAGGTCCCATGGTACTCTCAAGATACTATCATGGTGCTCCCATGGTGCTCCCATAGTGGCTCCCATGGTGACTCCCATGGTGACTCCCATGGTGGAGACCAGGGGTCCCATGATACTCTCAAGGTACTCTCATGGTACTCCTACAGTGCTCCAATGTACTTGCATGGTGACTCCCATGGTGACTCCCATGGTGACTCCCATGGTGACTCCCATGGTGGCCCCCATGGTGGCTCCCATATATGGTGGAGACTGGGGTCCCATGGTACTCTCATGGTACTCTCATGTACTCCAATGGTGGCTCCAATGGTGGAGACTGGGTCCTATGGTGCTCCCATGGTGGCTCAGGCAGCCTGAAAGTTGCCACCACAGGAGTACAATTTGGGCCAGGTTGTAAGTGCACTTGTTTCATGCATAATTCCTTCACTATTGAAGATGAGATGCACTGTCTGATTGTAATTTGCATGAGGCTTTTATGTACAGGCCCACAACCCACATCACCCAGTCTCACAGCTGTTGCTGGTGTTGCAGAAATTGGAATTATATGTGCAAGATATAGTGTATGATCAAGCCTCCTGGTCAATGTGAGCTGTGGTACTATGGCTATCATAGTGTTTAAGTAGTTATAGCGCAGCACTATACCTATGTATATAGTAGAATACCCAGATAAAGTTCCCAATGGTCCCCAATCATCACCAATAGTTGCCAATAGTCACCAATAGTTGCCAATAGTTGCCAATAGTCACCAATAGTCACCAATAGTTGCCAATAGTCACCAATAGTCACCAATAGTCACCAATAGTTCCCAATAGTTGCCAATAGTTGCCAATAGTTGCCAATAGCTCCCAATAGTTGCCAATAGTACTAATAGTTGCCAATAGTTGCCAATAGTCACCAATAGTTCCCAATAGTTCCCAATAGTACTAATAGTCACCAATAGTCACCAATAGTACTAATAGTCACCAATAGTTCCCAATAGTACTAATAGTCGCCAATAGTCACCAATAGTACTATGCACTATTGGGAACTATTGGTGACTATATGTCAAATATAGTACTATACATCAGATATAGTACTATACCCCAGATATAGTACTATATCTGGGATATAGTACTATACTCCAAATATAATACTATACTCCAAATATAATACTATACTTCAAAGATAGCTCTATATATCAGATATACTACTATACATCAGATATAGTACTATACTCCAGATATAGGTCTATTTTTCTTAGGGTCCCCTGATGTACTGAAGATATCCCCAAAGTCCTCCTTCCGGACCCTACACCCAGACAAGTGGGGGTCCTCCCCCTGGTACCCCCTCTTAGCCCTATGGGAAATAGAGGAAACCGCACTGCCCATTTTTAAGGGGCGGAAAAAGATGCTCAAAGCGCTCAAACTCTCAAGACCAAAGAGGGAATGGTTAATCGGTAATTACTACTGGATGCTATGGAAATGGCGCATGAAGGAGATCCACAAGGACAATTATAAATTCGTCCCCATCTCCTGCGTCGCTCAATTACAAACAGCCCTGCGGCAGCCGTACCCGGATATGGGTAACACTGCGACGAAGAACGAGGCTGACCAAGCCCTCAAAGCGAAGGTCAGGCTCACGGATGGCGCCTATGGATAATAGGCATACCTATGCATGAATAATCCCTTGCTCACATTAAAATCGTCTCCTTGACCCTTCTCACACCCTCTGGTAGTAGGTTCCACTCCTGCTGTACGGTGGAGATAGTGGCCCTAGTCGGAGCCTGTAAAAGGGTGCAAAACGGGGCCCAGGGAGGGATGTTAAACCACATGAGGGCGGTCCAGTACGGCGCCCCTGCCAGCCCGTAGGTAGGGGCCACCTTGCCAATGTCGGACAGGAGGCCCCCTGCAGGTTTAGTGGGTATTCTGCAGTCCTCTGGCTGTCAGCGACCCCCACACTCCCAGCCTCTGAAGCCTTGGAGCCTCAACCAACCACATCTGGGTGCCGGGAGACCATCTCACCCTCCTGTGCTGGTGTGAGCGGGGCTGTATTGGTACCTCCAACAGGTAACAGGGTCTTAAACCAGATTCCTGCAGGTGACAGTAGGGAGAGTTCTAGAGAACAGGCGGTGCTGGATGATGGGGCGCCTTTTCCACAGGGACGTCTTTCTCAGGGCCGGGAGACCATCTCCCCAAAAGAGACACACACCTGGACTTGGCGGCAGAGCCGCCTCCCTGACCCACAAAAAAAAAAAAAAAAAAAAAAGTGGAGAGAAGCAGAGGTTGGACCCGACCACTACTTCCACGTAGTTCCAACCGGGCAACCACTCTCAAGTACTGGGGCTTGCCACCTCAGTGAGTGGGCTAAAGGTGGTCACCGGAAGCTGGAGGTAAACGGGGGTACCAGGCCCGCGGCGCTGTGGTAGTGCTGCGGATACGGCAGCGAAGGCATGCAGGGGGGTCGTTGACACCTCGGGCTGTAAGTCCATCCCAGTCTACTGCTGGGACGCTAGAGGGGAATTCCTGAGCTGATGCAGGGGCCTCGCCATCCCAGTCGGGTCCCTGCCACTGGTTTGGTTTTAGCGATAAGCAACGATAAGACTCAAAGGTGGGTTTGAAAACGAGCCGAGCACATAAGTATACCATGCACAGGTCATTGAGCTCCCCAGTTCACCATCGTAAGAGTTGGTGTGCTGAGCCCTATTGTAAAGGCGCGGGACGTTAGTTGTAGCCCACTCCCCCGATGTGCATAGCCCGAGATGGGTGCATGAGGTTTCCTGCCCAGTGTGAGACACGGACCCCCTGGCGCCCCGTGACCCCCGGGGAGTCTGTGGAGAAGCCAGGTGTTCCTCCGTGGTGTCGGGCCTGTGACCCTGGCCGGCTGCACGGTGGTCAGCTGCGGCGAGACGGTAACTGAGGTAGGATGGGGATCCGGGCCTAGAACTGGCTAGAGTGTGCGATCTGACCAATTGCTTAGGCTCGCCGATAGGCAATTCGAACTGGCCTGCCTTGGAACGGGAAACTCCGGGGATAAAATCCCGGGGTGGGCTGTGGCGGTGGCAGCCTAGTAAGTTGCCGCTGGCCCGAGAGCATCAAAATAATCTGCCATCAGTGAGCTCGGAATAATAAGCCGATTGCTCGCTTAAGTTGTATCCAGGGTAACGTGTAGCTGGCTGTGGGTTTTGTCCTGGCCCCAGTTTTTGAATCGGCTTTGACCATGTAGGGTTTGCGACAGTTCGTAGTTTACGCTTCAGTGTTAAATCTGGTCTGCGACGTTGTGGCCATGTAGGCTCGTTCCTTTCTGTAGTCTTGCTTCATTGTAGAAATACAAACCTTTGTACCCCGCTACTCAGGGACAGAGCCGGACACATTAGCTTTATTAAGGCAAAAGCGCATGGGGATGACCTCAACAACAACATAGCGGATAAACTGGCGAACGAGGGCCGTATTTCGGGGTGGGTGCTGGATATCAGCACTCTCTGGATACCCCCGGGATGGGTGGACATGGCTCCTGTGCTATGCCACCAGCCTTTGGACTACTTGACGAAACTGGTAGTGCGTAACAGAGTGCCGGCACCTGCCGGAACTAATAAGTTTGGGAGGTTCTCGGACAGATGGACAGTAATGATCGGAACATTGTTTGGCGTTGTGCTAGACCCTGGCAAACACATCGGCAACATTTGGCACCTCACCGTACCAGAAGGCCTGAAAGAAGTCCTTTGGAAAGAAATGAACAACACCTTAGTCCTGGGAGCTAAGTACTTCGGCACAAAATACGAAAAATCAGACATGGGGCGGGCCTGCCTGTGTGGCCAGGTCATGTCTCTGGGACATATACTTATAGGGTGTAGCAAGTATGACCTGCAGCCTTTACTGACCACTCTGCTGGATGCCCTCAAAGCAGTATCCCCAGCATCTGCATTTAGGACTCTACACCCGGACGAATGGGGGTCATCTCCCTGGTACCCACTGTTGGCTCTGCACGCTATAGAAGAGCTCGCACTCCCTATCTTCAAAGGACGGAAGAAGGTGCTTAAAGCGCTTAAAGAGACAAGGCAGAAACGAGAGTGGATAGTGGGAAACTATTACTGGATGATTTGGAAGTGGCACATGAAAGAAATACATGATGATGTATTCAGATTCTTGCCCTATTCTTGTGCCACCATCATGAAAACCGTGCTACAGCAGCCTTGTCCAATTCTGGACAAAAAAGCAACAGCACCAGGAACTAGTCAGGTCGAAAGAGACCCTAGGGCCAGGCTCACGGATCACGCCTACGGCTGAGCCTTTGAACCTGACCCCTTATAACTTTTTAGACACCATGCGTCGTCCTCAACACCCTTCTACTACCCTCTGGGAGCAGGTTCTACTCCTGCTGTAAGGTAGAGATAGTGGCCCTGGTTCGAGCCTATAGAGGGTATAAAACTGGGGCCCAGGGAGGGACATTAAACAACTATAGGGCGGTCCGGTACGGCGCCCCTGCCTGCCTGTGGGTAGGGGCCACCTTGCCAATGTCAGACAGGAGGCCCCCTGCAGGTTTAGTGGGTATTCCACAGTCCTCTGGCCGCTGGCGACCCCCACACTCCTGCCCTCTGAAGCTTTGGAGTCTCAACTGCCTACATCTTGGGTGACGGGAGACCATCTCACCCCTGTGTAGCAGTGTGGGCGGAGCTGTATTGGTACCTCCAACAGGTAACAGGGTCTTAAACCAGATTCCTGCAGGTGATGGTAGGGAGAGTTCTAGTGAACAGGTGGTGCCGGATGATGGGGTGCTGTTTCCGCATGAGCTGTCTCCTTCGAGGGCGGGAGACCACACCCCCTAGGGTGACAAGCCATCGGACTCAGTGGCAGAGCCGCCTCCCTGACCCACAAAAAAAAAAAAAAAAAAAAAAAAAAGTGGTGGGAAGCAGGGGCCGGGGTGGTGTGGAAGTGGAGATTACACACAGGCAGTGAAGTGGAGGCTATGCAAGTGCAGTGGTACAGGAGTGGAAGTGAGGAGGAATTAGTGGAGCACACAGGGCAGAGGTGGGTCTACACTATAGGAATAAGTCTAGTAGCATGTGGAGAATGATACAAACATGTGGAGACATAGTATACAAGCAGGTAGCACCAGAAAGAGTCCATAATACAAAACACAAGTCATGGGGAATGGGAGAGGGGATGAGGGGATTGGAAGGAGGCCAGGAGTGGAAGAGGGACGTTGGGAGGAGCAAGTGGAAAGTAATCGAATGAGGGGCGGTAGTCAGTCGGAGATATCAGAGTGATCGGAGGGAGCGGAGATTGTCAGAATACAGAGGAAAAGGGAGAAAAAGGCAATATTATCACAAGCAACTGAATTGAACAAAATATTGAAGGAGGATACCCCATGTAATGCTCCATTACTGGAGGCTGTCATAATGATTAAAGGGGTAGAATAGTATTGTGATGGGTGGACACACAAAATCATGTGGCTATGGATGTGCACAGGTGTAATTTCACCTTGGTAGAGTGGTATGGTGGCAGAGGCCATACCAACAGCAAACCTACCAAGAAAGTGTCAGTAGTAATTATGTGAGACAGAACTTAGTGGTATACCCCATGATGATACATCCAGCAACCAACATTCTTGGTTCTGTAATCAAATAACTCAATACCTTTAGCAATAGAAGGGACAGAAGGGGTGTACCACTGAAGTGCACTAGGAGATTGACCCAACACCCAGAACGAACTGGAGAGTTGAATAGTCACTCAAGTCACTTGGCATCCAATGGTACCTGCAAGCTGTCCAACTGCAAGCACACCAAAGAGAGAACCAGCACGCATGGATGCTACAATGCCACCTTGATGATCAGGTGACAATGAACATATTCTAGAGAGCAAGTTAGATGTGGTGGGGGTGGTTAGATGCAAATGTGTGACATACAGTAAGGATTCCAGACATCAACAAGATATCAAGACCAAAAAGGCCTCTGCCAATACATGCAAAAGACTGTTAAAGATGATTCTGGTTGGAGGTTGGAGGCTGGAAATCAGAATTAAATGTCTTTGGAATAAGGCATACAGTACATCCACCACCACTTGGCTGGAAGTTTTCTGGGCCAGCCACCACCCTCAAATTGTAACCTAAACTCTCATTCTTGTAAATAATAATTACTATATACATTAGAAATTGAAATGTAATTCGAGTTTTTGTGCCCCCTTCCCCCTTGGCAACTTATTACGAGACACCTCAAAATGGCAACCACCTTCAGTCAGCCACCCCCCCCAACCCGGAAACACCAACCGGAAAAATTCTACAAAAATAACAAATCGTTTCGAATGGATCTCAATGGTTCCTAGTCATCTTCCGATCTGCTACTGTTGCACTCCTCCCACTCTGTAATGCTCTCTTCCTCAGTCTCCTCTTCAAGGTGTGTGTTCTGCTGTGTTCTTGGGCGCGATCTCTTCGGAATCACGACTACTTCATCATCTATAACACCCTCCTCCATCCAGGCCTTCATAAACGCGCGAATTCTTGGTTGTGGCTGGAAGTCCTTCACTTGGCCTCTGCATTCTTGCCAGGTTACCTTATCTTCCTGCCACTTTTTCATCTCTAATTTGAACGCTTCTTCACCTTGCTTCTTTACGACTGCTTTTTTCTCCTCTGCTGCCACTTTCTCAACCCCTTTCTCAATTCTTGCCTGGCCTCTTCGCATTTTTGCCTCTTCTTTGGCCTTCTTCTCATCATCTCTGGCCTTTATCTTATCCATAATATCCTTGCTGGTAAGAATTCCACCTCCCTTTAACAGGATCCCCTTGTTCTTTGCAGATACCTGCCTGCTCTCCTTATGACGAAGCCCAGTTTGGGTTCTTTTGAGGTGAGAACTGGTCAGAGCATACTGGGCACGAAGTCTGTTTAGCTCTCGCTCCAAATCGTCACATCGTTTTGTGAGTTTTTGATTATCCTTTCGAAGGGCAGCATTGTCGGCAATAAGTGATTCCCGGGACCTTTGAGTGCCTTCATCAGGGATAGATAAGTACTGTGAGGTGGCTGTAGGCTTAAAAGGGGTTATTGGGGTGAATGTGAAAGGTGGGAGCTGCTCAGAGGAGGATGGGATGGAACCATTGACAAGGAATGAAGCCCGGGTGGATAGGAGATGGGCCTGGAAATCATGGAGGACTGCTGGAGAGCTGTTGTGGCCCCTTTGAAGTGGGTTTCCCACTTCATCTTCAGAGCCTGCCTCTGCAACAGGTGGAAGAGCAATAACTGCCTCAACCAACTTTGTGACAGCCCGCACTGGGCTAGAATCCTCAACAGGAGGCCTTGGATGGATGCTCAACCCTTCACTGGGAGCAATCTTCACATCACTGATCTTGGAGCGGTCAACTGGCCAAGTTCCAGTAACTTCAAAGGCCCGAATACAGTTTTCCTTAGTGAATGCCTGTTGAAATGGCTTTTCAATAGCAACAAGGAATTCTTCTTTGTTCATGCTGCCTTCATGGTCTCGAAGTCGCTCTTCCAAGGCTTGAGTGTATTTACACTTGAATTGAGAGAAGCCAAGGACATCCAAACCTAATACAAATATAAAACTATTAGTGCAATGAAATACTGATAAAGTAAGGACTCACATTGCAGGATGTGAGTGCAGTTTGGTGGAAGACAGAGCACAATAATCTTGTTTGCCTTTGCAAATTGCAGCAGGCCATAGGAAAAATGGGAGGAAGCTCCATCCACAATCAACACTCGATAGTCACCATTGGCAACACCTTGTGTCTGGATCTCAAAGCAATCCCTAATCCATTCTTCACTAATCACTTGAGTCATATAGCCAGTATTTGACATCCTGAGGCTTTAATAGCATGAGAAAGATGGCCATGAATGGAGAGAAACCACTTACAGGGCATCAAGTGGGTTCTTCATATCTGCCTTGCCTCACAACTGACTCCCCTCATCAGCAGGACAAGAATCTGCTAGGTAGCGCTATGTAGCCTGGTAGCAGGTATCTACCCCCCCCCCTCTAGGTAGCAGCTACCTAGAACCACCCCTGTCTGGGAAGATGCTCCCTAGTACCACCAGAGGGTTATAACCTACTGTATGAAAGTAAACATACAGCTACATAGCAGCTCAGTGGCTACCTAGCTGCTACCATTGCTACTGCTGCTACTGCTCCCCACCATCCCGCTGATGCTTGAATATGATCATGGGAGGGTCAGGGAATGTCATGGGCCCCACAGGCACAGGACTGGCCTGGCCTGCCGAGAAAACCCACATGGGTTCAAGGATTGTACAATATAGCAGGGTGTAAGGATACAGGCCATGAATGTTAGTAAAAGATGTATGTACTATTAGAATACATCTAGTTTGACATGGCTGCTGCCTGTTCCAGACCCCCAGGCACCAACTCAATGGTTGGGGACTCAAAGAACTTGTAGATAGGGGATTTCAATTCAAATATACAAGTGTCAATTCTTAATAGTGAAGTACAAGTACAACTTACTATTCCATGTTTTGTAGTGCTGTTGTTTGTCAACAATGGTCTGCTCAATGGTGACAAGGGTGGCAACCTGGAGGGCCCTTCGACCCAACCACATCTGAGCCTTTCCGCGTCCTAGCCCCCCCAGGCCACTACCCATGGTAGTGTGTCCTGGAGAAGCAAAGGGGCAACGATGGTCATCGGAAACCTCACTGTGAGGAGGCCACCCCCCCCAAGAGGTACGATGACGTGGCAGTCATTGAGCTAACATACGACAATCTACATGCCAAGAACAGGTAGCAACTGACCTCTACTACCTTACATCTCTCAGGTGAATCATCAAAGTCGACATGTCAAGCCATTCACCAGCAGCCAACGAAATCACGCCCCCAACCAACCACTCATTGACGTTATTTGCCCCACACAGCCTCACAACACACCACCAACATCGTATCCCCACACCAACTCCTCAGAAAACGCAGCACAGGTAAACAGGCAGCTGGGACTTGTCACCCTGGCCTCACCCACCAATGGGCAGATAGGAACTGGTCACTCCGATCTTGCCTCCCCACAATGATATACAGCACTACAATAACAAAACCCCACCAACTCGATGGAAACAGGAGGTCATTGTGGTGATGACAGGTTAGAGACTCGGACTGTTGGTAAGTGGTTGTAATTGCTGGGGATGGGATGAGACAAATCAGGAGGTATCAATGTTCACAGACCTAGAGAAAAGAGGAGGAGTTAACGCAATGTGCTTTGCTCTCAGGCAAACTGTTGAGAACCCAATATCGTGTAGTACTACCACAAAAGCACTACTGGATCTCATCTAATTCCTTCTGACAGGGAGCAACAGATCCTTTAGTTGCATAGTTACATCACATCTGACGAATCGTGTAACATAGACTTAGTCTTAGCACGTAAAATTGGATTACAAAAAAAAAAAAAAAAAAAGAAAAAAAAAAGGGTGGCAACCTGAGGAGATCTGATGCAACAAACTCATTAGAGCCTGCCACAAGAAGGGGGAAGAATTATGATGAGCAAATCAAAACCAATAGGACACTAAATCAACCCACTCAAGGTATGAGAACAGCCAGATGCAGCTTGTGTATGCCCTTTCGAATGACAAGGAGTCATTACGAATGTATCTTGCTGTTCACATATACAAACCTGAGCAATGTTCACACATGTAATGGGTACTGGCATTCCAATCGGGAATGGGGATAGACAGGCATGGAGGCAGTTTTAGGGCTGCTCATATAGTGTCTACATACTAATGACCAAGCAAGATGTGACAACAAGGTTGTTTGCAGTTCTGTGGGCTTGCCTTGCTGTGCAATCCCACATTGCGGACAAGTGGGGGGGGCGAGAATGAGGTGTGCAAACTTGCTTTGAGGTAAAAGAGGGCCTTCAAGTCAGCGGCATTCGATTTGTAGCAACTTTGGCAACGGTTACAGGGACTCGAGGGTTGGAGGAGGTGGTCAAGGGTGAAAGACCTGCCACTTGGCCTCTGGAGGTGTGAGGCCTGTTTCGGGCACTCTCAACACAATTTCCAGAACTCTCATGATCTATTGGTTTTAAATATTACATGACAGTCCCAGTTTTACACCACGGGTTTAGCCTGTACCGTCCCACTGGCAGGTTCCATGGTGGTACCCTGCCTGTGACATTCCCTGGGGAGGGTAAAAGTCACCACTTGCAGAAATCAAGGTGCACATTGTGGCAGTCTCTCAATTTCCATCAGAAAGGTTGATCTGCTGGTGTTGCCCAGAAGCACCAATATGGCAGGACTTTGTAGGCAGTCACCCAAATGCAACACAGGTCTCATCCATGTTGAAGAGAGTTTCAGGGCAGATGTTGTATTGTTGGACTGTCTCCTCAAGCAGGTTAAACCAGGCATCCACTGCACCCCTGTTTGCTGCACCACCACAAACTGTGGTCAAGGAGGTTGACCAATACCTTGCAAGGTGGTCACGATGCCAGTGCAAGAAGTTGTCAGTCCAGTTTTTGTTGACTTCAATGGTCCACTCAGGGGCTTTGAGCTGGACAATCTCAGGCACACATAGCAAGAGTCATTTCCTTGTGTCAGGGAAGCCCTGCTGTGCTGCCTCAAGCAGGTATCTGACCAGCACCTCTTCTTCCTCAGCAGTTAGGAGCCCATGCTTAGCACAGGACTCTAACTTTGTTGGCCTTCCATTAATTGTGCCTTGGAGTGTTGAATGAGGCACATTGTGCTTGAGGGCCAGCTGGTTGATGGAGATTGGGTTGGTGGCTGACTGGGTTGCCCTCCATTCTTCAAGAGCAGCCTTGAGGTTTTGATGCTTCTCCTCAAGAGTAATTCTTGCAGTAAGTTTGAGGGATTTAGATTGAGGCATAGTCAAGTTAGATGGGAAGGGGCAGAGGCAGTAGAAAAAATGTGCTCTCAATGTGTTCCAAAAAATTCTCAGACGTTCGTTGTGGTTTCTGGGGCACATTTGTAATTTATGGGGAATTTTGCGACAGTGTGG
>Ga0307515_10022282_pt1 | contig 11171 bp, 1 predicted proteins | sample 17_EM_MG_FD_194513 | JGI IMG/M metagenome (GOLD analysis project Ga0307515, IMG submission 194513) | Populus trichocarpa ectomycorrhiza microbial communities from riparian zone in the Pacific Northwest, United States - 17_EM | ecosystem: Host-associated > Plants > Roots > Unclassified | place... | reverse complement strand
CTAGTTAATATAAAGATATACAGTATTACTTAGATATATCTTATTATATAAGTAATAATAGGCTCTATACCTAAAAGGCTCTATTTCTCTTTTTAGCTAGAAATAAATATAAGTAGTTTAAATACACTAATAAAGTAGACGTAAAAAGAGGCGATTATTATTATAAACCGTTACGGAAACCTAATAAATAGAGTATTAAGTATATTACTAGGGCTAGCGGTACGCAAGGTTTGCGGTCCTTAGATTTAGTAGCACTATACTAACTAATTTTCTAGCTATATAACCAGCTTAGCGTATTTTAGTATTATATAATAAATATAGTATATAATACTATTACTAAAAGCTATTACTACCTTAAACTAGATACTAAGGTTATAGTAAAGGAAGTAATGGAACTACTTAAGGATAACCGCTTTACGCTTAGTGGCCTAGTTAGTACTCTACCTTTTACTATACTTAACTAACTAAGGCTAGGATAAAGAGATAAGATTTAAGGTGCTAATTATTACACGTTATATTAAGCGCGTATTCTTTAATTTTAGGCTAAGGTTACTTGCCCTTAATAAAAATAATACTAACCTCTTTTTACCTATTACAGCTAATATAATATAGCTTATATATATAGCAATTTAATATACACTTAAGGACTATAAAAGCAAAATATAAGTTATTTATAAGTTTAAAGCTAATACTATAGTTATAGGTAAATCTATAGGAAGCCTCTTACTATACTTACTAAAGCGTATTATAAATAGTTAGGAGTAACTATAAAATATTTAGAAGAGCTACTAACCTAAGTATAATAAAAGGCTATATAGGCTATTTTTATAATAAGTTAATAAAATATAGAACGTAACTAGAGATAAGATACTATAGACTTAATAGGTAATTAGTAATTTATTTAAGGATACTATAGAAGATTTAGAGGAACTAAATCCTAAGTATAATAATGGGTTTACTTAATAACCATATACTATAAGTATAAATATATAATATTATATTAATCGCATCACAACGTTATATTATAATACTCGCTATATACTATAGCACTTTACTACTGTTTCCTATATTATAATATCCTACTATTTTAATTATTATATACGAGCTAATAAAGATAATATAATAGGATAATAGTAGCCTAGTATATTTATTACTAAGAATAAACCCTAAAACTATATATAAGGTCTCCTTCTTATAGTATACTAATAAGACGATTTTAATACTATATAATTATAATATTAACGCTATCTAAGCGCGCCTTAAATAAATTTAAGGTAATAATAAACAGGAAATAGGAATTAATTATTATATCTTATAGTATACTTTTACTAGTAAGTTTAAGGTTATAGATATTACAAATAATACTATACTAGAGGATATAAAGGCCTACCTATAAAGTAGAGATAGACTAGTAATACTAGAATTTGCTAATAAAGAGGATAAGAGTAGAGAAGGTAGAGAAATAAATAGGGAAAATAATAGTAACAAAGAGGATAAAAGTAGAGAAGGTAGTAGGATAAATAGGGAAAATAATAGTAAAAATAAAGATAATTAGGGGTTTAATAATACGATACTACTATTACGGCGGAACTTATATAAATATTAAACTTAAAATAGTAGGTTAACTAAAGGGCGTTATTAGGCGTATTAAGGTTATATTATACTACTATTAGGTTAAAATATATTCTTTATATAGTATATACTAGGCGTATAGAATAAGTAGAGAATACTAACTATATAGAATAAATAAAGGGTACTAACTGCGTAGAATAAGTAAAGGGTACTAACTGTATAGACTAAGTAGAGTATACTAATTACGCGGAATAGGTAAATACTACTAACCGCGTAGATTAAGTAAATACTATTAAGTGCGCAGGAAGAGTAACGCTTATTTATTACTTAAAGTAAATAAAATATACAAAATATATAAGGGGGGTATTATATATTAATTGCGTATTAAGCATAAAGAGAGCTTAATAAAATAAAGGCACTACTTACCTAGGTAGCTATAAATGCGCAATTAGCTATATCGCGTTATTAAATACGGCAGTATACTATACTACGTTATTAGATACGGCAGTATACTTATACCGCGTTACTAGATACGGTAGTATACTATACTATATTATTAAATGCGGCAGTATGCTATACCGCGTTATTAAATGCGGTAGAATGCTATACCGCGTTATTAGATGCGGCAGAATACTATACCACGTTATTAGATGCGGCAGAATGCTATACCGCGTTATTAAATGCGGTAGTATACTTGCACCGTATTACTAGATACGGCAGTATACTACACTGCGTTATTAAATGCGGCAGTATGCTACATCACGTTATTAGATGCGGCAGTATGCTACACCGCGTTATTAGATACGGTAGTATACCGCACCTAAGTTAATACTATACGCTACACGTTACAGTGCGCGGATTGCGCATTTGGCCGCCAAATGCTGCCAAATGCTGCGAAAATGCTGGTAAATTTTTTCCTAACGTAACCAACTGATAGACAGATAGACAGTACCATAACTTTCCTATCTAAGAGTGGTCGTACCCTCCTATAATATAAGTATAGTAGAAAGCGGCGACTTGTAAATAGTTATAATAAATAGGCTTAGAGAAGTAATAGATCGTATTAATATTAACTAAGTAGGCTTTAAAGTAAAACTTAATAACTTTAGAACGATAAAGATTAAGATACTATTAATTAAACAATTTTTAAAGGAAAAATTAAAGCTTAAAGGGTTTCTTATATAGATAAAACTTAAGATACGATATAAAGGAGCTAAGTTATCTATAGTATTGGACTAAGTCGCATATATAGGGTTATTCTTAACGGGTTAGGTATTAGAATAATTTAAACCTTATTTTATAGAAGTATAAGCTAATAGAGTAGCCAGAACTAATAATTTAAAAGTTTAATATATATTTTTAATATAAAACGGATTTGTAGATAAACTTACGTAAATATATAGAGATCTAAATTTAGCAGCTATAGTAGAATAAAAGCTATATAAACTTACGCAATAAGCGTTAGTTATAAACTATATAATATAGTTTTAAATATTAGTAGTATAAACTAAATAGAATGAAGAGGCGTTAGTGGTATAGTACTTAAGGGGACTAAAGACTAAGGTTTAAGTAATAATAATTAGACTTGCTAATAAGTAAGTAAGTAAGCAAAATACCCTTTTACTTGCTTAATTGCCCGATTTAAAAGCCCTCTGCTTACTTACTTATTGACTTTAAAATTACATCTGCTTACTTGCTTGCTTATTAATTACTTACTAAGACTATATAAATTTTGAAGTTCTATAGAAAATCCGCTATAGCTTTGCCTAGTAGTAGTATATTGCCTATAAAGCTCCTTTACTATTAATTAATTATAGTATAAGCTCGTTCGTGTAGCACGGAGGCAGTTTATAAGGTAGACGCGGTAAAGGCAGCGTGTATATTGCGGTCTTGGCGTAGCGCAGGTAGATAAGAATAAGAAGGTGCGCGAAACTTTAGGTCAGCGTGGAAAAACGTTTTAAATAGGCTTAGCGGTTGCCTAAAATAACTTATTTGCACTATTTGCATTACCTTAGCCACTAGAAATTACCAAAGGTCTATTACTAACTACTACTACTAAATTAACCATATATAAGTAATAAACAAGTAAGTAAGCAAGTAAACCCTTCCTTTACTTACTTAATTGCCTAAAATAAGGCCTCTTACTTGCTTACTTATTTCCTACTAAAATAAATAAGCAAGTAAGCAAGCAGGGTTTGGCTTGCTTATTAGCAAGTCTAATAATAATACCTATAGATAATGTAAGTACTATAAGGGAACTAATTAACTAAGTAATTAAAGTTAATAATAGACTTTACTAATCTAAGAGAGGTAGTAAAAGTATAGTTAGACTAATATAGACGAATAGAGCTTTATAATAGGTGTCTAAACTATAATATAGCGGACTAGAACTAATAGACCTAAGTAGTACTAAAGAAAATTAAAGAGAAAATAAAAAACTATGGAAACCTAAAGGTTAAAAATTAAGTAATTATAGGACTAAGAAGTAGAGGCTAAACTCGGGATTTTAATAGCAGAAAATATTTAGGCGGACTCTATAGTAAGATAAGTAGGTTAAAAAAAGGAGCTTATATAAATTGTGGAAAATAAAGTTATTTTACTAGAGACTATAGAGGTAGTTAAAGTAACTATATGGTAAAGGGAATTAGATTAATAGAGGATATATACGTATAAAGGGGCAATAGTATAATACGAGGAACTAAAAAGTATTTAATTAAAAGTTTTGCGTTTTATTATAATAACGTATATTAAATTTATAAGGACGTTAAGTATAGTATAAGCTATTAGCTATAAGAGATAGAGTTAAAAGGACTCTAAGGTATAAGAAAGTTAGATAAAGAATAAAATTAACTTTATAAACTAGATTAGTTCTTGTTTGTACTAATTTAATAGTACGAGTGAGTTATATCCCGGAGCATAAAATAAGTATAGTATTATATGCTCTTTGGGATAGTGGTGACTGTCTCTTATATTAAAGCAGACTGCGTGGTCTATATACTAATGCGTCTCTCCCTAATTAGTTAGTGCTTTGTAAGTGCACTAGATGCGTAAGTAAGTAGTTAGTGCACCGAACGCGTAAACGCGTACCTGGCGTACCGAATGCGTAGGCACGCGGTTAGTATGATAGGTGCTATAATTATACACTGGCGGTACTTAAAAAATAAAACTACTTATATATAGTCTCCGTAATTACTTTAATAAAACTATAGAATATAAAAGAAAATACATAGGAAACTCCTCCTAAGGTGCCTTCTGGGCTGCCTTTTAAACGGTGCCCTAAGCTAGCCGTAAGTCCTACTTACGGTCCGTAAAATAAACCATACGGCCTTTTAACGGGCCGTAGACGAGCCATAAGTTAGATCTTAAGGGCCGCTAAGGCGCTAGTGCTAAGCGAGCTAATGGCGATTTTCTATCCCGGGGATAAAAAATCGTGATTGGTTAATTCAACTACTGTGGCAGAATAATAGACCGTATAAGCCGTACGGCCTTCCAACGGGCCGTAGACGTACCGTAGGTGCTCCATTAGTCTCGTTCTACCCATTCTATAACTTCTAGGTTAAGCTTATTTGTGTTAATTAGGGTTTTAAGGGCTTAACACGGCTTTACCTTAGTTATGGCGTCTACTAGGTTATTTCCGCCGCTGATCTATTTGACCTCTATAATCTTACGTTGTTCGTAGGCCTAGTATAAGCACATTAGGTTAACTATAAGCCTCTTCTCTTATGTTATACCTAGTTTAACTAGGTAGTCATAGAGGGACTTTAAATCGGTGTATAGAACTAGGGGTAACTGCTCCAATTATAGAATCTTCTAGACCGTTAATTTAATTGCGGCTGCTATATTAAATCTATAAGCTAGTGTATATAGTTTAGAAGCTAGTATACTACGGGTTATTTGTTTATACTTGATTAAAGACTAATACAGTATATTTACGTCCTAATTGCGGTCCGTAAGTATAATTACAAAGCCAATTTATAATAATAGGTCTTTATTATTGGTAAAGGAGGCGTCTATAAATGCTAGTAGGCTAAGGGAATTCAGGTCTAGTGGTATAAAAGTAAGTCCCCTTGCCGTATTGTCAATTTGCTACTGAATGCGCTTATTAAGCTGTTTAATATTTTCCTTTTATAGGTCTATTGCCTAGGCCGCAAAGGATAAATCGTAGGTAGATTTAGGTTGATAGACTATAGTAATATAGGTACCTCTTGCACTCTGTGTAGCGTATTAGTCCTTTATATTTATAGTTTTATAGGTCTCTCCGTAGGAACTAGTAAGGTCCGTAGGCTTTGCTATAATAGGCTTTAGGTTTTAAGCTTGGCGTTCCTAAGTTAGCTTAATTAGGTTGCCCTTTTATATAATTAGGCCTTTATTAAACTTGATTGGATTTTACTTAGTTAACTGCTCTCGCGGCTTTACTAAGAACTTGGCCTTTTATAGTTTAGTTTCTTTAGTATCTGTAAAGGTTTGGTCTACTAGGAATAGGGTATTGTTTATTTAGAGTCTAATAATACTAAGGCCGTTTAATGGGCTGTATAGGAGGCAGGGGTTATAGGTCGACTGTTCTATTTTAAGTTTACTAATATAGTGCTGGTGGTATGTTTTAAACCAATGGTTTCCGGCTTCTGGTACTCTGTAAAGAGGTTTTATAACCTATAAAATTATTCCTAGTTATAGGTTAAGCTTATAGAGTGGTCGTATAAAGATATCCCTACTTAGGTAGGTATTAGACTATATATAGGCTTGTGAGATGTCCCGTAAGTATAGGGCTACGGGTTTAGTTTGCTATAGTCCCGGCGTAAGTGTAAGTATAATCTATTAGCTAACTCGTTAAATTGTAGGCGATTGCATAAGGACTAAGTCCTTTTCTTTGTCGTTATAAGCTTATATAATAAGCCTTAATTTCTTAAAGGCTTTATTAGTACTAGGGTGCTTAATCTTATTAACGAAGTGTAAGTTAAATATATAGACGCCTTACGGAACGTCTCTCTCCGTTATAACCGTAAAGACGCCCTTTTTAAGTAGTTTGTTAATTTCTTTGCATCGTAAGTCCGTAAAAGGGGATTCCTATACTAGGACTGATATATCTATAGGCGGAGATTGCCTTATAGATGTGCCTGTGGAGGTTAGGTAATTCTCTATTATAGGGTGCTTTTAGGGGCGTCCTCAACTACGTTTTACGGCAGGTTTAGCGGGTTTAGTAGGTTTGTAGGGGACTTTTATAGTAGGTATAGGTGCTTCTAGTTTATTTAATTTAGCGGTCGCTTCTAGTTTGTCTAATTCGGCGGGTGCTTCTAGTTTGTTTGGTTTAGTAGTTGCTTCTAGTTTATTTAGTTTGGCGGTTGCTTCTAGTTTGTCTGGCTTAATATTATAGGTAGTTTTGGGCCAAAAGTAGGGTTTTACAGACGTGCTTCTGAAGCTAGTTGGCCCGCTAGGAAGCTATATATAGCACGTCTTGTTTTCTACGGCTAGTAGACAATAGGGTCCGGTCTAGTTGCTGCTTTTACGCTATACGAGGACTTTAAAATTAAGCGGGAGGTTATAAACTGAGGTCGTGTTAGGTCCGTTACGGTGATATAGGGCGCTATTAACAGCTTATTTAGCCCGTAATTTGACCATTTTAGCCATTGCTTTCCGTATTATAGCTGCTCGTTCTGTAATAGATGGGGTAAAAGGGCCTAGGTTGCTTATTTTTAAGTAAGCTCCGTAAACTAAGAGGGTGGGTACTAGTCCGTTAGGGCTAGCGGTGTTATTAATGGCTTTTACGGCCATCTGTAAAGCTAGTTCCTTTTAGATATCCTTATATTTATCCGTAATAATTTAGTAAGCTCTCCGTAAAGCTAGGTAAGCTCGCTTAATAAGCCTAATGGACTAATACGCCTTAACTAGAACGGCTTTTATTAAGATAGCCATAGCCATAGTATACTGTTGGAATTCCTTACTAATGAAATTCCTACTGGCGTCGTGGGTGATATACTGAGGGGGTCTAACGTATGTGTTAATCCAGCAGGTCCGTAAAATATCCTAAGTATATTTTATGGATATATTTTGTAACTAACGGGCGGCTTAATAGTGGGTTGCCTCGTTAATTATATGTAATACTAGACTGCCGTTAATGTATATAATGTCCACGTATACTAAGTAGTTGAAGTTAAGGTCCTTATAAAGGGTGAACTTAAATTAGCCTAGGGAACGTCCGTATTTCTGGCAGAAGGAGCAGTATTTAGTTAGGTGGTTAATTGCCTTCTTATTAACGTTATGTTTAGAGCGTTTAAGGACTCTATATAGTTTTTCGGCTAACAGGTAGCCGAAACGGCGGTATAGGCGGTGGATTTTAGTACTAGTAAGGTAGCACGGGTTATAGTTAAAAGATTTCTAAATATAGGTCTGTAAAGTCTCTCCCTATATAAGGAACGGGTGTCTAAATTGTTGTATAATTAGTAGGGTGATATGCTTGCTTCCTAGGGCAGTTGTAGGGCTAATTAAGGTGTCCGTAATATTGTTATAGTAAACCTATAACCTATCTATGTCCGTAAAATAGAGTAGGAAAGGGGTATCCGCTTTTACTATATAGAAGTTAACTAGGCTAATTAGGGTCTTAACTGTAACTAATTTAATTAATGTGGTTAAGCTAATGCTGAACTAGACGTTTACGGCCCCAGTTTGCGTAATATTAATGTCCGTATTATTATCTGTAGTAGTCTTATATATAAGGTATTGTCTGTAGCCTATGGTAGACTTCTTAAAGGTACCTATATTAATTATAACACCGTAGAATTCCTTAGGGGTATAGCGTTCTGTGGTAATATATGCAAATAGGTCCTGCTTATAATTTGTAACATCTATAATAGGGGTGCTTATAGAATGGTTTTTAGGTATAACTAAGTGTATAAAGGAACGGTTAGCTAATACGGTCGTAATATTAAAGGCTTAGCTATCCGTAAAAGGTCTAAAAGTGGTTAGGAATATCTCTAAGGTCTCTTGTTTTTAAGCGTTTAAGTTAAAGTTAATTATAAGTACTTCTATTAACTTATTAGGGGGCTCTTCTACTTCCTTTCCTTTATATTTTAAAATAAACTGGTTAATACGGCTATTAAGTCTCTTCCTAGACTTGTTATATTCTTTTTAGGTATGCCTTATAGACCAACATCCTTCCTTACCGCACACGAAGCACTTCTAGCTAGTTTGTCTATGGGGGTATATTATTATACGGGGGTTACTATAGGGGTTACGGGTAGGACTTGGTCAGTACAGGTGCTGCTGGCGGTAGCGGCGGTCCGTAAAGTAGACGTCTAAGTCTGTTTACGGATATTAAATATCTGTAATAAAGGCTTAAGTGCTACCTAGTGGGCTTAAGACTTTATACGTTATAATAGAGGAGCGTAGATTATTAATAAGGCCAGCTAAGGTATCTGTAGGCTTATAGTAGGCGTACTTATAGGGCTCTACTTCCTAGCAGGCCGTAATAAGTTTATTATGCAAGAAGTCGTCTGTTTAAAGCTTAGTATTAAGGCTGTGCTGTAGGTGCCGGAGGTCTTTAATAAGAATTTATAGGCACTTTATAGTCGATTTTTTAGTGTTCTTGTTAATTACGGTCCGTAGCTTAGTTGCATTCTATTAGGTAAGGATATTACGCTTATATTTTGGTCCTTTAAAGTAGTTACGGGTGGCTTCGCATAGCTTATTAAAGGGAACACTAAGGGGGTTGCTCTTAAGGTTAGTGTAGTAGTGGTTAAGTGCTAGGCCGCGCAGTATGGTAGAGTAGGCTTAGCTAAACTCTTGTTTAGGAATATTAGCCTTCTAGTAAAGGTCCGTAAAGATAGTTAGTTTAAAGTTAAAGTTATTATTTTTACTGCTATACTTAGATTTATTGGTATAGAGCTTAGCTAGGTTAGCTAGCTCCTTACTATAAGTCTTTACTTAGGTAGGTTACGGATCTATAACTTGCGGATCTGTGGCTTACGGATATGTGGTTTGCGGATATATAGTTTGCGGATATATAGCTTACAGATCTATGACTTAAACAATAGGGGTAATTTAGTCCGTAGCGTGGTCCGTAACTTAAAAGTAGGGTATATTTTAGTTAGTAAGGTTAGCTCTAAAGCCGCTTAGGTCTGTGGGATAAATTTAGTTAAGTGGGTTAGGTATAAGGCTGGCGATCCTATTAAGTTTGGAAGAAGTAAAGAGTTCTTTAGTAGTTTTAACCTAGTCTAGGATTTCCTCTTTAGTCCATTCTGTTTAGTCTTTCTTATATATTGTATTATATAAAGACTGTATAACAGTAACTCATTTATCCCTTTTAACCCATACACCTTAGTTATATAAAAGGGTTTATAGTTTACGGATAGTAATAGGGTTGCAGGCCTTAAAAATAGCTTCTGTAAAGTCCGCAAAGTCTTTCTAGTATTATTCCCATAGGTTGTTATTTATAAGCTTGAAGTGTTTATATTTAAGGATTTTAAAACTAATGTAGTCGTTAACGTTATTTATAGACGTAACGTTGACTCCTTATCTCCACTTCTTTTAACCTTCGCTAACTTACTTACTAATGTCTACCATACTATATAGTGTAGTGTGGTGCGTAGCGGGTGGTAGCAGCTTGTAATAGGTGGAAGAGGTCTTATAATGGTCCGTAAAATTAATTAACGGGTCCGTAATGGTTTATAGGAGGGTAAAAGGTTTCTGCAAAAGGTCCGAAGAGGTTTAAGGTTTAAGGGGGTTAAGGATAGGGGTTCTGTATAGGTCTATATTTGCGTTTATAACTTTTGGTAAACCGTACTAAGACTTAAATAAGTATATAGAGTTGGAGATAAGTCCGTAATCCCCAACTTCCGACCTTTTAGTAGGTTGTACTAGGAGTCTAAACGGGTGGTTGCTATCGTATATATCGCTTGGGGGGAGGTATTAAGTAATTACTAATCTGTGCGCGCTTACTAATTAGTGTTCGTACTAATTTAATAGTATGAGTGAGTTATATCCCGGGGCACGAAATACGTATAGTATTATATGCTCTTTAGGATAGTAGTGACTGTCTCTTATATTAAAGTAGACTGCGTGGTCTATATACTAATGCGTCTCTCCCTAATTAGTTAGTGCTTTGTAAGTGCACTAGACGCGTAAGCAAGTGGTTAGTACACCGAACGCGTAGGCACGCGGTTGGTACGACAGGTGCTGTAATTATACAGTTCTAAATAATAGTAATAACGCTAAAGGATTTACTTAGTAATAGGGCTATTAGTAATAGTAATAAGAAAATAAAAGCGACTTACTAGGAGTATATAGACTTTAAAAACGTAATAATAGAGGTAGAGACTAAGACCGCCTTAGAGTAGGGTTTAGTAATAGGGAATAAAACTCTATTAGATATAATATCTATTGCTTTATAAAATGGAAAAAGATAAGACTAAGACGGTTAAAGTAAGTAGACAACTACTAGTGCTAACTGTGACGGCTCGAACTATCAAACAAATGTCTCGACAGGGACTTGAATGAATGCTTGCAAGGAGAAGCGAACGAATGCTGTATTACGAAGATATTAAGCTAAGGAGCAAGAGAAGGTGGTGAGGCCACGTCCATATACACATGCCAAGTCCTAAGCGAAC
>Ga0307515_10022281_pt1 | contig 11171 bp, 11 predicted proteins | sample 17_EM_MG_FD_194513 | JGI IMG/M metagenome (GOLD analysis project Ga0307515, IMG submission 194513) | Populus trichocarpa ectomycorrhiza microbial communities from riparian zone in the Pacific Northwest, United States - 17_EM | ecosystem: Host-associated > Plants > Roots > Unclassified | place... | reverse complement strand
AATAAGAATGCTTACAAATTAGACTTGCCAAAGACGATGCGGAATCACAACGTTTTCCATGTATCGCAACTCGATCGGTACACTCCTCCAGTCACAGACCAGCCACAATCAGAGCCAAACCCAATCATAGTCGACGATCTCGAGGAGGAGTGGGAGGTCGATCGGATCCTAGACTCGAAGCGGCGCTACCGGAAGCTACATTACCTCGTTCAGTGGGCCGGCTACAATTATATACGTACTGGTTGGGAACCGTTCGAAAACCTCGAGAATGCCCAAGAGCTGATCAACGACATTCACCGAGATCATCCTCACAAGCCACGGCGGTAATATGATGGTGGATAGGAGGTCTTGGGATGTCTCTTTTGTTTCTTATACCCTTCTCTTCTTTTGGATCTCGGCCTGGTACAAATGGCGTCGGCACGGGTTTTTACCACCTACCACTGCATGTGGAGTTTCTCCGTGCGCCGGATCCCCCAAATGACTACCGAATGGTACTAGATCGGGCGTGGGACATTGTGATCGTACGAGAACGTACGCGGGCATTTAGTTTTGAATTTTGTTGTATGTACGGGCTTTGGCAGCCTGGGAGCTCTGCCTTAAAAAGAGGGGATAATGTAACGGCGCGGCACGTGATATGTCCAGCGCCGGGTAACTGCACTCATTTAGTCATCGCCAGGACACTTAGATCTTTACCGAAAATCTTACTACTTACTTCTCCACTTGATCTCACTCGTGCGCCGTGTGCAACCGTATACCATAATATCAGCCGTATCCCTACACAGCCGGACGCGGGCATACGCTCCGTTACACTCGCTCATTGTCACTGGGTGACGCAGATGGCATTCTTGGCAGCGGTGTATTCAGTTCCACTGTCAGCTGTCTGTTCCAGTCCGGTGGAGGGGCTCATGTGCATTTGCTCCTGCAGCATGGGTGTACACTCGTGGCGGTGCAATCTTGGCATGCGACGAATCCATCGGTGCAGTTGTCACAAAGCATCGCGTGGTTCCTTGGTGTTCGTGTTGTTGTAATCATTTTGCATTCGCCCGCTGGCGGGCAGTTGATATTCAAATACAGTGTTCGCCTCCGTAGCCGCTTCCGCGCAAATGAAACCTCACAGACCCCAAGAATCTGACAAAGCCGGAAGCCCCGAAATTCATTCCCCCACGGCAAGGTCCCAACCATCATGCTCACCGAAAAAACTGCATTTGGTTCTTTGCTACATCAGCCTTCACCGTTCAATGCCCAGGAGACTCATCTTCCTCACTCTTCTCATCTTGTACTTTGCCCCGAGGTATGTTGACCAAGTATTGCATTCCCTCTATCGCGGCGCACGACATGCCTTCTTAGGCCAATATTGGTATATTCCAAGCCAGGCACATGTCGGACTGTTCCAGCTGTACCTGACCTCTTTGCCTTGCGTTATTTGCAGATGTGTTTAATAACTACATGAAATCTGTTGCTGTTGTAACGGCAACATATGACCCGGAGACAGGTAACAGCGAATCAATATTGTCGGCTCGACATGGGACATAGATTTCTGCCCTTAATCATTCCTATGCACCTATATACTGCGACTGGAGACCACATTTGCAAACCTATACCTTCAATTTCCATACTCAAGCCCAAAACGCTGAATGCTGGTCTACATGTCCTTACAGCTGCCTCCAAGAATAAGCTTGTGCTACTACCTTTACCATATATGCTTTCGTAGCCTGTTCTAAGGTGAGTACATCCTCTGCTGTCGATTCTCCGGATTGCTTGTCATGCAATTCATGCGTGACAATCCCACAGCTGACGTCATGAGAATCATTGATTTCACGAACTGTTTAGACAAATGCCTTGCTTACTCTAGGTGGTGCCCAGTTCCGGGTAGTGTTAATTTGATGACTTAGCACTCTATGTCTGGCGGCAGTCCATGGTACACTTACTCAACCGCCGTTTACTGTGATATGGATATACCCAAAATCAATTGCACACTGTTTCATATTCTTCCTGCTTTCAATCTTATAGATGATTTTCCAATTTACATACTCAGACAAATTTTTGGTGGCTGTATTGGCCCTGTTGCAGTGAGCTAAGTGGTATCTGCATTACTGCGGTGTACCCTGGAGTGATAAATTGGATGAGGTGTGCATCGATCAGCAACATTAGAAACCCCTCTCACTTCAGTCACATGTTTTTGGAGAGATGATTTGCTTGCGTGGAATTGAAGAGGAAGATGTGAAAAAAAAGAAGTGTGAAGTCCTGAGGGATACTGTAAGGGCGCGTACGCCAGCATTCGCCCTTACAGGCATACGTATGGTAATTATGTTATACGGTTGCAAACGTGGACTCGAGTGATAGTACATAGGTGTACAGGTAAGATTATCGCTAGAGATCTAAGTCTCGTGGCGAGCTGACTATATAGAATGGCCATTACCCGGACCTGGGTCACGTGCCGCCGTTACATTATCCCTCTCTTTAGGCGGAGACCTCCTGGGCTGCATAAACCGTACAAGAGAAACGGAAAGGAAAGGGAAACAACGAATGAATCAATCATCCTATGTACGCAATTGTACGAACCGATAAGTCCCAAAACCGATCGGTACAGCTCAATGGCGACCTTTCGGCGGATCCGGTGCACGGGGAAACTCCACCTCCATTGGCAGGTGGTAAAAACCCATGCCGACGCCATTTGTACCAGGCCGAGATCCAAAGAAGAGAAGAAGAGAAGAGAGAAACCAGGAAATATCCAAAAGTGATCCCGTCCTCCATTATCTCAACTTCCTAACCCATGCTCCAACGACCATCATTCCCGTAGCTTGTATCTCGGCGTAGGTCATTGTCGGAATCGTCAGGGTAGTAGAGAGCTTCCGCTCATGACTGGGCATCGGTGGGAGCTTCCGCTGCTGGCATCGGTCGTAGCCTTCTGTGATCATTGTTCATATACGTCAATTGCATCGCGTGTAGTTGCGTCGCATTAATCGACATCTAACAAGTGAGCTTCTCTAAAGATGGTTATACTTACCAAATCCAAGCGTGCCAGCGCTCTCTTGAGCTTTCGTGCAGTGTTTCGTCAAATATATCTCAAGCGGTAGTCATCGGTAAGTGGCATTGACTTCCAGATGCTGGTTGACTTGGTAGACTTTGCCGGTCGACTTCTCGGTGCGCGTCTCGGTACACTGTATGATGTGGCTTTTGACTTGTTGGTAGGACGCATTTTGGACACGTATCCCCCCTTTTGAAGTTCGTTGCTCCGCCGACGACTTAGACTCAAATCGGTTGTTGATAGCGGTCGTGGTTCGGTAGACTTATGAACTTCTGTAGACTTTTGGTGATCTTTGTTGACCGACGTGTGTTTCGGCAGCATTCGTCTCTGGATTTCGGAGGTCTTCGACTTCGCTTGTCTTTTGGCTGGTCTTGGTCGGCTTCGCCTGCTTCGTCTCATTTTTGCACTTGCTTTCGTCTCATTTTTCCACTTGATTTGGCCATTCTTTTTGACTCGCTTTGGTCATTGACCTGCTTCGTGTTTCGACTGGCTTCGTGTTTCGACTTGCTTCGGCTTGACCTTGCCACATCTCTTCGGGCTGTGGCCGTGAATCCTCTAGGTGGGCTTATCATCTTCCGGATGCTAGGTGCGTATGTTGATTCTTTTGGTACGCTTATCTCCGCTCGCTGGGTGCATCCATCGCCGCTGGACTTGTCTGTCGTTGAGTGCACTCTGGTCTTTTCATTCCGGCATCTCCGGTAGGGTCATCGCCTCTTTGAACATCGTTGCTCTGCCGACGACTTATCCCTTGTAATTGGTTTTGTAGCTCGGTTTTGTACTCGTCGCCTTTCTTGATTTGGATGAGATGATAGGCATTCCTTAGGTCCTGTCGAGCATCTCCGAGATCAGTCGGAGAGGATATCGGTTCTTCACCGGGGCTTTATTGAGAGCTCGGTAGTCCACACACAGCCGCAGTCTGCCGTCCTTCTTCTTCGCAAATAAGATCGGTGCTGCCGCATCCGACGATCGCTGGATGAATCCATTGGTTACGTTTGCTTCGATGTAGGCTTGCTGTTTCCGAGATTTCGTAGATGCACGCAATTTGTGTTGTTCCTCACGACCGGGTTACCCTGTCATTTCCTCTCAGGCTCTTCCTACGCTCCTCGAGCTAGAATCGCTCTTGTTCCGAATTCCCTTTGCATGCCGTGATAGGTGCGGTGCGAGAGTTGGCATATCTTGCTGTATACGTCCACATAGTCCTTGTATCTAACGAGGATACGACAAATCTTGATATTGTGCTGGGATGCGACCCCCATCTTCTGTTACCATTTCCACGTTAACTATGTCTGTTCCTATTCTCATTAGCCTCTTCTGCATTCTGCATGGTAGCATGCGTTGGTGGAGTGGAGATGGGTAGGGGTCCCGGGTTAGCTGGATCAGACGGTTCGTCGCAATAGACCACCGCCGTTGTCCAGTTCCTCCCTTCGTGTCTCGGCGAGCTGGTAGCAGACATTCAAGCACCGTCACTGTGTCACTCTTCTGCCGCAAGTACCGCCGCTGCTCCCGCTCGTGCGCTCAGCATCCTGGGGTTTCCCTCACCTTTGGTGATGCCTTCCAGAGATGCTCCCAGCAACCCTTGACATTCTCCAAGTCATATGACGAATGCCTCGACTACTTCCTCACTAGCTCAGAGATGATCGAATGCGGCAGCGTGACTTATGATTTTTTTTGTCCCTCACCGTGTTCTGGCAGAGGACTTTTGCGATCTGCTTCTGGAATCTTCGCCCTTTGCAATCCATTTGGCGTTCATAGGGCTGTCAATCGACCGTTACAGCAGTCGGTTTCTGGGTTTCTTGCCATGGCAAGCCCAAGACTAGGTTGTATGCCATCATTGGGCTGACTGAAACCTCCGATTCGTCAACCGGTTTAAGGTGTTCAACATACCGAACCAAGAGACTTGCCTTTCGGCTCTCAACAGACATCATCACCGGGCCAGGGTGGAGGTGAATACTGATTCGTATGGAAGCTCGAGTGTCCTAAGTAGGCTCGGCGATATAAAGATGCTCATTGCACCGCAGTCGATTTGTACTTTGACTCACTGCATGTTGCCGTGTATATTTCATACAAGGACTTCAGGGATGATATGTGCCGAATCAGGTCTCCGTGTGCCACATAGATATTGGCTTTACATCAGAGCCCGACCTTCCAGAACGACTCTTGATTTTAAGGCGATTCAGTGCGGTTTTATCTCATCCAAGGTTGCATATAAGGTTGTGTGGTCTCCGCTGCCGCAGCGAGTGCATTGCCGGTTTGCCTTTCGGCTTTCGCAGACTTCCTTTCAGAGCCACGGCGCTGATTATAGTTGGCACGGCTGCCTCCACTGGCTTAGCTATTGGACTTGACCAATTTTGAATTCCCGGAATCGGGATTGTTGAAATTAATCCAATTGCCTTTGTTGTTTCTGCTGTCCTCCGAGCTTCTTCGAGGTTGCTAGAGCTGTAGGTATACACAATGCGCTGACACGCAATCGTCTGTAGACTTCGCCTTCGGTTCTCGGTATTGCCGATTCATGGACAAGATCCCGTCATTAATTGTAGGTTCTCTGACTCATGATCACGCTCAATTGACTTGTAGGAATGGTATTCGAATCGTCTCGTTGGTAAGGTCGAATCCTGTACTCGTGATTAACGTCATTGTGGCGACGCGTCTCGTCCATTGTAGCTTCTCTGGCTGCTGATCACACTCAATGGACTCGTAGGAATGATGTTCGACTCAATATCACGATCGTATTCGGTTTCTCTCAATGGCCGGATCGAATAGTCGCGGCCTGTCGTCGTGATAATTGTCGTCATCGCCGGTGACGCGTCTCGTGCGAGAGTCGGTCTCTGAACTCTTCTCCGCTGCCATCAGGGTGCTCAATTGAATGATGAAACGATCGATATCCGTGCTTGCAGTAAGCATGCTTCGATATGTCGTTTTTAAGGATGTAATCTCAATTGTAGACTGTATGATGTGGCGCGTCAGTAAAGCGGTAAACTCGTGGAATCCTGTGAGCGAAACATATCCGTTTACTGAAAAGCGATAATAGTGTAAGGGCGCGTACGCCAGCGTTCGGCCTTATAGGCATACGGATGGTAATTATGGTATACGGTTGCAAACGTGGACTCGAGTGATAGTAAATAGGTGTATAGGTAAGATTATCGCTAGAGATCGAAGTCTCGTGGCGAGCTGACTATATAGAATGGCCGTTACCCGGAACTCGGTCACGTGCCGCCGTTACAGATATATAGTTAGCTTCAGGTCACAATGGAATATGTGACATCCAACTTGCACATTCTACTCAAGGTGAATCGTGCTGGGTCTGGCTGCAAGTTACATATGATTCGCACCATCTTGCAATTTGCAATATGTCGGGATGATGTTGTTGGTTGATTCACCTGGTTATATCGAGGTGTACCACAGCCGCACATTCATGATTGTCACGTATACCCAGCAAATTGATTGACAGCACGAACGTCTGGTGATGTTTGTCCCAATCAATCCCCAGAATATTACATGAAACTGATACTAACAATATGGTCATGTTGTAGTGTAATCATCACTATTCTGAATTTGGTGACAGTCAAAATCTAGATTGTGCTTTGTTCATGGGGTTACAACGTACTAACTTTGACAGCAATGACGCAGTGTGTCTGGATATTGTGCATACCTTGCAACATCCAGTAATTCGCTCAACATCATTACTGAGAAAAACTGCACTGCTCAATGCTCGGGAAAAGTACATTCCACACTTCCGCCAGGCAACTACCCTATATTGATAAATCATTCCACATGACAACGTCATCAAGTGAATGACGGCAGGAGTCGCTGGGAAGTATACAGAATCTGATCACTTGGAGGAATGCACAGCTTGCCATTGAAAAGGCAGTGTGCAGCGCCGATATAACAATGGATGAACTGGTTACACAATTAAGACAAAAGGAAATCGATCGAAAACTATGTTTGGGACAAACTGCTGAGGTAAGCAAGGAGGTTGACACGGGAGATATACAGGTTAGGCAGGAGCACAAAGGTATGTGCAGTGCCGAACACATGTGATTGACAACGAGTAAGGCTAGAAATTCCTGTCTGGATATACTGGTTGGAATTCGAGACTATCTGAGCGATTATGGAAGTTCAATTGATGATGAGGATGGAGAAGATGAGGATAACGAAGAGAAAAAACTGTGCAAACTGAGTGAAGGTGTTCAACCCGGCTGTGTGCTGGGTTCTCTCTCTGACATGGTACCACAGCACCTGGAGAGGATTCAGCACAAACAGATGAGGCTTGAGAGACTGCCACAACTGCTATGAGGCAATGCAGCCGACATCTTCCATGACAGAGATAATAAGCAACGCCGAGCATGAATGAGGGTTCCGGCAGTCGTTAAACGCCAAACTATATCAAATGCAGACACACTATTACTGACAGCATTTCAACATCGGCAAAATGTAATTCGGTCAGGAACCCACACAGAAACCTACCAGTCACTCCGGTAGCCCTCGCCAGTGCTTCTAAGTACTTCCACATGCTCCCAGCCCTCCCTGGAGCTTTGCAATGTGCTCTCAGACTACGCAAGAGCATTCTCAAGTGCCGCTGAAAGTACCTGCCGTGATGGAGGTGCATTCAGGATGGTACGAGATTTGAATATTAGGATAGTCAAATAGTGGAGCTACTGAGACCTCTGCGCAGGCCTACGGCAGATTGCGAAGGCAGCTGAAACCTCTGCACATGCTCTGCGGGAGACTTGGTGCAGTGTGATCAACGTCTCTCAATAGATATACATTCGGAAATACAGAGGTAACAGAGATGGAATCAGGGACCAGCAGTATATAATTGTGGGAGCCCTGGGTAGATAGACATCATCTCATCATACGAAATACACAATCAATCATTCCCTGCTCTTGTTCTCCTCCACAATTGCTGAGCTTAGTAGATCCACGCAATTTGTAAGGTACATCATGGCCGGGTATTCTTTCCTAACCTCTTACCATCCTCGTACGCTCCTCAAGTTAGACCCGGTGTTTATCATAAATTCACTTCGTATACTGTGCGGGATGTGGCAGGGTGTTGATGATCGGATATCTGCCATCAAGTTCCATTGTTTCACCAGACCGTGATGGAGTGAAGTTAGAAATGCACTCTGCGGCCAAAACTGTGCGAGTTTGAAAATACACTTGGAGGGTGTGATCGAGCTTGTTTGGAGACACACTTGGAAGACATGATTGCGCGAGTGTGGAGATGCACCTCGAGGTTGTGATCGAGCCAGTATAGAGAGGCACTTGGAGGCTGTGATGGTGCGTACTTGAAGGCCGTAATTGTGAGAGTCTAGTGATACAATTGGAGGCTGCAATCAAGTGAGTGTGGTGATGCACTTGGAGGCCATGATTGAGCGAGTTTGGAGATGCACTTGGAAGCCGTGATGCTGCGTACTTGGAGGCCTTGATGGTGCGAGTTTGGAGATGCACTTGCAGGCCATGATCACCCGAGATTGGAGGAGTATTAGGAGGCAGTCAATATGGAGGCTGGAGTTCAGAAGGGTGGCGCGACGGGAGCTGACACTCTATTGAGTGGTTATCTTGTATCTGTGGGAATGTAGAGAATTCAGTACACCATGGTCCGCCCACAGATGAGATACTGGCCAGGAGTGGGAGACAGTTAATCTTGGGACAATGCAGTACATGGTGCATGCAGTAGTCAGGGTATGCAGGGTTTCGTGTTAACTCTTGATCATGGCATGGAGAGATTGAGAGGGATGACATAACTTGGTGTTCTTGGGTGATGGTAGAATTGAGGACGAGACAGAGAGAGATGAGAGGGTACGTGAGAAGTCATCATGAGGAACTGGGACATGAATGAATTTCCTGTGCGATTCAATTGACCATCTCCGATTTGGCAGGTACGAGTGCGAATCTAGCTTGTAATCACACAGGTACGAGGTCTTCGCAACCCAATTAGGCAAGGCGTACCAGTGATTTTCCTTGTCCGCTGGTAATCCTCCACATTGTTCTCATCCTCATCCCCATCCCGCACTTTCTTGTGCATAACCCTACTATTATTGCAGAACGCAAAGTCAAGTCATCCCTGCCGAACTCTTGATGTCATTATCATGGGTTGGATCCGAGTACAGCATACACCGAGTATAGTATACAACGAGTACAGAATCCACCCATGATTACTTGTCGCCCCTTGAGTCTCATCATGAAGAGTTGACCCTTGATTATGGATGCAGCTTCCGGTGTGTCTCCGTACACGATCAACCACGTTCAGCCCCCTCTTGATGAGGGCCCAAAGGTAATGTCACCCTGTCAGATTCCCACGGTTGCGAGTTAACCCACTGATGAATAGAATGTCAGCAATTGAGTTGTCAACCGGTCAAAATTGCCTGGTTCTTTACGGTTCAGTTTCCACCCCGAACCGGACCCGGGCAACAGTTCATAATACACGTGACAGCTGGCCCATTGGAAATTCGCCTGTTTTACCTCCAAACACCCGCCATTTCAAAATTTTACCTGCAATAATGTATTTCAGTAAAGATCATATTGTGACATGATCATTCCCGAGATTGTGCAGGTCAAGCTGGTCATTCATCTCCCGAACCCAGATTGGTGATCTGACCAATCTTTGTTGAGTTGCTATCCCCAACCCGCTAATTTCGTATGAAATATGCGGTTTTTTCACAGCCACTGCACGACTATCAGTCATATCACAAATCAAAAAACGGGAGGTACAGGATCGGCTACAATTGAATAATCTATGTACAGATTGTGTCACGATTGATCGGAGATCCAATACCTAATTGTATCCAAAGGTGCCGGAACCGTGCAGTTGGAACCGCAGCCCAGTTCCAACCACGCCGATCACCATGGGTTTGTGTCTGGTCTGGGTAACGACCCGGCACTTGTCAACCAGTTCAGGTTCATCAGCAAAAAACATTTCCGTCCGGGCGGAATGGCTGCATCAGAGTGGACGCGCTCCGTCAGAGCCGTCAGAGACACCCCGGTGGCGTAGTACTCTGCGCCCGGCGTCAATACCACGCGTCGCGTTGCATATCGCCCTCCGATCGCCGTTTCGCCGTTTCTTCTCGCTCTGAAAGTCTCTCCTCACGTTCCGTCTACATTGAGCTCGAGGAGCGTAGGAAGGTGAGAAGATATGATACTACCCGGCCGTAACGATCCACGCAATTGCGCGGATCCACGAAATCTCGGAAAGAGCGAGTGAGACTAAAAGTTGGGAAAGATAGAGTGTGTATTTTCGTTGTATGACAAGATGAGATGAAAATGAGATGCTGTCTATCTATCTACCCCTGGGGTCTGCCGAATAAATACTCCACGTCGCTCATTCCACCTCCGTTACCCCTGTATCTCCGTACACCCACCGTCGCTTCTTAACGAAATACTTGGAGGCCGTGATCGATCGAGTTTGGAGATGCACTTGGAGGCCGAGATCGAGTGAACTGAGAGCTGCACTTGGAGGCCGTGATCGAGCAAGTTTGGAGATGCACTGGGAGGCCGAGGTCGAGTGAACTCAGAGATGCACTTTGAGGCCGTGATCGAGCGAGTTTGGAGATGCACTTGGAGGCTATGATCGAGCGAGATTGGAGGAGTACTTGGAGGCGGTCGATTTGGAGGGAGGCGAGACGGCTGCTGAGATTCTATTCATTGGTTAACATTGGCATGGAGAGATAGAGAGGGATTACTTAACTTCGTGTTCTTAGGTGATGGTAGAGTTGAGCACAAGAAAGAGAGAGATCAGAGGAGATGGGGGAAATCATCATGAGAAACAGGGACTTGAGAGAATTTTGTGTGCCAGTCAATTGACCATCCCCGATACGGCAGGTACGATTCCCGATCCGGAGGGTAATATCACCGATACTGGGTCTTCTAAACCCAATCAGGCAAGTCGTACTCCTGATTTCTCATAGCCGCTTGTATTCTCCATATCGTTCTCATCTTCATCCCCCATCTCCCTCTTTCTTGTCCACAACTCTACCATCATCGCAAGAACACAAAGTTAACTCATCCCTCTCTATCTCGCCATGCCATCATCATGAGTTAACGCTGAGTGCATCATACACCGAGCGCAGCATACACCGAGTACAGCATACACCTAAGATTGTCTGTCGTCCCTTCATTCTCACGATTTCGAGTTGACCCCTGAATG
>Ga0307515_10022280_pt1 | contig 11172 bp, 2 predicted proteins | sample 17_EM_MG_FD_194513 | JGI IMG/M metagenome (GOLD analysis project Ga0307515, IMG submission 194513) | Populus trichocarpa ectomycorrhiza microbial communities from riparian zone in the Pacific Northwest, United States - 17_EM | ecosystem: Host-associated > Plants > Roots > Unclassified | place... | reverse complement strand
GCAGAAGATGTCACTAGAATCTATATTAAAGAAGTGTTTGTAAAATATAGAGCACTAAGCAAAATTATATCGGATAGAGATTTAAGATTTATAGCAGCATTTTAGGAGGTATTCTTAGCAGAGCAAGGAGTTCGAGCAGCAACTTCCACCGCATATTATCCGCAGACAGACGGTTAAACGGAAAGATTAAATTAGACACTAAAGCAGTATCTAAGGCACTATATCAATCACGTATAGAATAATTGGGTATTATTATTATTAGTTATACAGTTTATATACAATATAACACTACAAGAAGGAATAGGTACATTACTATTTAAGGCGAACTATAGATATAAGCTAAGAACATCATTATCGCTACGTTAAGTAAAGAAGATAAGTAGCATAGCTAAGCAAAGGATAGAGATACTGATGAATCTTTATAAGAACCTTACGGAAATAGCTAAGGTAGTATAGCAAAGAATAAAGAAATACTACAATGCTAAGAGATCTGAGGGACTAAATCTTAAGGAGGGAGATAAAGTATAGCTACTACACAAAAATTTTAAAAGTTGACGACTAAGCAAGAAGTTAAACTACGTCAGACTAGGACCTTTTAAAATCACGTAAAAAATTTCACCGGTTACATTTAAGTTAAACCTACCAGCCAAGATAAAAATCTACCCTATATAGTATATCGCAATGCTAAAGCCAATATATAGGAAAGTTAAGCTACTAGTTTACAAAGCAAATATATATAGAGGATAAGAAGAAGACGAATAGTAAGTTTTAAAGATTATTAGTTATAAGGACGTTAATAATAAAATATAGTATAAGGTTAAGTGGATAGGCTACAATAAGACTACCTAGGAACTACTAAAAAATTTAAAGAATGCTATAGGAAAGGTATAGGAGTATCGGAAGAGAATAGGTTAGGTAATATTAATAAAGGAAGATCGCTAAAGAATAAGTTACCTAAGGGGGACCCAGGAGGAGCAACTGCCGAACTACTTAGAGTTATTTCCTTCGCCAATTAAAGAGAATCTGTTTTTTTATCGCTAAGTTCTAGTAAACCTTATTCTATAAGCTTCTACTCCTTAAAATAAACCTTTTTATAAACTTTCTTAAGACGGAGAAGATAAGCAAATACAGTAATACGGGCCTCTAAAGCCTTCTGCTCTATATTTTAAAAACGTTTTAACTTAGTAAGGGCTTAAGTCAGCTTACTATCTAGATAAGTAATAGTAGATTAAATATAAAACCCTATAATAAATTACTTAGGGAACTTAAAGACTATTAAGAGTTATAGGACGCGCATACTTAGCGTTAGAAGAAGAGCGAACATTATAGGACAAACAAATGTTTGCTTTAGTGCACTCTAAATAAGAGGAAGGTTGCCAAAATGAAGGACTTACCAGCGCAACGCAAACTAACCCCTCTTTCGCACAACAAGAATATGAAGACGGCATTATTTTACCTAGCGACAGTATAGCAGCAATAGTGCGTACATAACGTTGCGCGTATAAAAAAGAGGATACTTTAGGTATAATAAGTAACGATATTAACTAGATTAATTAAACGGATATCACACCTCTAGTAAACAACTTAGAGATGCTTAGAATCTTTAAGGACAAAGATAAGAAGGAGGGAGATAGTATTACGGACGCTTTAAGTACAATATTATAACTACTTAGAGAGGAGTTGGAAGAAGCTAGTTAGTTAATACAAGCACAATCTAGTATAGAGCCAGTAAAACCATATAATAAGGAATAGTAAGCGAGTTATATAATATGCTACGTAAGGGACAAAAGGAACGGAGAGAACTTACGTACCTTATGTATAATGCGTACCTTACGTACAAGGAGGGTTTCCTAGGAGTACAGTTGTGTATTTAAAGGACCACAGTCCCTACTCTAGATAGTTCTTTTCTTATAGTAATTCTTAGAATACAATTAAAGTTAATCTATTAGGCAACCACTCCACTAGTTATTATTACGTTATTAACTTACTTGCAATACCTATACACCTAGCCCAATAACGAGCCCACCGTAGTACTTGCTATAAGGTTCCGTTATAAGGATATCTTAATTAACTTCGTTATTAATCTCCCTGTAAGTAAAGGCTATATAAATATTATGGTAGTTATAAACCGACTATCTAAAATAAGACACTTAATCGCCTGCCCTAATATATTAATACCTACCGTCGCCTAGCTATTCCTGGATTATATATAGAAACTCTATAGACTTCCTAAAACGATTATCTCTAATAAAGGCAGCTAGTTTGTCTTTGTATTTTAGAAAGAACTAACTACCTAACTCCATATTAAAGTACTATTATCTACAGTATACTACCTAGAAACGGATAGTTAAACGGAACGTGTAAATGCTATAATGGAGCAATATATTTAGATATACACGTTATACTTATAAGATAACTAGATTGACTGGCTTGCATTTGCTAAGTTTATAACGAATAATTCTATTTTAAAAACTATAAAGGTCTCCCCGTTCCTGGCTAACTATAGCTAGTATCTATAAATGGGTTTTAAACCCTTTAGCAACGTTCCTTGCCCCGCTTATTAAGCCTTATAAGTTGTAGAAGTAAATTAATTTGTAGAAAAGATAGAGGAACTATAATAGTTCCTTACTAACGAAATGATATGGGCCTAATCTGTCTATAAAGCCGCAGCGAATAAGAAACGAACCCTAGCACTAGCCTACTAAATTAGTAACTTCGTCTAGCTAGATATAAGAAATCTAAACACAAAACAACCTGCTAAGAAAATTAATTGGAAGAACGCTGGCCCTTATAAGGTCGAGAAGGTCGTCTCCTCTTACTTTTACCGATTAAAGCTCCCTAATACGGTTAAAATCCACCCCGTATTCTATATGTTAGTTCTCCGTCCTGCTGCCCCTATATTAGACGCCCTACTTAGACCGATATAGGACCCTCCCCTACTAGTTAAAGTAGATGGTGAGAACGAGTACTTTGTTAAAAGAATTAATGATATTAAGTATAATAAACGGAAACGCTAATATATGTATCTTATAAAATAGAGAGGCTTTACTAAGTCCTTATAGGAACCCGTTAACTCTATAGGACTTATATAAGCTATAGAAGACTTTCACAAACTCTACCTAGAACTACCACAGCCCCATTTTATAGAAGCTCGAGTTTAAAGGGGGGGTACTGTTACGGGACACCCTTGTGACACCTTGCATACGTCCACCTATTTCCACCGACTTAGTAATTAGAGACTAACCGCGAAATAGCAATCTAATAGTAATCTAATGGCAATCTAACGGCAATCTACGGCATTCTGCTATATTCTGCTAAGTTCTACTAAATTCTACCAAGTTCTGCTAGGACTATAACCTAAACCCTATTCTACCCTATGCACGTATTAACTAAGCAACTAAGTCAACGATATATACCTTTTCTTCCCGTTTTCCTACCTTCTTTCCTTACGCAACGTCTTGACCTCCTTACACAGTTTATGTATATAGTTTAATAATATCTACCTTGCTATATATTATCGCCGCTTATACTTACTCTATAACACCTAGTAAGTCTCTAGCAACCCTTATATCCTCTTATTATTCTTATTATTTACTTAGTTTATATTTTCCTATTAAAGCCATTAGATTTGGGTAATCTTAAATCCTAATATAAGGCGTTCCGTTTATCTTACTATCTCCTATATAATTGCTGTGTTGTCTACCTAGTGTCCCTTTTCTACCTTAAGGCTTATAGGAACCACTAGGACTTTAACTAGGTAGTCCTTATAGAGTACTTTTATACCAATACGTTCTCCTAGCCTATCTCCTACCCTTATAGCTTATTCCTTTACCTATTAGTCCTTTAAGGTAACTCTAATATCTCTACTCCTAAAGTATTAGACCGTAATAGCGTTATAAACCTCTTTATAGATCTCTATAAGGACTTCTATTTCTAATTATCCCCTAAGCCCCTCTACTTTTTCTATATTTAGTTATATTATAATTATATACCCGGTTATTATCTTAAGGGGGGTAAAATCCCTATGCTATAGTAGCGCAGCTACGGCGGCCTAGGTGCAGTTCGCCGGTAAAAAGGGGTTTTATTTATTTTTAATTTTGCTTAACCGTTAGAGGATTTAGTTAAGGGTTTACTGGAGGGGCGCCTAAGGTTTACTAGACTAGCGGAGCTATTCTACTAGCTATATTAGATCGTTATAGCTAATAGTTACTCCCCTATAATTCTAGGTACTAGACGCGTCTAGTAGGCTTTATATTTTATTAGATGCCTTCTTAATTAGGGTATTTCCGCTTTATAGTATAGTATTCGCCTATCTTTGTTATAGAGGGCTATTACTAGGCGTGGTTCTGGCGGTCGCGCGTAAGTGCGAATCACCGTCGTTTAACGTATACCTCCCCTACGATGTATATATCTTAGGGGGATTCTCTAGGTGTTTTACAGGGTTCTTTTAGTTAGTTTTAGTCTTTTTAGGCTAGGTATAGCAAGAGCTCCTTTATTAGGTGCCTTATATTAATAAACAGATAAACGTCCTATTAGAATAATTACGTCCTAGACTTTTACCTAAAGTCCTTATTTATACTATACTATAAGCGCCTTATTATTCTATTTAACCTATATAGCTAGTATTTAAAACTATATTATATACTTAATTGCTAAAGTTTGTTATACTAAGTCTTAAAGCTTTCTTTTTGCTATGGTTATAGCTTCTAAATCTCTAAATATTTGTATTAAATATTTTACAAATCCGTTTTAACTAGAAAACATATATTATACTTTTTAGTTAGTAGTCGTTATTCTATTTTCTTATACCTTTATAAGGTAGAGTTTAAACCACTAAAGTACCCTTCCCGTTAGGAATAATCCTGTATACGCTATTTAATCTATAGATATTACTAGTTTTACTATAAGGTGATAAGCTCCGCACTACTTAGCTATATAAACCAAAAGGTAAGCAAGTGACTGGCTTAATGCTAGGTACGGCTATGCGGAACAATATATATAGGTAAGGTGACTTTGTTACCTGACATTTACTCCTTTTTATATAACTTTAAAGTGTATTTATATAAGGAATCCTTTAAGTTTCGCCTTCTCCTCTAAAAATCGCTTAATTAATAGTAGCTTTACCTTAGCTGCTCTAATTCCATTAATCCTTTCTTTAAATATCCTGTTATTGTCTGTTAATTAATTAACTATTTTTATAGCTATCTAACCGTAACTAGTTATAAGTTAATATTTGCTATACTAGTATTATTACCTAATCTTAAAGTAGTTACTACTGTTAACGGCGTTATAACTAGTACTTTTAGTAGCATGTTATTTAACTTATTAATACTATAACTAGGTAGTAAATGGATAATAAAGCCATATAGCGGAATCCACGGTAAACTTATTAATGGGCTAGGTATATAGGTAAAGATAAGTTAATAACATAATAATAACTAGTGAAGTAGTTGCTTAATAGATTAACTCTAATTATATTCTAAGATTTACTATAAAAAGAGAACTATCTAAGTAGAGATTAAGGTCCTTTAAATATATAATACTACGCCTAAGAAATGTACTAAGTACGTTAGTACGTTAGAATGTTAGTACGTTACATTCCTATATTCCTACATTCCTACGTTCCCAACTTACAATATAACTAGTTACGTAACTTAGCTACCCTTTATCCTATAGCTTAATTAGTTTTAGCGCCTTCTATACTATCTTAACTAACCCATTTATATCTCTCCTTAGTAGTGCTACTACTGCTAATATAAAGTTCGTAACACTAAGGTTAAACGCTATTAGGCCGGTTAAAGAGGTCTTAGTAAGAATAATAGGACACTCTAATCCGCCAGCGCTATATTTATAAGTGTCGCTTATATACTATATATATACTACTTACTAGTTTAGTATAGCAGTACTAGGGCCGTCTATAAGGCCTATAACCCGTAACTTTTACTATAATATAGGTAGTAAAGTATTAAAGACTATTATCCTACTACTATTTTTAAAGCCTTTAGTATAATATAGGTGCTAGGATAGTATATTAGCGGGATTTACTTTACCTAGCTTATATTTAATCTTAAAATTAAACTTAGCTAGTTTTTTTTTAGCGTATTAGGCCTAGTAATAGATAAGCTCTTATTAGTTATAAAGTACCTAAGATTATTATAATTGTAGAGTACGCGCATTATATATATAGCGTATTTAAGGTAGTAGGGCTATATCTTAAAGCATTATACTATAGTAAGTAGTTCCTTATTATACGTATTATATTATACTTTTAGGCTAGTAAGCTTCTAACTATAATAAGTAATTAGATACTAGTAGAGTTAGTTTCTCTACCTAAAAGGCTATAGAAGTATACTAATATAAGTATAGTTAAAAGCGTTAGTAATTACTATTAGGGGTAGATTTAAGTTAAGGTGGCGGGTAATAGAGCCTATATAAACGTAGCGCGTAGTTTATAAAACGCCTACTAAGCGTTATTAGGCTAGGACTAAAATTAATACTATTTAGTAAGCCCTTTTAACTTATGCTTCTACTTATTTTTCTTCCTATCTAATATTAGGTCGCGATGCGCCTATATAAGATATAAGTATAGGGGGTATTTAATATCTAAGTAGTTCTAAATAAATCGCTTATAAAAGTTAGCGAAGTTAAAAAAGACCTAAATATCCCTATAGAACTTATGCTTAGGCTATTTCTTAATAGCTTTTATACGGGTAAAGTCTATTATAATACCGTTAGGGATAATAGTAAAGTTTAGAAACTTAACGTTCTTAATATAAAAGATATATTTTAATAGTTTAGCGTATAGGCCCTAAGCATAGAGCTATTATAGCACCTATATACTAAAAATATAAAAACTCCTTATTTAAAAGAAATAATTATAAATAGCCTTATATATAATATAAGGCTCTATAACTATAGACTACGCCTAGAATAATACTATTATTATATATAATAGGGATATACCTAATCTATATATATAGTATAGATATACTATAGCTACTATATAGGCCCCTATAATATAAAACACTATATAAATTAAGACTAAATAAAATATATAAACTACTACTAAAGTATATATAAGGCGTAAGAGAGAGAAGACTATATTAGGATATAAGGGAGAAGATACCCTATAGGAAGACCTCTATAGATAGCTATAGTAGGCTTAAAACTAGGATAATTAAAAATTAGACTTAATATAGTAAATATAATATATATAGCTAGCCTATAAGGGATATATAGCTAACTAGTAAAATAAGGGAAAAACTTAAGGTAATAATAGATTTAGATATAAAAGGACTAAAAAAAATATAAAATATAGAAATAAAAAGCTTTATATAAAATAAGTAATAGCTAAAGAGTAGATATAGGAGATAGAAATTTAAAATATATTAATGTTGGGAATAAAGGCAAGTGGTCACCATATGAGGCAAATTGCCATTACGTATGGCAAGTTGCCGTTACGTGCGGCAAGTTGCCGTCACGTGTCGCCGCGGCACTAGCGTGGCGAGGAGCCTTAAGCTCCTCGCCCTCCCTTATAAAGATAAATAGAACAATTATTATACTATCTACAAACCGTAGCTACGTGATATTACCTTATGTAACTAATACTAATTAATAGTTAACTTCACTGTTATACCACAGAGTAGCTAGGTATTCCACTAAGAAGAGACAAGCTACTATACTAGTGCTACTCGTGCTAAAGGGAGCTGTCTTTTAAGGTTAGAACTAGTCCTAAACCTTAAATAAAACTCTTCTATAAATCTAAGGATCTAAAGGCCAGAACTGGTCCTAAGCCCTATAATCGCAAATATACGTCACGAACGTGTACCAAACGACAAACGCGTACTAAATAATAAGTATATATCACAAACGCGTACTAAACAATAATCCCTACACTAATAACACTTCCCTCCCTTTAAAAACATGGCTACGCCTACCTTAAATAACTGGGAAGACTCCTTACTACTAGGGGTAGCTTTATACGCGAAACTTATTAATAAAAATTGGGACGAATTTACCTTTAATATAATAACTTATACCATAAAACAAGTTAATAGCTTTCTCCTATACCGTATTATATTCTACCAAAGTAAACATTACGCCGATTTATAGCTGTGGGAATATTTTAGGGAGGATTTCGTAGGATAGACCGCTAGCACCTGGGTACTTAGCAATGTTAATATTATTTAGGATTTTTAAGACTTCCTCCGTAGGAACGGGGTATATATTACTAAAAACAGTAACCCAATTACTAGTAATATTTAGGCCGTTATTACTAGTATAGAAGAACCAGTATAGACGGAAGCTAAAATTACACGATAACTATAGAAACCTAGAACCAGCCCATATTCTTTAAAAGGCAACTTTAATTTAGAACGAAACCCCTAGAACGCTACTCTCCTACCTAAAGGTACTCTTCCTCCACCTCTGCCGCCTCTAGCTCCTCTACTCCAGCTAACCGGTAAGCCTCTACTATAAGAAGTTACGAATCTAATAAAGGTATATTTAGACGAAGAGAAGAAGTTTAGAGGAGAATTATATAATATACTTAGAGCAAAACTATAGGTCTTCTATAACTGTTATAATAAGGTTAAAATTTAATACCACTAGTACCACCACGCTTTCTCCATTATGTTAAAGGGATAGGCGGTAACATTTTATTACAACTATATTATGGGTAGAAACTATAGCTTTAATATAATACTTTAGCTTACTAGAGCCCACTTTAAGACTAATAAAAATCGCTAGCTTTATATATCTAAATAGCAGAAGACTATATTCTAAAGAGTTATCGCTTCTAACCTAATAAAGATTTATTTAGAGTGCCTTTAACTACTCTTTAATAAACTTTAGAAAATCTAATGTGGCCTTACTAAAACTTACTAAAATAAGAACAGCCTAAGGGACTAGGTTATCTTAGCATGCCGTAGCGTTCCTAAGTGTAACTTAGCGCTATATAAACCTGCGGATATATTTAAAGGAGTATATATTAAGCTACGCTCCGCTATAGGTACTGTAATATAAATATAAGAATTTTAATAGTTCTATACCAAAAACCCTACCTAACTAAGTATTCCCGACTAATATAATTATAACTAGACTAATTAAATATATAGTAGCCGTAGTAGGGAATACGGAAGAGGGTATAATTAATATTAACTATAAGGTAATTATAGAGGTCCTTATAGAGGTTTATTTTAAAGTAATTGCTAGAAGAAATGCTACGTTTATAAGAAGCTAAATTGCTAGTTAACTAGACACTCCCTTAATAAGCGAAAGGAGGTATATAATAAGTTCCGTTAAAATATAAGAAACGTTAAAAATTATAAGGTTACTACGGCCTACTTTTAAAGCTTTCTAGTTTAATACAAAGGCGTAGAAGATCTTAAGGGTGAGGTTAATAAGGTTAAACAGCTCTTTATAGATATAGAAATTAAGGACTACTCCCCTAACTAATACTTTACTATGTATAGTAAGGTAGATGGCACATAAACCGTTGCTATTTTTAATAATTAATCTACACTCCATTCTATCATGAAATTAGATATCTTTAACGAGCCAAAGAAGAGTTCTACGTTTTCCTTTAACAACAAATACTCGGCGTACGTCTTCTATGGTATTATACTAGATATAGGAGCCGCAGGAGTATCTATAGTAGGAGAACCTTAAGTTTGAGCTCTTTAGCAGCTTAATAGCTCTATTTAGATTAACTAATTAACAGCAGGCCAATATATAATTCGCTTTAGTAAAGGTACTGCGATCTCTCTTAGCATAATTAGGGTCTAAACCCCCTTAGGATATATTACTTTCCATATTATTCCTATAAACACTCCATTTCTATTTTATATTAAAGATATAAATAAGTTAGGTATTAGGCTTAATAACCTTAAGAATATACTTATTTAGGGAGATAATTAAGTGCCCGTCGTGCACAAGTAGGGTTACCCTTAGTTGCTCCTTTAACAACCAGAAAAGAGCGTTGCTTAAAGCTACTTAACTAAGTTAGAGTTACGCTAACTACACCATCGTTTTAGCTACCTATCCGTTTATTAATTACTTAGGGTTCTTTAGTAAGCAGGCCATAAAGTTAAAGTTAAAGCAATTAAGCATCTTATAAAATACTGCTATTACTGCCAAATAAACCAGAAGTCCCCTGGCCAATTTAAGTTTACCCTTAAAGATAACTATAACTTTAACTTCTATATTATCGTTAACGTTATATATCTTAGCGGCAAGCTAGTACTCTAAGTTATTAACTTCTCAACCTCCTTCTAAGCCGTATGTTTCTTAAAGGATATATTAGCTAGGAACGTATAGGATACCCTATAATTATACTAGATTAATATCTACCTAGGACCCCCTAATTAAATCGTTTATAATATAGGAAAGAACTTCTTATCTATAGAGTTTCGATAATAAATAAAGGTAATAGCAATTAAGGTTAAGGAAGTCCCCGTTAAGGTATATAATAGTATTAAAAAAGTAAAATAATATTACGCGCTATTACGCTACGTATATAAGATTATCTCTTTAAAACTAAAGGACGCTAGCGAAAAACTTACCTTATAAATAGCTGTTAAAGCTATTAATAATTCCGCTAGCCTAGATAGACTTATACCTACGTTGCTAGTCTTTAGCGCCTACCCTTAAATAACTAATAATTCTTTACTATCTCCCTCTATTATATAACGAGCTAAGGCTATTTATAAGGCAATAAAGGAGGTGCGACGTCTCTACGCTATACGCTAGGTTAATAACGCACTAGGAATAAGAAATGGCCCAAATATCTTAACTACGCTTAATCTACTACTCTAGTTTAAGGTACGCGTATAGCGTAAAAAAGGAGGGTGGTTAGGCCCATATTAACTTATTATAATTAATAGTTAAACTTATACTATTTAGATACCTTACAGACCCACTTAATTCCATTTAACTGTTATTAAGCCTTACTATAAAGATAACAGTTCTAAGCCTTTACAGGATATTATAGAAAACGCCTTAGAAGAGAACTACGATTAACGTGCTCTAGAAGGCGACCATAATCCTAACATAATTGTAGTAGATACGCCGTAACTACGACGCGGTAGAGGTCGCCTAAAGGGATCACGAAATTGCTAACATCTTATTAATTTTAAAGAGTAATTTATTGCCGCTATTAAGAATAGAGTTAAG
>Ga0307515_10022279_pt1 | contig 11172 bp, 11 predicted proteins | sample 17_EM_MG_FD_194513 | JGI IMG/M metagenome (GOLD analysis project Ga0307515, IMG submission 194513) | Populus trichocarpa ectomycorrhiza microbial communities from riparian zone in the Pacific Northwest, United States - 17_EM | ecosystem: Host-associated > Plants > Roots > Unclassified | place... | reverse complement strand
AACTAATGGAAATAGCGCAATCAACCAAACCATAGCAATCAAAAATATTCGCAAACTCGGTTTCCCCGTAACAGCCGTCTGGAACGGCCGCGAAGCCCTCTCCTACCTTCTTTCCCCATCCCCGACCCAACCAAGACCGTCGATTATCCTCATGGATGTACAGATGCCAGTTATGGACGGGTATGAAGCTACGTGTATCCTGCGTACTGGGAGGGAATATTCTCTGGACCAAATTGAGTCGAAAGAAAGGAATGCCGATGGCGATTCTATCAAAGGGGCAGCTGAGGGGGGTGGGGCATGGGCGAAAGGGAGACTGAGTGATATTCCTGTGATTGCGATGACGGCTTCGGCCATTCAGGGCGATAGGGAGAAGTGTCAAGAGGCGGGGATGGACGATTATCTGGCTAAGCCGGTAGAGAAGGTAAGGCTGGAGGAGATGCTTCTTAAGTGGGCAGGGAAGAGGAGGAGGGGTTGAAAGGAAAATAGAAATGGACAAATTCGGCCTCGTTCAGTGTCAGAGCCAGGATATTGGCCCAATGATCAATCATCTAATGTACCAACCTCGTGGATATCAATAAAAGAATATACATCTCCCTAAACACTTATCTAAGAGTGTCATGCTTTAAGTTCCTTACCTGTAAGAGAGAGATATCGAGGAGCATAGAGCAAGCGAGACCCCTTTTTGCTCGGTTAGAAATTACCCCGCCATGTCGCCCATCAGCCCCACCCCCACTGTTTCAGGTGACGCAAGAAAAAGAACCGCGCCTTTCTTTCAACACGCATGAATACGCGATTTCACCTCTTGATGGCGAAAGACGACTCCTGCGACTTCACCTGACAAAACCCTCGCCAACTTCCCTTCATACTCCATTGAGCATCTAAACCCACCAAGCAGTGCCCACTTCAAGCACAAGTCATGGCGCCAAAGAAGGAGAAGCTCCTCCTACTCGGAGCAACCGGATACATTGGAACCCATATCCTCGAGCAGGTCATAAAAGCTAAAGAGTCGTTCGGTCGAATCGCTATCTTCACTTCCCCGTCCACAGCTCAAAACAAGGCTGAGGTATTGGCGAAGCTGAAAACCCAGGGCGTAGAAGTCATCATTGGCGACACCTCGAATTCCTCCGACCTTCTAAACGCATTCAACGACATCGACACCGTGATTAGCGCAGCGGGGCGACCGATTATAGCACAGCAGATAGATTGGATAAACATCGCTATCCAGGCCCCGTCCGTGAAAAGGTTCTTTCCCTCTGAGTATGGGACGGATATCGAGTACGATGCAAGCTCGGCAAATGAGGTTCCTCATCAGCAGAAACTGAAAGTTAGAGCAGCGCTCAGGGAGCAGGAGAAAGAAAGAAAGGGGCTGGAGTACACGTTTATTGTGACAGGGCCTTTTGCGTATGGGTATCTGGCTGCTGGGAAAGGTTCACTGGGATCTTTTGATGTGAAAGAGAAAAAGGCTGTTGTGCTTGGTGATGGGAAAGGGAAGATTAGTTTGACGACGGATCCTGAGTGAGTTTCACTTCCTCTCTCTTCTCTCCTCTCTTCCCCTCCCCACCTCTCATCTGACTAACACGGTTTTAACTAGTGTGGGCAAACTCGTCGTCGCTGCTCTTCTGCATCCTGAAGCAGCTAGAAATCGCGCATTGAGAGTCAACTCCTTCACCACCACTCCACTAGAGATAGTTGAAGAGTTTGAAAAGCAAACAGGGGGCGGGAAATGGGGAGTTGAATTTATAGCATTGGAGAAGGCGAGGGAGCTGGAGAAGAAGGCGTATGAGGACGGCAATCCATACGCTGTTGGTTTCACGCTGAGAAGAATTTGGGGGGAGGGTGGCACGCTTTATGAGAGGAGGGATAATAGGATCATTGGGGCGGAGGAGGGATTGGATGATTTGACCGATGCTGTTAAGGTAGCAATTGCGGCTCAGACGGGAGCTTGATCTGGCGAGGAAGACGTTGAATAAGTACTTGTCGGTAACGACATTGCTTGGATGATTATCCTATCTTCTCTTTCCTGGGTGTAATCTGACATGGAAGCCAGCTTGGTTTGCGAACCAGAAAGTCTTAATCTTCCACTCCTCGTCTGCACTTGCCCATGTGATACCAAACTCCCTCTAGAACCTTGGCACGATTTTCCCGATCTCCACGATGGATATGTTCGTTCCAATACATGTTCTCGTCCCAGCTCCAAACTAATGAATTTTTCCATTGGAGAGGCGAGACTAAATGAGTAAGGTGGCAAATGTTATGACTAATTTTGGAACATCTCATGACTAGACCAGTATGAAGTCTTCAAGCACCGCAGTGTCCACCTTCCAAATCTCACCGGACATTAACCCCTGAGTGTAGCATTCCCCAACCAATCGGAACGTCTCCTTGCGTGTCCTTTTCACGTATGGCACGTGGATTCCACCAACATCCACATCGCCACACCATTCATATTCGATTCTGGGCGGTTCGTTAAATGCTCTGAAGTCCTCATTCTGTGGCCGCAATGCATGCGGTACTCTTGATCCAGCGAAGGCGCAGATCTGGTCATTGATCTCTAGCTCCTTCGGTCCCAGGCCCATGTACCCTTTCCTCGTTACATAGAATCTCCTTTCTTGAGAACGGTCAACCACTCGACTGAAGTATGTCATCAATTCATAGTCAATCATAACCATACCGGGCGATGTTATGATCCTGTTCTGGCCAGTCAGATCCCCAAGTTTCAAGTAAATCCAATTCCGAAAGCCGGTGAACTCATCCGGAAGCTCTGGCTGGGGTTCATTATCGGGAACATGTTCCGGGGGCATGTTGTCCATTTGTCTTTCATAGTCGAATGTCACCTCTTTATCGTCCATGATTAAAGTCCTTGCAAGTGCAGCCCACGCAGACCCCCCTCCCCCTCGATACGGATGTCTGTCCATACCAACAAAAGCCAAGGCCTCGAAAAGTCTCATCTCCAGAAATTGATACCACAACCCAACATAACTAGGATTAACAACTGTCCATTTTGGTTCCCCCTTGGCTAACTCTTCTTGCTCGATCTCTCCAACGCACGGCATCACGGCGATAACCCTGTCGATCAACTTTCCCCTTGTCACGAGCGTCGAGTTCGATTCGTCGAATTCGAGCGTCGCCTCAAATTTGCCACCAGCGGCGAATCCACGTAACATATCAGTAGGACCGCGAAATGGAAGTCTCCAATTCGGGACCCAAGATGGAATCTTCAAGCTCTCTCCACATAGCAGATGGTTCGAGATTCCTGCCCAGGACAAAACATCCACGCTGTTACTTTCTCGAATGCAATATCTTGCAAACTCTTCGAAGACCTCTGCCTCGGATCTTTTATACTCGATAGTGAAAGGGGTCTTCCTGCGGTGATTGAAGATACCGAGCAGCGCAAAAACCCTGTCTTTGTCATCTCTGCAGTCAAACCCTCTCGCATCTTCCAAACAAGCATGTATCTGAATCGCCGTTGCCTCTCTCTCACTCGCCCAAATATCTCTCCTGATTCTCGCAACCTTCGTGATATTCTGCAGTCCTCTACTCACAGCACCCCTTCCCATCCCTGTCCTCCGATTAAGATACTGACTCCCATCACCCTCCAACCTCGCTAGAACCTCACCTGCCATAGCCAAGACATTCCACTCAACCTTCTCTGTGCCACAGTAAACAGTCGCCGTCCTCGCAAAAGCGATTTCTTGAATAATCCACCGCCGAGAGAACCATGGTCGCGTCCAAATCACATCTGTCTTCTTCATCATTTCCGAATCGCCATACACTTCTTCCCAAAGCACTTTGTTTGTTGCACCATGCTCTTCGCAATGTTGTTCCACCTTCGGCTCCAAAACAGGACCTCCACGTTCCAAGAACTTGCTTCCAATGTGCGTCAAATAGCGCATCACCTCTTTGGATCCCTCGGACTCAGTTCCCAGCCAAATTAATACATTTGACGCCTTCCGATAGATCTCTTCCATGAGCGGGATCTGGTGGGACTTCTCTTCAGTGTCGGATTGATTGATACATATGGCGTCGATCCAGATTCGTAACTCCTCGTCTGGTTGCTGGAAGTGCAGGAGGGCATCCCGCAGGTTTTGCGTTATTTGGATTGTGTGAGAGCCGCAGCGTAAAGTGCACGGGAAAAGATTCTCGCCCCAAGTGTAAGAGAGGGCTTGGAATACCGGGTTGCTCTCTAGAGAGACTTCTTCGAGTTTGCAGTGGAGTTGTTTGTCTTGGAGGCTTGCGCGGCAAGGCAGAAGGCTGAGAACTCGTATTGAGGTTAGTGATGCGAGGGGTCTGTACTGATATGGGTGCTGCATGATGATATCGGGTGTTGAATGGCTCTCTGCTTCTGGGAGACTTTGTTGGAGTTCTTTCAGGTCCTCCATAACTTGATATAGGTCTCTGAGATATTTGGGAATGTGGGTTGTTGAAGAGGGAATTGATTTGGGGCTGAGTACCTCGTATCGACTCGTGCCGGCGGAACGAACGAATGTGGCTTGCACGTGCTGTCCTAAAATAGCTGCTGCGTGCCTGCCAAGCAAAATATCCGGAACCACTATGTACCACTCATCGCCTGCAGCTGACGAATCAGATAGGCTATAAGGACTCTTGAAGAATAAAGTTATTCGAGGACGATTATGAGACGTGACTTGTTTGAGATCTTGCTTGTAGTTTGTGGGCAACTTTGAAGACTTGAGGTGTGCTTAACGCGATGCCTCCAGGTTTCAGATTTTGTTGATATTGAGGGAAAGTTGATTTCAAGGCAAGAGGGGAAACGGGTACTTTTATCTTTGAGGAGGCTGGAAGTGTTGTTGGTCAGAGATTTAGGAATTCGGATATTACTGTGAAGTCTGTAATTGCTAGTTGGTATTTATTATAATACCTAACTTTCTATACATCCCCATTTCAACACCTTTTCACAAATAAATAAAAAATTCATAATATAAGGGAACCGAAAATGAGAGAACTTACTTTTTTTACCCTTTACTAATATTGCTATCACATCGATAATTCGCAACTGAGAATAAAGTAATCATGCTCGTATTAAAAAATCTCGAAGCGCGTGTTAATTGCCAATTAACATTATACTAGATAACGAAAACTGCTATCAGGTTATATTAGTAAACAAATGGGCCATATATCGGATCTCACAATTATTCATTTTAAACAGGAAGATCTTCAAAGCCTAAACCATTGAATTGATTAGGAGGTTCAAAGAGCGACCACATGTATTATACAGACTCGACTTCTGGAATTTATAATCGAAAGGGCGAGTGAACAAAAGCGATGACTCTCTATCATCAAAAGTGCCCCCTCAAGTGTGCAAGTCCCTTATTTTGAACGTAGAAAGTATTAACAATTAACCCCCTTTCGGCTCGATTCACGATTCTGGAACTATTTTTGTGACTCGATACTTCGAGTCCTAGATATTACACTATTTAACAAAGGGGCTCGATTAAGACAACTCTAATTCGAGTTTCTAATTGTAAATACTGGAGCTGTTTTGCAGGCTCGGGGAACAAATTGAAGTCTGCCGTACCGAAATTACTATACCTTAGGTGGGCATAATCTTCAATGTCCTAAGTTCAGTCGGATAGGGGACTTCCAGGATCTAGAAGATGGGGAATGCTTGAAGAGCGTTGAATTTGAATGAACAATAACTGGAGTGATGATGCATAGCAGAAGTATTTGAAGTATCCAACTTAACTCGGAACATTGATAGTATCAGTGCTATTTCTATTAACAGCAGACCAGCTTCATCTCGCTTATTCAACATCTGATAAAGGCATTCGAATACTCTCTCACCAAACTATTACTGTAAGTAAGACCATACCAACCGTAATCACTCGTCCTTAGCGGCCATTGCCTGGCCTAGCTCTGCATCATTGATTTATAGATTCAAGGTCATCAAATCATTAACAATACGACACCGAAATACCCAATAGAATCAATTTGCCCTGAACTGAAGACAGAAAAACCAATGAAGACGCGTCCTAATTCAAGAATCAATAGTGAAATTACGAAAGTACCTTTTCCCCCTTCGTCCCCATTCTGGGAAGTTCCTCAGAGCTAGGTTCGTTTCCATTGCCCGTCCTAGACGTACTCCTTCTCGACCTCCTCTACCATTGTCAATGTGACATCTTCTTGTGCGTTTGGTCCATGGACAACGATCTGCTGAGCTTCCACCTCGTCAAGAGTAGAAGCTTTTTCCTGTGAAGGTGCAGTGGCAAAAGGAGCAGTCTCGCCATCCTTGACCTTTGCCGGAGATCCCGCATCGCTACTCTTCTTTCCCCAGTCGAACAACTTGCGCATGAAAGAGGCCTTCTTCTCCGCTTGGCCAGCCTGCGGCGCAAGTCTACCGATCAGATGCTTCTTCTTCGGATTGTCTCTCCCATGCGCACCCTGAAACGTTTTGGTTACATCCTTCCCGGCGTTCTGTGCAATTACTGTGTGGGGTTAGCTTTGGCAGCCTGGAAGAATTACGAATTTACCTCCTGGACCACCTGGGTGTCTATGGTGGAATTGCGTGAAATCGTACACCTTGCCATTGATTAGGACCCAGAGGTCCTCAGGAGTGTTGTGTGTGGCGACTTCCTTCTTGGTGTAAAAGGGGAGTTCATTGTCCATTCTGGAGTGGGCGTGAAAGCTCTCGCGGAAGCTGGTGTAGAATACTGACATTACCGAAGTCGGTGAAGTGGAGGGCAGTAGGTGAGATGGCTGATTGTAGGAGTCTGCCACCTGGGGCGTGTTGATCCTTTGGAATGTTGGAGGTTTGGCGGACGTTGGTTGTGGTTCCGTTGTGGGAAGAAAGTTGCGCTTTCGTGGTCAACAGGGAATTCTTAAATAGACCGAGGGGAGTTGGATGCTCACATTATGAATTGGTTCCTAAATCCCCTGTAATTCCATGAATAACTATTTGACGTCATATGAACCAACCAAAAGAGAAAGAATTTGCGATAAATTTAAAATGTCATTGATTCACTAAAACCTTCCACAAGAAGCCAAATATCTAAATTACTCCGGTGTAATGCAAACGAGCATTTTGCCGTGTAAGGGTTCACGCTTCCCCAAAGGAATAATGATTACTTGGCACTAGCTGCTTTGTGTTATTACTCTGGGATTAAGACAAAAATCAGGTAAGATTATAGAGAGTAAAAGATTCGGGAAGTATGTTGTGTCACCGTGCTATTGCCAATCATGGCATGCTAGCTCGACCACAAGCCGAACACAAATGGGCATAAGATTTGAGATTCAAGGACAGATGAAGGAGCTTCGAAGGGAGATTCATAACTAGAAGTACTCCCGCGTTAATCAAGTTTAGCTTTTAAGCTTGAAGCAAAGAGCAAATGTCGTATTTCCAGTCCAAGAGAGTAAAGCCTGTCTATATGGAATTCTTTTCACTTTTCCCGGTGAAGGTGAATCAACCTCAAGACCCTTTTATATTAGTCTTCGCTAAACCAGAATACGTAATGCTTTCCACTCCTTCTCCATTCTCAGCCTTGCCCTTCTCAAATCTACACAAATCTTATTATTACGGGGTAGCAAACGCTATTCTCGTACCCAGCGAAATGAATTCAGTACTACGAACCCTCTCTACCCTCCTGCTCCTTTTTTGCGTACCCCTCATCTCCGCGAGGCTTGCCTTCTATCCTCTCTTCTCCGAACCCAACGCCACGATCACCAGAGTATCTCAACCCTTTCAACCCTCTACGATACTTCAACTTCTCGCGTTATTGCTGACTATACCTACAGTTCGAAACCACCGTAAGCATCCCTGCCAATTCACCAGACCGCCAAACACCCGACAACGATTTCCAAGGTTTCTGGCCAGGACTGGAAACAAAGGAAGCCGACTTCGTCCTCCAGAACGTGATTTGGAATTGGAACCCGACCCTTACACCGGGAGAGTGGTCTTTGCACCCTATGTATTGCTGTAGGTATGTCCCCGATCCCAATCCCTTCAAACTAGAGGTCCTTTGCCTCGTCCAAATCCTTTCCCTACGTAAACTAATCTAGTCAATATCAGACCAATGGGAGGCACGGATAATGTCTTTCGACGTAGGTAGGGAGATCCAAATTGCGAATCTGCTCAGTGTTTGGGAATCAAGCTTACTTGAACTTCCGCAACACAGTTTATCCCGGAGATCAAGTTAAGAGTGTCTTCGCCATCGATAACTTGACTGGAAAATGGCACGATGGTTGGTCTGTAGCTCGTGGTCAACAGGGGCATGTTGCGAAGCAGGTACCATTTAGTGGGAATATGACATTTGATCCTAGCATTGCTAGTAGGTTCTCCATGCATTTGGAAGGTCAACAAAGGACTACACTGACCATGAGAATAGCTGTGCCTGATCGAGTGCCATACACCATGGTGAGTGGTGTGGTGCGAAATCAAGGTCAAGGACAATCGCTAAATGGAGCAGGCAGTCCTCACCATTGAGTTGCAGGAAGAGGCAACTTGGGATTTCGGCTCTGTAACATTCACCGACATCACTATAGAGGCGACCACCACCACCAATACATTATGGTGCACAGAGTACGCTCCCGAAGATTCATCGTAAAATTTGCTTGACACTGACCATTATCAGTGGCCCCTACTCAGGCGGTGATTTCCCTTCATGGAAGTGGACTAAGTCTCGAGGAAATGTGTCTATTTCTGGTGGAAAGACAACTTGCTATTACTCAAAAATCGTTTTAGTGAGCCCGATTTAGAATATCATCACATCATATCTGGCACTAGCGACCGTGAAGGTTTAGAAATAAGGAGACCGCGATATGTAAGTTATTTTGGTTCATGATAGGAGATGGGACGGCGACAGGCATGGGATTTGAATATGTACCTTGGATACCGTCAGCAGACAAAATGGAAAAGATTTTCCCCCCTGGAAACGAGAATGAACCACGGCTTTTCGGGAAGCGGTCTATCCGTGAAGTAAATTGGCAAATAAGGCAAGTAATGTGACCAAACTATGCCATACCACAACAGCAAACAATGTTGAACACCATACATTTCTATCAAAAAAGATAGTACAGGTTCTTTCTGTAGTAATTCATTTCATTAATTATAGGGCTGATCTTTTTAAGAACTTGTGGTTTGATAGTTGTGAAGTGCTCGGCCTGACTTCGTGCAATGTTCACAGAACTAATATCACGTGATTATGAGATCTTACAGTCTCCTGTTAAAGAATCAAAACCTCGTGCCCGCCTTCGGGAACCCTTATTTAACATGTTTCTGTTCATTCTTCTTGCTGACAACATAAGAGCGACAAAAAATTCCTAATTTCCCACCTATTCAAAATAACACCAACAGCCTTCTCGCTTATCATGAAAATAGGGGCTTGAATGAAGACTCCAGGGATTCGTGGGAAAACGCTCGCATCGACCACATGAAAGTTCTGTTTACCGCGGACTTTGATGTTCGAATCAAGCACCGGATTTGGATCACTATCGGCACTGATCGCGGCTGTGCATGACGCGTGATAACTCCATGCTTTGTCTTTGATGTATTGGCCAATGTCGATGGAGTGCACGGATCGTCCAGGTTCCTTTTCAACGAATGTATCGCTGCCAAGGATTCTGTAATCTGCGTATCGCTTCAGTGCTTCCCGGGACATGTTGACAGCTTAAATGATGGCATCGAGGTCGAGTGTATCTCGTCCGCCGGCTGATGTTCCTATGTCGAGCTAGTTGAGGTGGATGCTAGGGTGTCGAGAGGGTCCGTTGACCGCAGTTCCGCAGTTCCGCAGTTCCAGCGTGGTTGCGAGTGTGTGCTTTGAGGGTGTACCAAGACTAGTGTTTGTGATTAGCTACAGCCGCCTCATTCCAATCATGGAAGTAGCCTGTGAAGTCGACAGGTCTTCCAAAGTTGAAGAGGTCAATATCGGCAGTGGAGGCATAGTTTGGATGAGCGACAGTTGCCCCCGGAAGACCGCTCGTTGCATATACTACTCTTGCTGCCAGAATATAGGGATTGTTCTGTCACCTGGTCAAGCAGGTATCATCTGGCATCGAATCGAAAATGCGTCCTTCAAGACAATGAAGTCAGCACCGTGTTTCACATTGACGGTAATCTCGTATTGATCCTGTATGTTGAGTACAGTTCCAGGGGGGTTGCGGATATCTGGGATTTGAAGGCTCCTCCAGGGATAATCACCTCCTTCGAGGCAGTTGCTGAACCTGGCGTTCCCTGACCAGCACTAAGAGGGCTTCCGTAATAGAGGTTATTGCTGTCTAAGAAGTTAATGCGGGTTGCTTTAGGTGTGCTGCCGGATGTGTCGAACGTATTATTGGTGATATGACAGTTCTGTGTCACAGTGAGTGGATATGTTTCCTGAAAGGTCTCGGCAATGAAGTTCTGGACTGTTGTGCGTGCGCCATTCTTCATATTGAGGGGGATCTGAAAGAAGCCCTCACTGGAGTCGCGGGTAGGATTTAACCTGCTGTTAGGCCTTTGAGAAGGGTGTTTGCAAGGCCAGTTACTGCGGCAGCCGGGTCGGGTTCTACTCCAATGACCGTTGCTCTAGAGGCCAGATGCTGCGTGAGCTTCAAGCCCGACAATAGAATGGTTGGGTCTGTAGGCTCGACTACGAGCCACTCATAGACTTTGTTGAGATACTGATTCATGTTCATTGCTGCACACAAATTGTCTTCGGGGATCAAGGCAATGCCACCACAGTCGTAACTTGTGCGGCTAACAAGCGGCAACTCTGAAGTCCAGAATCTGATGTGTCGACCAGTTGCCCCTTGACACTTATTTCACACTAGGGGCCGCATTAGCAGGTGCAAATGCAAAGAGTAAAAGCTAAATTTCTCTCGTTAAGAGAATATATTACAATCTTTGGAGGGTCCCAACCCTTTCCCACCTCGCGTAAACAAAAGCTTCGCCTTGACAAGTCAAAATCCTGCTTTTAATCAAGGTGCTGTGCCAGTGCTTATGGGTAATCGTGCAGACCTACGAAATTGATGGCCAGTAGTCGTGCTTGACGACATTACCCTGGTAATCGGTTTTTGGGAAGTTTTTGGTTCGCTGGGCGATCGCCTGCAACCCACCTTGGTGCGGTGTGCAGTCGGTATGCACACCATGAAGATATTTTAGGTTATCCGTCACGAACAATTTGAGGTTGCACGGCTCGGAGGAAACGTAGGAGGAACTGAGCGTAAGTTTGAAAGCGTGGTGGG
>Ga0307515_10022278_pt1 | contig 11172 bp, 10 predicted proteins | sample 17_EM_MG_FD_194513 | JGI IMG/M metagenome (GOLD analysis project Ga0307515, IMG submission 194513) | Populus trichocarpa ectomycorrhiza microbial communities from riparian zone in the Pacific Northwest, United States - 17_EM | ecosystem: Host-associated > Plants > Roots > Unclassified | place... | reverse complement strand
ATCGGCGAAAATGGCAGACCTTTGGAAGTCCAGATGATGATAAGCCCTGTCCCACAGGTCTTTTTACTTCATCATCGGACTCAGGTGCAACGACATTGAACCCATAGACACTGGAACCTGGCTTGACAGTGAATATGAACGTCCCGACGCCATTGGATTGCCTGTAGGGCTTACAATGCCAGCCATATTATCCATATTATCCGTCTGGAGCAAGACGTGGGCCCCGGAAAAGTCCTCTCCTCCATGAGCTCCGATCCGGCCGGGATCTTCAGGTACGTGAGTGGGACTACACAAGGTGGGGTTATTTGACCTGTCTGAACAATCTGACCTTACTGGTATTGTATGATACGACATCTGAGAGTCGTTGGGATGTGTCCTCGACGACCGGATTTGATCAAATGAGTAAGTAGGCCCTTGGGGAGAGCCCCCCAATGAGTCCATGAACTGCACTGGTGACAATTCAGTTGAAGGCTCAACTGGTCCGGTCCTAGGTCCGCTGTTTTGGCCCTGTGTAGGCTCTGTTTGAGAAAACGAAAATCCACGGATATCCATATGTATACTGTCCCGGATGCCAAAAGCTCTGGCGTTTATGTCAGGAACAGGACGTCTAGAAGTAGTAGTAGAATGGGTGCGCCTATGCGCGGTCAGTTTGTCACTCCTTGAATAACTTTTGGAACAACCAGGAGAATCGCAGATAAAGCGTCGAGCTCCTGAATGGACAGACTCCATATGCCTTAGGAGATCAGATCTTCTGCGGAAAGACCTTTGGGTGTTGCACGTAGGCCAGGGGCACTGACGAGCATGGTACGTCTTGATATGGAAATCTAGATCGTAGAAGCTTGAGTATTCCTTTGGAAGGCATCTGCAGCCGGGCCACAAGCAGAGATTTGTTGGATGTGGTATTTGGAAAGGTGGAAGTGAAGGGGGAGAGGCCACCAGAGCCAATGGAGGAGGAGAGGTCAATAGAGGAGTATAGGAACTTCCTTGTGGTACGGACTGTACCAGGGTATCACCACGATCGCTGATCATGGCCACGGGGATTGGATGAGGACAAGCTTGTCCTTCCGGTGCCAGACTTAGAGTTCCACCGCCCATCATGGTGACCATCACTAGAATTGGATCCTTGAAGTTCCTGGGGGCTTGGGCTGCACTGGCCGGCAGTATTTCTGGAGTCCGTTGACCCCGTCTCCTGATGACGCTTAGCAAAAACATCTTTTGCAACTACTGAAACATACTTCAAAACTAGTAGACGGTGTTGAGGGAGATTAATTTGACCGTAAGTAATAACCGCGATGAACTTTAGTTGAGAAAGATTGAGAAATGGGCATGACAGTTGGACTATATTATGTCGGATGATCTGTCAATCCGAGCTGTGGCTGGCATGCATGAGGGCGTAAGAGGGGCACACTGGGGCACACTGGGGCACACAAGGCTGACTATCCCGAAAGATACGGTGCGTTGGACTTGGATGCTCTACTCAGAGCGGCAGCTTTCCTATTTTCTTGCTCCCTTAATTACTTGGCTTCAGATACTTCACGAGGAAGGTTCAGGAAGGAGACTTCTCCAATATGTCTCTTCTCGCAAGACTGTATATACGGCATCCTTGGATTAGCCTTGGTACGGTTTCTAATGGTGATAAGCATATGGGAAAGTGAAGTGCCTAGGTATCGAGAACGAGGTTATTGTGAAAGTCTGAGCAGACTGATTTGACTTTCATTTCTAAACCGAACGACTGTGCCTCCCTCGTGTCAAACTAGAGCTCAAAGCAAATCTCTCCATGGTAAAAACAAGAGCACGCATTCTACGCATCGCATTTGAATGCAGTCTATTAAGAAAGGAAAAATCTCCACACCTCGACTTCCCTAGGTCTGCCTCCCCAAATCGTGCTAAACTGCCATCCGGTCCTGGCGGGAAGCTGCCTGCAAGGAGATCCTCTGGGTTCGGACTTGCCACTTATCGAGTTTCACTTGGTTGTGGCCGGGTATCAATGAAGGCCGACGGAGTTGGCGCTGCTATTGGGATCGTGCTGGAAGGAGGTAGGAGCGGAATACTGCGGTAGATCGTTGGGCGAGTTCACATAAAGTCATCACTATACAAGAGTCAGTAGGAGGACTTCTGAACAAGTGCATCGGGCACTCACTCTCCAAAGTCGTCATCATAGGCGTTGACATCGGCTCCAGTTGAAACGTTCCTGCTGGCAACCAGTGCAACCTTTGTCTTCTGAGCCTTGCTCTTCTTTCCGCCCTTGTCGGCTGCCTTTTCCTCCTTCATCTTCTCATTACTCAACGTTGTCAAAGTGCTAGCAATTTTCTTGATCTGATCACTAGGGAGGTCCTTGGCGAGCTGCTTGGTAAATTCTTGCAGGAAGATGGCGTAGTGGGCTTTCTTGGAGTTGTTGGAAATGACGGGGATAAGAGTGTCGCGAAGCTTCTCAAACTGCGTTTTTGTCTTGGGGTCGAAAAGAGGAAGAGCCGTCAGGTCGACAGTGGAGGTTGGGTCCTTGGCGTCAACTTGGACGGCGTTTGCGGCAGTAGTGACTTTGCGAGAGTTGCTAATGCCGATGTTGCCAAAGAGATCCTCAGCGTGCTTCAGATCGGACTCTTGCTCAGTACGACGAAGTCGCTCCCGCTTAGCTGCTTCATCTTCCTCGCTGCTCTCATCACTGTCTTCTGCCAACCTTCTTGCTCGCTCGGCCTTCTGTTCTGCGATGCGCTGAGCCTTGCTCTTCTTGTTTGCCGCCGCTTCGGCATCAGCTTTGGCTTGTCGTTCTGCAGCAGCTTTGGCTTTCTCTCGCTCAACTTCCGAGTCTTCTGCTTCGTCCCATGCATCTAGTACATCACTGTCCTCTCCTTCTTCGTCATCGAAGACGCGTCTAGTGGATGCGATCGGCTTGGTCGGAGGGGAGGATGGGGGGGTTGACTCTTCGTCCTCCTCGTCTTTGACTCAAATCAGCAAGATATTCTACAAATACATTGTGTTCAGTCTCCCTGTGCCGTCGATCGCGACTCGGCGCACAGTCTGAATGTGAACCAAGCGGACAGTGGCGTCGCAAGATACGCGCAGGCAGGCAGGCAGGCAGGCAGGGGAGGACAACATTACCTTCCCACTTATTTGGCGGCATCTTGACTGTGTGTTTGGGTTCGTGAAGTAGGATAGTTTACTCGTAAGGTGGCAGATGCTTGCGCTCCGAAAATGTATTTCTGGTACGGTTGTTTGAAGTTGCGGACCCGGGAGTGTGTGTGGTGGGGTTTGATTTTCGCGATTTCAATCTTGTGGTGGCAGTCCAGATCGGAATGCGGGCTAAAATTCCACTGACGCATCCGTGATTTTGCCACTGCTTTCACCACGTGCCAAACATTTACTGTTTCGAGTTGAGCGGTTCCATATCCAACTCATTATGAAAAGCAAACATGGTATTCTACGGTTGGCTTGGGAGGTTGTTATCGTCGTGGACCCTTTGAGAGTCAAACGTGACAGACTGACAGGCTTCACCCTGTCAGGATAATTAGGGCAAAAACTAGAGATCGAGGCACAACTTTTCTTTAATTCATTCTTCGTTTATCATCAGGGCAGAGCTTAGTGCTCAAGCAATTTGTCTCCCCTTCCTTACCCATTTCTTCCGTGAATCCAGATGCCATTTACAAGTTGACGGCGGCTCTGAAATTCTCTCCAGCATAGATAGCCTTGTCACCCAACTCCTCCTCGATTCTGAGGATCTGTGTCACGTTATTAGCTGACAATTTCCAAGGATGTGAACTTTAGCAATTCTTACCTGGTTCAATTTAGCCAGGCGCTCAGATCTGGCTGGTGCACCGGTCTTAATCTGTCCGGCTCGGATACCAACGACAATGTCGGCGATAGTGACATCCTCGGTCTCTCCAGAACGATGAGAAACCATGACACCCCATCCAGCAGCGTAAGAATCCTTGGCGGCCTGGATCGACTCAGTGAGGGTACCAATCTGGTTGACCTTAAGCAGAAGAGCGTTGCAGGACTTGAGCTCAATAGCCTTCTTGATGCGGATGGGGTTGGTGACAGTCAAGTCATCTCCGACAATTTGGAAGTCAGAGGTCTTGTAGAAGTAGCTCCATGCCTCCCAGTCATCCTCAGCGAATGGGTCCTCGATGCTGACGATGGGGTACTTCTTGGCGAGGGTCTGGTATTGTTCTGCAAGCTGCTCATACGTGATCCACTTGGTTGGGTCACTGTCTGGGTTCTTGAAGTCCAAGTCGTACTTCTTGACATCCTCCTTGTAGAATTCGCTGGAAGCGACATCCATGGCGATGTGAACCTTGCCAGTGTATCCGGCAGACTCGATAGCCTCGGTGATGAGCTCGAGAGCCTCCTCGGCAGTCTGGATATCTGGTGCAACACCACCCTCGTCTCCGACATTACCCGCAGATTGTCCATACTTCTTCTTGGCAAGAGTCTTCAACTTTTGGTAAACCTCAGAACCTTGACGAAGGGCCTCGGTGAAGCTTGGTGCGGATCTGATACGGATTAGTTAATTTTCGAAGCCTTTGGTTAGAAGCGCTCACGAGGGAACAATCATGAATTCCTGGAAGGCCAGACGTCCACCAGCATGGGAGCTAAGAGCCGTTAGCTACGCTTCACGGAGTAGAGCTATGTATTCTGTACCCTCCATTTAGAACGTTCATGAATGGGACGGGAAGGACGTAAGGCTTCTTGGTGCCGGCGAGATCCGAGACGTGGGCGTAGAGAGGGATTTGCTATTGTTATTAGACCGATCTCATCAGGTCTGAATGGTGCTCCTCACCTTCTCAGCGGCAGCAGCTTTCGCTACTGCCAAAGACACACCGAGGATAGCATTTGCACCGAGCTTTCCCTTGTTTGGAGTTCCATCAAGCTTGATCAAGAAATCATCAACCTTTGGCTGATCCTTGACATCGATGTTCTCCTTGATGAGAGCGGGACCAATGATCTCGTTGACGTTTGCAACAGCCTTAAGAACACCCTTTCCAGCCCACTTGGTCTTATCACCATCGCGGAGTTCGACTGCCTCGTGCTGGCCTGTGGACCCAAATCAGCCTTATGTTATGTGACGATCAAACCGAAGGTACGTACCGGTGGAAGCGCCGGATGGAACGATAGCGCGATGGAGACCAGTTTCGGTGACAACGTCAACCTCGACGGTTGGGTTACCACGAGAATCGTAGACGGATCGAGCGTGGATCTTGGTAATTGCCATGACGGATTATTCTATGGCGGGGTAATTCTGGTCAGTTACGAAGATGCAATGGCGGATGTAATGGAAGCAGAGATGAAAAGCAGAATCTTACCTTCTGCACTTCTTGTTTTATGTTCTCTGTGGGGGAATTGTCAGCTGGAGAGCAAATCTTTGAAGGTTGCAGAAGAAAATATCTTCGGAAACAAGGTGGGGTGAGGGATATGCGGGCAAACGAGATCGGAGATGCAGCCGTGGCTTATCTCTTTGTGATGAGACTCAGGGATGGCAGAGGGTAGATGTTGACTTCAATTGGTCATGGAGGCAGAAAATTCGTTACTAACCTTGTTGTTGTGGCTTAGAGGGGAAAAGATGATGGAGTTGCAGAAGAATGATCTTTTTCAGTTGGGTGAGAACGAGCTTTTGGTGGGGGTTTTGATCCCCTGCAATTTGCAAGGAATGTGCAACGCAGGCTGCGCAGCCAACGGAAGGGACCGATGCCTAGCATGTGCAGGGCAGCCGTATCCCCTGGGGAAAATCCAGACATTTTTACAGTCGTGAAGAGTTTGAATTTTGCCCGGATTATGTGTGCTTTGAGCTTGCTCTACTTGAACAGGACATTTTGGACGGAATGCCCTTCCCCTGGACTTCAAGGACAACAAATACTTCGCTCTATGGCCCGATGATGCATTTTTATTACCTCAGTTCATCTGCAAAAGCCCCGCCTCCGATTTTCTTACTTCAGGGTTGACTCAACGTGAAAGCTTCACAATATGCCCAGGGTCAAAATGCACCTCCGTTCTGAGCTTCAGCGGTGAGAGGAGAAGGCCATTCAGAGCTTCGAATCAGGTATATCTCTTCCCTGTGTATAACTAGACTCAGCAGCTTCGCTGGACCTTCTCAAGCATTTGACTTGGTTGCTAAGCTTCAACATTGGCAACCCTTAACCCTAGCGTAAACCTAAGAACTTGTCAACATACCAAATCAATATTAATTATGCAAAGTAGCATGGTTTAAGCCACGCTCTACAAGTTGCCAATCACAGTTTGAGAAAAGGTGAAAAGAAAAGCTTCCGGGTTACCTGCCTTCAGACTTCATTATAGGTCACGTGAAATCAATTTTTGACACCCGACATTTCAGGCAGAATATTCTGACGAGGCAGACGGGACTTCGCGTCTCCCAAACCACCGCTCATCAACACACCTCAAGACAGCGTCATCCACAAACGAGATCCTCCTCCTCCCGCCTTCAAATCTCCTTACCCAGCCCTATCAGCCCCTCCAATACTTCATTCTCCCATAATTCGAGATGTCTGACGAGGAGCGACAACATGCGCTCGCATCCTTCAAGACGAAGCTCCTGGAATCAAGAGAATGGGAGGCAAAGCTAAAGGCTTTACGGTTAGAGATCAAGGGCTTGCAGAAGGATTTCGACCACACGGAGGATAATATCAAAGCTCTGCAGAGTGTTGGGCAGATTATCGGGGAGGTTCTGAAACAGCTTGATGATGAGAGATGTGAGAAGCTATCCCATCCATCCGCAGCCTATGTACAGCTACTGACAAGCTCTTGAAGTCATTGTCAAGGCTTCCTCTGGTCCTAGATATGTCGTCGGCTGCAGATCAAAGGTCGACAAGGCGGCGTTGAAGCAAGGAACCCGAGTTGCCCTCGACATGACAACCCTCACAATCATGCGAATGCTACCTCGAGAAGTCGATCCGCTTGTCTACAACATGTCTCTGGAAGATCCTGGTCAGGTTAGCTTTGGCGGTATTGGTGGGCTGAATGAGCAGATTCGAGAACTGAGAGAGGTCATTGAGCTTCCGTTAAAGAACCCCGAGCTTTTCCTACGAGTCGGCATCAAACCTCCTAAAGGTGTGCTCTTGTACGGACCTCCAGGAACGGGAAAGACATTATTAGCAAGAGCGGTGGCTAGCAGTTTGGAGACCAACTTCTTGAAGGGTGTGTTGAAAAGTGATATTTTGGAAATGGTTACTAATCATCACCAGTTGTTTCATCCGCCATTGTCGACAAGTATATTGGAGAGTCGGCACGTTTGATCCGAGAAATGTTTGGATACGCCAAGGAACATGAACCATGCATCATCTTCATGGACGAGATTGATGCCATTGGTGGCCGAAGATTTTCAGAGGGCACATCAGCCGATCGTGAAATTCAGCGTACATTGATGGAGCTACTCAACCAGCTTGATGGTTTCGATTACTTGGGCAAGACAAAGATCATCATGGCTACGAATCGACCGGATACCCTCGATCCTGCTCTCCTCCGAGCTGGACGTCTTGACAGGAAGATTGAGATTCCACTCCCAAATGAGGTCGGCCGCTTGGAGATCATGAAGATTCATGCTGCCGGTGTTGTTACGGAGGGCGATATCGATTTCGAGAGTGTGGTGAAGATGAGTGATGGCCTGAACGGTGCCGATTTACGAAATGTTGTGACAGAAGCGTATGTTTACTTGAACCAAATGGCAACCTCTGATACTAACCTTCGATAGTGGACTGTTCGCAATCAAGGATTACCGAGATGCAGTCAATCAAGATGATTTCAACAAGGCGGTGCGCAAGGTTGCAGAGTCGAAGAAGCTAGAGGGAAAACTGGAATACCAAAAGCTCTAGATGAGATAGTTCGTTTCTTGCGGTGGCGCCATGGCATACGTTTGAGCGGGCGGCTTGACTTTGTAACAATACCATAATGAATGCATAGAATCCTCTGCGTGGATATAGTTTTCCCGTTACTCAAATCTCTCTCACTTGAGTTAGTTTTGGGTTATCCAAAATCTGTGCAGCTTCGATCGACTTGATTCATAGGTCCGGAGATCTCGGTTCCTCCCAAGCAACAACGGTCAACCTCCTGAGCCATCGCAACGACACCTGGGATTTTGCCGCTGGGAGGCTCACAAAGGAGAAATTAGAACGGCCAGCATGCAGGAAATGCAGGTTGACGGGTTTCATGCCCGCCCGAAGGTTCAGATAAATCAAGGACTCGCTTGGAATTACCAGTCCAATCGAGCTGACCGCAACTTCGACGCAACACTGAGAATGTGCAAGCACAAGTTTGATTCTCAGCCTCCTCAGAACCAGAAATCAACCTCCCGAGTCATGAAGCAGCGGATGGCGGCCTCAAGGCTCAAGTCAAGGGAGCCAGTCAACCTTGCGGCGTTGAGACATGGCGTCGAGGGGAACTCGTTGTCAACTTGCCATATTGCCTAGTCTACGTTCTCCAGCAGCCCTAGCCTCGTCTTCGTGATGCATCGTTGTAATTTCGTCGTTGCTCCACTGGAGTGAGCTTCTGGCAATAATGGTGGCAACATCTCGTGTCAAAGAGAGACCTCTTGCAGGTGCAAAGCAAGGACTTTGCCCTGAAAGACACCCACGACGTGTTGGCCAAACCTGGACAAGCCCCCTGTTCCTGTCGATCGCCTAAAAAAAGAGTGCGCTAATGGTGGCTTGTGAGCGGGGGCGTCTCGTATGCGAGGGATAGGCCTTCGTCAAGCCGCGAAGAAAGGGTTTTGCCTCATCAATGGGCGTTTTGATTGGTGAATTTGTGAGCGTGAGAACTGGCAAAGTTTTAGTGGAAGCGGAACAGAAGAGGAAACCGTATTGTATAACTGAAAAGCTTACGTAGCAAACAAATATAGCCTGGAGTGCAGTGAGTGCAGAGAGCCGTGCAGGTGCTGGAGCAGGCGCAAGGGGGTGGCTGTTGCCAGCCTCCAGCCTGCATGGCATGGAAGTTCGCGCTGCAGGGATGCGTTGACCCCAGCAACCACAAGTTTCAAAAGAGCTCGCCCCTCTTCAATACAGCTTCAGCTTCTTCCATCACTGTCTGTCCTTCGTCCCTTCCCAAATTCCATTCCATTCTTGCATACATCCCCTCCACTCGCACTCGTTTTCAATATCGCAATCGCACCTGCAAAAAGACCAAAGCAACAGCAGAACAGGGAGTCAAGATGTGGTCAGTAAAGGGCAGCCCCCGCCCCGGAGTTGAAGTTGATGACTGACCTTCAACGAACAGTGGCATCTTCGGATACATTAACTATCTGGTGGAGAAGGACCGCCGCTACATAATTGACACTCTTGTCAACGGCCTTTCCCGACTCGAATATCGAGGATACGACTCGGCTGGTCTGGCTGTGGATGGTGACAAGAAGAATGAAGTGTTTGCTTTCAAGGAGGTGGGCAAGGTGGCAAAGTTGAAGCAGCTCATCGAGGACGAGAAGCCAGATTTCACAAAGATCTTCGATTCCCACGCAGGTATTGCACACACTAGATGGGCAACTCATGGTCCGCCATCTCGCATCAACTGCCATCCTCATAGGTACGTGGCCCTAAATCATTGCAAGAATGTAAACATTACGCTGACTTGGCGTTCCAGATCCGACCCAACCTGGCAATTCTCCGTCGTCCACAATGGCATTATCACCAACTACAAGGAGTTGAAGACTTTGTTGACATCGAAGGGATTCAAGTTCGAGACTGAAACCGACACCGAGTGTATTGCCAAGCTGGCGAAGTACCTCTACGACCAACACCCGACTATTGGCTTTACAGATTTGGCAAAGGCTGTCATCAAGGAGTTGCAGGGAGCTTTTGGCCTCTTGATGAAGTCCGTCCACTATCCACACGAAGTCATTGCCGCCAGAAAGGGTTCTCCATTGGTTATTGGTGTACGAACAGAGAAGCGCATGAAGGTTGACTTTGTCGATGTTGAATATACCGAAGATGGTCCTCTGCCAGCTGAGCAAGCATCCCAGAACGTGGCTCTGAAGAAGTCGAATGTTGGAAACTTCCTCAGCGCTGGCAATCTTCTTGCACCACCCGACAAATCCCTGTTGCACCGATCGCAATCGCGTGCCTTCATGACCGATGATGGAGCACCAATGCCAACTGAGTTCTTTCTTTCCTCTGATCCATCTGCAATTATTGAGCACACGAAGAAGGTCATGTACCTCGAAGACGACGACATTGCACACATCCACGAAGGTTCCCTCAATATCCACAGACTTACAAAGGCGGATGGTTCTTCAAATGTCCGAACTATCCAGAGCTCCAGGAGATCATGAAGGGCAAGTTCGACCATTTCATGCAAAAGGAAATTTTCGAACAACCCGAGTCCGTGATCAACACGATGAGAGGTCGTCTTGATGTTGAGAACAAGTTAGTTACATTGGGTGGCCTGAGATCATACATCGCAACAATCCGTCGCTGCAGAAGAATCATCTTCATTGCTTGCGGAACCAGTTTCCACTCGTGCATGGCTGTTCGAGGAGCCTTCGAGGAGCTGACTGAAATTCCTATTGCGGTTGAATTGGCTTCAGATTTCCTGGACAGACAAGCACCCGTCTTCCGTGACGACACCTGCGTCTTTGTCTCTCAGTCTGGCGAGACTGCTGATTCTCTGATGGCTCTGCGGTACTGCCTGGAACGTGGTGCATTGACTGTTGGTATCGTCAATGTTGTCGGTTCCTCTATCTCCCTCCTCACCCACTGTGGTGTACACGTCAACGCTGGTCCCGAAATCGGCGTTGCATCAACCAAGGCCTATACGTCGCAATTTATTGCAATGATCATGTTTGCGTTGTCTTTGAGCGAGGATCGCGCCTCGAAGCAGAAGAGACGAGAGGATATCATGGAAGGCCTTGGCAAAATCTCCGAACAGATCAAAGAGATTCTGGAGCTGGATCAACCGATCAAGGAATTGTGTGCCAGAGTTTTCCACAATCAGAAGAGTTTGCTGCTGTTGGGTAGAGGCAGCCAATTCTCTACTGCGTTGGAGGGTGCTCTCAAGATCAAGGAAATTTCCTACCTCCATTGCGAGGCTGTCATGTCTGGAGAGCTGAAGCATGGTGTTCTGGCATTGGTAGATGAGAACTTGCCTATCATCATGATTCTTACCCGTGATGATATCTTTGCTAAGTCCCTTAACGCTTACGAACAAGGTATGTTTTATCCCTCCAGGAATTATATTTGG
>Ga0307515_10022277_pt1 | contig 11172 bp, 1 predicted proteins | sample 17_EM_MG_FD_194513 | JGI IMG/M metagenome (GOLD analysis project Ga0307515, IMG submission 194513) | Populus trichocarpa ectomycorrhiza microbial communities from riparian zone in the Pacific Northwest, United States - 17_EM | ecosystem: Host-associated > Plants > Roots > Unclassified | place... | reverse complement strand
ATAGATCTTAAGAACTAGCTCCTAGTTAAATAACTCTTTAACTTCTTTAAATAGTTTTTATTGTTTCTTTCCCTATACCTATAGTTCTTTTTTCTTTGTTAACCGCGTAAATGGTTTAATATCCTTTAACTATTATACTATAAACCTTCTATAATAATTACAAAACCCTAGGAATAATCTTAACTGCGTAATATTCTTTGGTTCCTGCCAATTTACTATAGCCTCGATCTTCTTTAGATCTATGCTAAGTTGGCCTAGTTTAATAATAAATTTGATAAAATTGGTCTTCCTAGTAAAGAACTCGCATTTCTTGATTGTTACTAGCATTTGTTTTTTTTATAGTCTCTTTAAGACCTATTTAACGTGTTCTCTATGTTCTTCCTTAGTTATTAAGTAGATAATAATATTGTTAAGATATACTATAATAAATTCATCCAAGTGTTCTCCTAATATATTATTAATTCGCTTCTAAAATGTTACTAGTGTATTTATAAGTCCGAATTGCATAACTAATAGTTTATATAGTTCTTCCTTTAATCTAAAGGCTGCCTTCTATTTATTGCCTTCCTTAATTCTAATTTAATAGTACGCCCATCTTAGATCTATCTTTGTAAAGATTTGCGCATTGCCTATCCTGTCTTAGATTTCGCTAATTAAGGGTAAAGGATACCTATCCTTTCTAGTAATACTGTTTAACTATCTATAGTTAATATATAGCCTTAGCTTACCATTTTTCTTTAGTACGAATAGTACTGGATAACCCGCTAATAATTGCGATGGTTTAATATATCCCTTTTATAAGTTTTCCTAAATAAACTCTTTTAATGCTCTACCTTCTTCTTTAGTAAGCTTATAGATTGGAAAGAATCTTAAACTTATTCCTGGTTTTAATTCTATCTTATAATCCTATGCTGCGTATTCTAATAACTTTTTACTTTTTAGTGACTATAGTTTCTTACCGTACTTATGGTATCTCTTTGGTATATAGCTTAACCCTTTCTCTGTTTCTTTATAGGTCGCTCCTGCTTAGTACTATACTATCTTAGCTTATTATTATATTTTACGGCGTTAAGTATCTCTAATATCGACCTAACCTATAATCTAGTTAATCTTTAGATTATATTTCTGTAACTAAGGTATTCCTAATACTGCCTTATTATTCCCTAATGGTAATATATTAAAAGACATCTCGATCTATCTCCCTTTAATAGTTATTTAAATAGGTCCTGTTTTAAGATTAATAATGCCTCCTCTATAGGCTATCGGATCTCCTAAAATTATCACTAATAGGTAAAAACATTCCTTTTTTCTATATGGTAACCCCATTTTTTTAACTGCTATTAGCAAGATATGGTTCCTTATTGCTCTACTATCTATTAGTGCCTTAAACTATTAATCTTGCTACTTAACTTATAAATTTAGGTGTTGTCCTTAAATTCCTTTAAGGGTCTAAGGCTCTACTACTGGTTCCCTTTAGTCCTGTAGGCCTCTACTTTTCCTAACTATTAGCTGCTAGATCCTATTTATACTTAGTCTAACTTAGGCCAATACTTAGTTTGCTTTTTATCTTTAATATACTATAGATAGGTATTTTCTAGATATTCCTACCATTGTTATCTATCTAGGCATTCCTCTATAAGAAATCTTCCTGGTTAAAGTATTAAGTCCCTTTATTTTTAAACTTTTATAGGATGCTAACTGTGTATATACTTAGCATTCTTAAACTATCTCTTATTTAGTGCCTAATACATTCTTGTAAGGTATTTCCGGTTCTTTTCTTTTGGGTTTTTATGTATATTATATATATCGTCTATATATGCAATCCATGCCAATATATAGTACGCTGGGTGTCTTAGGTTAACTTTTAACTTATCTTTGTCTTTGAGTTTAAACCTCTATCGCGTTAATTTAAACGTTACTATCTTATTTGCTAGTACTAATATTTATATTATCTCTTTCTAGTCTATAGCTTATTCCTTTAGATCTTTTAATATTATAATTAAGGCTCCTTTAATGTAACTTATCTATCTTTTAGATATTGCCTAATTTGGTATAACCTTTTCGTCTAACTACATGTAAAAGTCTTTCTATTTATTATTATGTCGTTACCTAAACCACTTTTAGTATAGCTTACTAAGTGTATATAATCTGTCTGTAAGGAAGTATCTTTTTATTGCTGCTTTATAATAGCTTTTTATGTATCATTCTTAGAACCTAGTTAAAATCCCTAGATTTTCTTCTTCTTCTAGTTCCGTAAGCCACTTAGCTCTAAGTATACCTACCTTCGGCCTATTGGTAACCTTCTGTGTAGATATCTTTTTCCTAAAGCAATCTAGCATTCTTAGCTTTATAGATTGCTTCTACTATGCGAAGATTTATTGTCTAAATTCTTCTATACTTTTTTATAGTCGTTGTCTTTCTAATAGATCCTTAACGTTCTTATACTTTTTAACTAACGTATTAACTTTTTAATCTTTAGTCCGAACACTTTATTTAACTAGTAAATCCTCTAGGTTTATATATCTGTCTCCTAGTCTAACTGCTGTTTATATTATAGATTCTCTAATTTATAAAGAAGCTCCTTACTTCTTGCCTATAGGTGTCCTTATTTATACTCCGAATTCTTAGTCCCTTAAATTCTCTAATCCTAAGCTTACTTCTAACTTAAGCTTAGCTCCCGCCTTAGTCCAACTAGGCGTTTATAGTGTTCTTATCTTATCTTAAAAGTCTTAAATCTCACTTATCTTATCTTAAGAATCTTATGCCTTTGGGAAACTCTGTCCTAAGCTTATTTGTATATCTTTGAACTAAGCTGCTGCTCTACTCTATTGGTTTTTATCCGTTATAGGTCCTTAGGTTGTCCTTATCCTAGCTTTAAAATCTTAGATCTCTTTTATCTTATCTTAAGAATCTTAAGCCTTTGGCCTTTTGCCTTTATTAAGTAGTAAGCTAGCACTAGCAGTTATCTGCTTGCTTAATCTCTTTTAGATACTACTTCTGCCGTTTTATAAAGCGATAGATGCCGTATCTAATGGTATTATAATACCTGTTACTGAACCTTACTCTATAGCGGTCTCAGTCTCTACTTCTATTGCGTTATTAAGGTTTAGATACCCCTAGTTAATTCCTTTACTATCCTTATCGCTATTAATTAATAAATACTTTAATTCCATTATTATTGTTGCTAATCGTTGTCTATATATTGCTGTAATATCCTAATCTAGCTTATAGAGTTAATTTTATTCTTTATCTAACTCTCTAGTTCCTCTAAGTCCTCTTAACTCTAGCTCTTATAGCCAATAGCTTGCGCTATACTTAGCGTCTTTATAAATTTGGTATGCGTTATTATAACAAAACGCGAAACTTTGGATTAAATATTCTTTTGTTCCTTATAGTATACTATTATCCCTCTATATATATATATCTTCTGCTAGTTAGGTTCCCTTTATTATATAGTAACTTTAACTATCTTTACAATCCCTTATAAAATAACCCTATTTCCTATAATTTATATAAGCTCCGTTTTTAAACCATTAACTTTGCTATAGAGTCCGCCTAAATATCTTCTGCTAATAAGATCCCTAGTTTAGCCTTTACTCCTTAGTCCTATAATTACTAGATCCTTAACCTCTAGGTTTTTATAGTTTCTTACTCTATCTCTTATAGGCTTCTTTAGTACTGCTTAGGTCTATTAGCTCTACGCCATACCATAGTTTCTAACTTGGCTTTTATTATTACGTACTTTGCACCTTATATAACTATAGAACTCTATCCTAACCTCTCTTAGTTTATTCCCTTTGGAAGATCCTATTATTAATCTTTATCGCTTAATTTATTAATTCCCTTAGGGTATCCGCATCTTTTATTAGAATAATTACGTCCTAAACTTTAGCCTTAAGTCCCTATTTATACTATGCCATAAGCGCCCTATTATTCCACTTAACTTACGTTACTAGCGTCTAGAACTGCGTTATATACTTAATTACTAAGGTTCATTACGTAATATCTTAAAGTTTTCTTTCCGCCGTAGTTATCGCCTCCGTGTCTCTAAATATTTATATTAGTTACTCCGTAAACCCTTCCTAACTTAAGAACATATATCGCACGTCTTAATTAATAATTATTATTCTATTTGCTTATATTTCTATAAGGTAAGACTTAAACTACTTAAATACTCTTCCTAATAAAAATAATCCCGCATAAGCTATCCGATCTATAGGTGTTGCCAGCTTTACTCCTTCCTGCGCTACCTTAAAGTATATTTGCGTAAGAAATCCTTTAAGCTTTAATCTTTCTCCTAAGAATCTTTTAATTGATAGTAACTTAACCTTTACTGCGCCTATCCCGTTAATTCTTTATTTAAGTATCGCATTATTCTTTATTAACTAGTTAACTATTTTTTATAGTTGTCCAACCGTTATAGGTTACTGTGAGTTAGTATCTGCTATACTAGTATTACCTCCTAACTTTAAAGTAGTTGCCGCCGTCGATGGCGTTGTGGTAGCTGCTTTTGGTGGCATATTATTTAACTTATTAAAACCGTAATTAGGTAGTGATTATATAACGGAATTTTATAGCAAGTACTACGATAGGCTCGTTATTGGGCTAGGTATATAGGTATTATAAGTAAGTTAACAACGTAATAATAACTAGTGGAGTGGTTACCTAATAGATTAACTCTAATTATATTCTAAGAATTACTATAAGGAAAGAACTATTTAGAGTAGGGACTGTGGTCCTTTAAATACACAACCGTACTCCTAGGAAACCCTCCTTGTATATAAGGTATGTGTACTCTATTTGCTCTGTTACGGATTATATAGATTATATAGATTACACAGATTACATCACGTGACTTAGTTACTATTCCTTGTTACATAGTTCTACTAGATTTATCCTAGACCGTGCCTGTATTAACCAACTAGCTTCTTCCAACTCTTCTCTAAGTAGTCGTAACATTGTAGTTAAAGCGTCCGTAACATAGTAGGCGTCGCCTATTAGTAGATTATTCTAATATATTAGCTTATATATTACCCGGTTCCTATATTATAAGCTAATAAACTTACTATATTAATAAAGCACCACAATATATAGCTTAGCGCATTACTTAGGTCCTTAAATAGTAAACTAGTAGGCGCCGCTTATTAATAGAGCACTATAATATATCTAATTATATATTACCTGGTTCCTATATTATAAGCTAATAAGCGTCTCTTATTAATAGAGTACTGCGATATATCTAATTGTATGTTACCCGTTTCCTATATTATAAGCTATAAGCTGCTCTTATAAATAGAGTATTCTAAATATTGGCTTATATATTACCCGGTTCCTATATTGTAAGCTAGTAGCTTTTTTTATTAATAGAGCACTATAATATATTACCCGCGTATTACCCAGTTCCTTAAATAGCAAAATAGTACACTTCTCTTATTAATAAAAGAATTGCGGTATATTACTAATATATCGCCTAGTTTTATAAAAAAAACAACTTAGTATATACCTTCTATTAGCCGTAAAACTGCAGCATATTGCCGAGTATATTACTTAATTCTATAAAAAAAATCTAATATTTACCTTTTATTAACTATAAGACTGCGGAATACTGCCTACTCTATTACCTAATTCTAAAAATAATAGTCTATTATACTTCTTCCACTAGAGAAGAATTTACGGTAAACTACTTAGTATATTGCCTAATTCCGCGCTAAAAGAATTAAAAACACATCGCTACTATAATCTATAATATTTGTATTAGCTACTTCTTTAAATTTCTAGGCCTATTTATATCTATATTCTTCTTAAACTTAAGCTTATTTAGAATTCTACTTTTAATACGGAAAGCCGTTAATAGTAATACCCTCCGTAATAGCCTTTAGAAATAATAAGAGAATTTATAGTCTATTTAGCTGCTTCTATAAGTTATAAATTATATAGTCTTTTTGCTTTAGTAATATTCCTCTAAGGAGGTATATAACGGCATCCTTGCTATATTTAGTAACCAAAGCCTAAAATAAGTATTAGCTTAGAGTTCCAGTTAAGCATACTACTATTAAAAGGTAAAAAGATAGAGTATTTTGCTACTTACTAGTATATATACCGCCTTAATAAATAAAAATTTAGCTATAATAGTCTTTAATATATAGTGCTGCTATAATTTCTTTATAAATAACTAAAAGTGTCTTAAACTTCGCGTTATTATAAAGAATTTCCTCCTTATTCTAATCCAAGATACTTCTAATAGGATTTTTAACTACGTTAGTATAGTATTAAACTAAACATTTTTTTTAATTGTCTAGAAGATCCTTATTAAATCTATCCTTCTATAAAAGTAACCTAAGCGTTATTGCTGCATTACAGTATGTAAAGTAGCTGCTTAAGGAGCTGCTAGCCATTTATACTAGTTTTTTCCCAATAAGAGAACCATCTTCTCTCTATTTAACTATTTTCTGCTAAAATACCTCTTCTATTTCTAACACTATTGCACCTTCTATACTATATAGGAATTTAAGTTCTTTAGTTTTATAATTACACTTTATATATTAAATTTAGAGCTCGCCTAGGACAGCTTTTAGTTTTCAGTTATTAAAGTTAATAGTATCCCGGTTACGGCGAATAAGAAAATTTATAAGAATTAGGCCACTAACCTTAACTAATTCTTTATATATTATAGATTGTAAGGCACTTTTAGGGTTACTCCTTCCCTGCTTTAAAATTAGGTCTATAGTTTAGCTATTTTATTAACTTCCACGGACGTATATTTTCTAAAAAAATGCTAGGTTAGCTTAAGCGGTTGCCTAATCTATATTTTTAAGGGCGCTTATAATAAACCAGTATATATCTATAATACTATTCTCTATTACCATACTAGAAATGGCCTAGGTAAAGAATCTTAGGTATAGCGGTACCATTTTTTTTTAAAATAAAGGAATTGGTTAATATAAGTTTTTTTATTTTTTTTTATTATAAAACTTATCCTATAAGATTCTGCTAAATAGCGTAGTTATAATAGTCTATATACTTCTATAGGGAGCCGTTAGAGAACTATAAGTAGGGCGTTTTATTTTTACCTATAAGAGTCTAACCATTATTTATCGCATTATAATTTAACTAGTCCCCTAAAGTCTCCATTTAAAGCCATTCCTAAGGGTTTAGTTACACTATTCCTTTAGACACATTTTCTATTTTATAGTATATTACAAACCATAGTAGCGTCTACTCTTTTATTATAAGCGTAGAGTCCTTAAATAATAAAATATAATTATCTCTCTAGCTAGTAATTACACTTAGAATTATAATAACTAGATTTACACTATACTATCTTCACATTATAAATATAGCGTTTCGATTTATATATAAGTATAAAAAAGGCATCTTATCCTAACTAGGACACTTAGCGTCTTTAGCCTAATTATCCTTTTATAAATGCTAATTCGCATTTCTAGCCGCTTAATTAGCGGCTACTTTATCTAGGTTTATAGCATAGTAGTAACTAAGGATAATAGTTAAGTACGCGGTTACGATTTTTCTGGTTTCTACACTATTAGTAAAAACATCACCGTTTAGTTACGTACACTCTTAGTAGAATATCTTAAATGCGCTATATAGCTAGTATAGAAATGATTTAAACTTTAGATTTAGACCCTATTACTAGAAACGGGGACCGGGTTCTTCGCTAAGACGGCCTTTTTAGAAACTCTGTATAGCTTAGCTAAACGTTTATACATCCACTACTTAAACCTTACCTCCTACTTTAGCTATAGTGGCCTCTTAAAATCTAAAAAGAGCTAATATTAGTCTAATTTAAGATATACTCTATATAACTATATACTTATACCTTTACGTAATAAGCATTATAACTTATATCTTCTTAGCTTAAATTATATTATTCTTAAGCGCATTTTTACCTAAAGTATCTTAGATCGTATTAGTTTCTATAGTTTTATTAAGGAAAGCTTTTACAGGTATAGAGTTTAAATTATTATATAGAGTTTAAGCTAATTAGGAATACAATGCAGTTTTACTTTAAGAAGTATCGCGATTATCCTTACTATGCTCTATTATTATTAGGATTATCCATAGGCTAGATAACTAGATTATTACGGCTATTCCTAGCGGCTTACTGCGGTTTACTATAGTTTGCCCATAAATACCTCTAGTAGGTTACTCTCTTTTATAATTACGTTTCTTCGGACTTAGTAGACTTAGAATGCCGCTATATATTAATAAAATAAGTAAAGCATCGCTTTTATTCTTGTTGTTTTTATTAATAAACTTAATATCTAAGTGCTTGCGGATTGGCTTAGGCGTAATCTTCTACCATTTCTTAAGTGCGGCCTTAGTGCGCAAATACTAGTAGGTTAGAGTATTGGCAATTCTAAAAGGGTTTATGCCCTATTTATTTAGTAATTAGTATAGTGCTTTTATAGATTAAATACTTAGCTATAATTATTAGTATATAGATAGCTAAATATTATTAAAAGAACTTATAATCCGTACTCTTAAGTATATATTCTACTCTACTCCTATTATATAGTATACACTACTAAAATATGGCTTATAATGGCCTTCGCTAGGTAATATAAACCTCCTTATTAGTAACTACGTTAAGCTAGGTAATTTTATCCTTATCTAAGATAAAACCTCTTAAAATAGCTAGAGACTAATTTCTTTAACTATTAAAGTTTCTATATTACCTTCTAAAATTTATAGACTTTATAAAGCTTTATAGTACTTTTAGGTAATTAGGTTTATTCTTTAAAACTAAAAGGTTATATTTTTAAGTAAGAACGGCTTATTTAGTAATATAAAACCATATAATTTAGAGATTAGCTTAGAAGCAAATATATATACTAACATTATTATAGGTTTAAATTAGGTTTAACTCTAACTTCTAGGTTCTAACTTTATATTATTTTACTATTTAGTAGTATTAGTTCTCTAGGATAATATAAAAGAAATAATAGCCTATTTAGACTAGCTATTTAAAGCACATTTCTTCTTAGGTAAGTTGCTAGGAATCTTCTAAATAAACTAATCGCGCGGTATTTTATCTTTAGAGTATAAAATATAGATTTTTTAAGCCTAGCCTCTTATACATTATCTAGGATTATATTTCTTAATTTCCTTAAAGCGATAAGCATTAATATTCTATCCCTTTATAATATCTAAGTCCTTTATTATAATATGTAAAGATACTAAAACGGAATAAAAAAGGAGTAGAGTGTTGCTATATAAAAGTAGAAGAATCTAGTTAGTGTTTAGTAAAGGTATAGGTCTAAAGTAGGTGGGTAAAATAAACTAATTATAAGAGTTAATCTACTAGGTAAATTGCCGTAGTTTTAGGGAGTAAGTTGTAGCTTAAAGTAGCAATTAGCGGTTAAACTAATTAATTAACTAATTAATATCGCGTAAAGGCGCCGTGCGAGAGTTAGTTAAGGTAGTAAAGGTAAAAAGTATAAAGTAAAGTAAATAAGCCTAAGGCAAATGCTCTCGCTAATAAAATATAACGCGTACGCGTTAAAGGGCAATTTACTATAGCAGATTACCACTAAATACGCTTTCTCTAGTTATAGAAAATATTCTTTATAAATAACTAGCATAATAGGCGGAGTTAGAAGTATATTAGAATATACAACCCAAAAACAAGGGTTAATACGCCTAGGACGTTTTGCCTACCTAGGATTAATATTTTAGCTTAATTAAGACCGCTTTAATATACCCTTTTAAGTAGGGCTCTTAGTAAATAATTAAGACTCTAAAGAGTATTAAATTTAAGGCTATAAGGACTACTACTATATACCGCGTATATTCGCAACTACAAAAATAATTATATCCTTAGAGGCTTTAAGCGTTTGTTATATTATATACTTTAAAGGTCCCACATTCTAAACTAGTATAATTATTAGTATATCTACCTATAACTCCTCTGTCTTTAGGTTAACTCTAGCGTCCTAGGTAATATTAAGAAATTTTATAACGGCTTATATAAATACCTCTAAACTAAAGCTTATAGAATACTATCTTATAAAGATATTAAGCTAAGGAGAAGGAAAGGGGGTCGCTAGGGCTAATGTAAATAAATAAGTAGCGCAAGCCGCTAAGGCGCTAGTAGTAGGCGAGCTAATAGTAAAAAATAGTACTAGATAGTACGCAATAGTACGCGATAATATAAGATAGTAACAGGTGGCAGAATTTGGCAGGTGACGCGCTCTAGCGCTGTTATATCACCCCCCCCTCCTAAAAAAGCCTACCCTTAGGCGTTGTCTAAGCTCCCTATTGTTATCTAAATCGTTATAGTTATCTAACCCCTCTTCCTAGTATTTAATCTAGTTGTCTAATTTACGTAGTAGTTTAGGGAGGTTAGGGTAGGCTATATAAAAGTCCTATAGCTTATAGGGAGAGTACTTAAAATTAGATGCGGGGTACTATTCTAGGTCTTTATTATGGCCTACCCAGCTTATATGGTATTTTAAGACATTATAGTCCTTTTTTACTGCTAGGATTTCTTTAACTTCCCATTCCTTGTCCTCTGCAATCTAGATTAGCGGCAGGGGGTCGTTATACTACTTAGGCAGTAGATTATCTATAGCCTTTTATAGTCGGTCTAGGGAGAAAACGGGGTAGATTCTTATTAACTCTGGTAGCTTAACCTTAAAAAAGTATCCTATCCTTTAAAGAATCTTATATAGGCCAGCTATTTAGTGGTCTAGTTTATAGCTCGGCCTCTAGGTTTTCTAGTTCTTTATTAATACATATACCTTATCTCCTACTTAGAAGTCTATCTCGCGATAATATCGGTTTATATTAGACTCCTTCTTCTTTTATACCTTTTTTATAATTGTTTAAGCAGTCTTCTAGGCTCCGTATATTCTCTTAGTAAATGCCTAGGCCTCTTTATAGCTAAGGCGTTCACGGGCCGTAGTGGGTTTAATAGGCCTATCCTAATTAAAGGACGTTTATAGTGCATACCCGTAAAGCAGTTTAAATAGTAATATCTCTATACTATTATGGGGGAGGGTAAGCTACACGCAGTCTATTATAGGTAGTAGTTCCAACTAGTTGTCCTAATAGTAGTCTATAAAGGGACGTAGTCGCTAGTTAAGGTACTGGTTTATAATCTTAGTTTAGCTATTAGTTTAAGGGTAGAATATAGTAGAGAGCTTAATTTTA
>Ga0307515_10022275_pt1 | contig 11172 bp, 11 predicted proteins | sample 17_EM_MG_FD_194513 | JGI IMG/M metagenome (GOLD analysis project Ga0307515, IMG submission 194513) | Populus trichocarpa ectomycorrhiza microbial communities from riparian zone in the Pacific Northwest, United States - 17_EM | ecosystem: Host-associated > Plants > Roots > Unclassified | place... | reverse complement strand
CGACCCAGCTGATGCCCAACATGAATGGAAACGCCCCCTTGCCCGAAAACTACATCGTCCCAGAGCCCCAAAACCGTACGGTTACACCCCCACGATTCGACACACGCAAGGAGGTCTTTGTTCGCTCTCAGGGTGGGTCTTCCGGATGGAAAAAGGCCTTTGGTAAGTTTGGCGGAGGCGGGAAGAATAAGAAGGGGAACGCCGAGTCTGTGAAAGGGGCTGGTGATCATTGGGCATCTGACCCTGATGACCCTGTACATATCCTTTCCCAACGCAAGGGAGATATGATTCGCCTTTGGGAGGATCCCGGGGTGCAAAGCGTGCTGAAGAAGCGAAAGCTACGGTTGGAGGAGAGCAGCGGATTGTGGGTCTCTTTCTCAGTCTACAGTACTCCCCTACGAAGTATTTTGATTGATCATGCGTTCACAGTTATTTGAACGACATTGAACGAGTGACAGCCCAGGATTACATCCCATCAGTCGGTGCGTCATCTACAATTTACCCTCGAAGGGTTTACTTAATAGAACTTTCTCTTCTTGCAGATGACGTCCTTCGAGCCCGTCTCAAGACGTTGGGAGTAATCGAGCATCGCTTCACATTGGAAAAGGGTGAGCAAATCAACAGTGTCACGCTTTTCAACCTTAACCTCCTACCAGGCTATGAAAAAGGCGCAGACTGGTTGATCTATGATGTCGGCGGAGCCCGAAACCAGCGTCAGGCCTGGGCACCATTCTTCGACGACGTCAACGCCCTCATCTTTCTCGCGCCCATCAGCGCATTCGACCAAGTGCTGGTCGAAGAGCCTGATGTGAACCGCGTGGAGGACTCGCTCTTGCTCTGGCGGAGCGTCGTCTCCAGCAAGGTGCGTTTCCTTCATTTAAATCGTTGGGTCATTGACGATTTACATCATGAGTAGTTGCTCGCAAACGTCAACATCATCCTCTTCCTCAACAAGTGCGATCTGCTCCAGAAGAAACTCGAGGCTGGGATCAAACTTTCGCGGTACATGACAAGCTATGGCGACCGACCAAACGAATATGAGAGTATTTCCAAATGTGTGTCCTTCCCCTTGGTTCCACTGTGTCTTATAAGACAACGAGAGTGGTGGTTCTGAACCCCTTCCTCCCTCACAGACTTCCGCGCCAAATTCGGCGCGTTGCACCGGTCGTACTCACCAAACCAGCAACGCGAACTCTATATCCACTTGACCAGCGTCACAGATATTTCCACCACACCCACTATTATTTCCAGCGGTGTGTACAGCCCCCCCTTCCCATGACGACGTGATCTAATTCGGATCTAACAGTTCGGGATATGGTCCTCAAGAAGTGCTTGACGGAATCAAACCTCCTTTAAATGGAGTTGGCATCTATGTCCATGTTGGTCTCGACCTTGGACACTTTCGCTGAGCGAGTGTTCGATGTAGGCGGGTGGGATGGCGAAGATGGGATGGTTACATCATGTTGTTGCTTGTTTTGGGGGGGCACTCTATGCCTAGACCGTGTTCCTTTTTGTACGACATTTCCTTTGTTGCTGGCTGCTTACTTATTCTTGATCACTTACATTCGAGCCATTTCTCCCTCCTTTCGCAAATATCGTTGGTGGAATCTTCAGCAAGCAACTTGTGGATAGGTGAACGCTACTCGATCACAGCTCCCACATTCTGTCGGTGAGAGGACAAGGTCAAATACTAATTTATCACTTTCACATCTCCTTGAGCTGTATACAAAAGATAGATTGCCCGCAATTAGTTAATTTTTGTGGATAAACTCTAGTTTTGGTCCGGAGTATCGATTCGTTTCAATTGGTTTACAGCAGGAGAGATCTACCAGAGTAAATGGATATCCATGACGGTTTTCTGGATCTAATTCAGCCATCCGGTGCTATCCACGGTTCGTCCAGTCCCACATAGTCTACCCACTGCTTTATGCCGTGTGCTCAAATCGACCAGTCCGATATCCATGAAACGAAGGTCTCTCTGTCGGTCCATTCCACACACAATAAAACCCTTAGGCTTCTCGGATTTGATGTCTAGGACGCAGTCTTGCTCCGATCCTTCTTGTTCATACCTCACCATGGGTTCTACCCACCATCCCACAATCACTATTCCTGCTCTGTACACTCTTCCTGGCTGCTCTTCGTTCCTACCACTTGCCTAAGCGATTGAATCATTTAAGAAATAGGGAATCCACAATTGTAAATCCTATGACCTCGTGGCGCAACGGTAGCGCGTCAGATTCCAGATGGGAATTCCTGAAGGTTATCCGTTCAAGTCGGGTCGGGGTCACTGTTTTGCCGTGGCAAATTTGACTTCCTTTGTCTCACCTCTGATATAATGCTTGGACTCTCCTCCTCCTGCTGCCCTCGGAGGTTTATTTGGACTCCACTGAATTTGAAGAATACGGTCTTGGCGCATGGATACAGGACAGGAGGTGTCCTCCCACCCGTCGCCGCTGGCAGCGTTCATTCCTTGACTGCCGATTCTTCGCAAGAGGATCTGGACGCTGCTCGTGTATGGATCAAAGATTTTCGTTCCTTTTCACTTAGACGCGAGGATGTTAGCCTAAGCTTCGCCAGAAGTAGCGGCCCAGGCGGCCAAGTCGGTTCCGCCTTTTCCAATAACGAATCAACATGTTGTTCTCACACACACACAACGTACTATCCTAGAATGTGAACAAGGTCAATACAAAGGCTATCGTTACCTGCCCTTTACGGGTAGCTTGGATCCCAGAATGGAGGAACGGTTGCGAACGTCGGCGGGTGCTATTTCTGCTTTGGCTCTCCCAGAACCCTCCTTGACGTAGATTTTCACATATAGCGCGCATACGTCCGCTCCAGTGATTCTCTTCGAGTCAGCTCTATCCAATATCGCTCCCAACCGGAGAATGTGGACGACTGCTTACGCAAGGTGCGAAACCAGAGACCTAAACATTTTATATGAGTGTAGTGGATATATGACCTAAGGTTACCCCTCCCTCCTTCCCTCCCCTCCCCCACAGCTCCATTGCCTTATTCATTCCACTGCGCTCTCTCTGATTCCGCGACCTACATCTGAGCAACAGAAGCAGAAGGTTATCGACTTGCAAAAATCTGAAAATGCGCGAAGACGAGCGGACAAGACTTATCGGTCTTCCACTAAGAAGACACGTAGCAAGAAGGACTTTGACTAGTTATGGCTCCTGTTTGATATGAGGCAATGGATTACATTCGTACTCTATCGAGGTTTTCAATACATATCCCTCTTTCTCCATATGCGTGTGATCATGAATGGATTTTGATTCCTAACCTCGGAGTAACTTGATCCGACTGCGTGAGTGGCCTCGACCTTACCTGTGCCAACATACGATCACTTCTAACACGATGCACCTAGTAGGCGACTCTCCCATCCCATGTCCACAAGTCACAGGGAGTAAACTCAGTGTTTACGAGGGGTTGGAGGTAATTCCATATGTGCTGCTGCAGGTAAATGTATGACCAGAACGACGGAGGCAAATGGAATTGGGGTTGGTTGGGCGTTAGCCACATATTGGCGAAATGCCTGACAGGTTACAATGGCTATGTCTGGACATTGGGCTGAACACCTGACGAGACATATAAATCTGCTATAGATCTGCGTATCCTAATATACCCCAAATGTGGTGCATTCGAACAACGGCCATATCTACGTATCGTTGAGGAGCTGTTGGCGATCGCGCCAGTCTATTGGCAGTAATTCATGGGAACCAAGCCGGGAATCATCCAGTTCTACTGCAAGTACATAAAGATACGAGGTCAGGCATGTCTCATCTATCCATGTACTTATCACAACCCTGCATCACGGCACAAATATAAATGCTGACAGCTGAAGTCCAAATTGGACCTGACACATTCTGGTGTGGTTTTGAATTCCGAGAGCTTAACTAGTGATTTGAGAGTACTTACACGCATATACATTCAACGTCTATACACAGCGTACTGGGTGAAATAAATCCGAGATCTGATAGTAATTTAGTTGAGAAGTATAAAATGATAGGCACGATGGTCGAGCGGTCTAAGACGTGAGATTCAAGTATTCTTGCCCAGTTTCTGGGTGTTGCATCTCCTCATCTCGTAAGAGGCGTGGGTTCAAATCCCACTCGTGTCATCTTTTTTGGAAACTACGACACCAATCTCTTGGTTTTCAGAACAAATCGTTGGAGACAATCGAGATGTATGGTTACTTCTTTCTCTCGTATCTGTAACAAGTAGTAACAGCAAGAAATAGCTCATGATTTCCTTACTACTTCCTTACGAGGAACCAAGTGTATTCAAGAATAACAGGAGAACATGTTATAGGTTCTATCACGAACTCTCGCCTTCTGCCTATTATCCAACGAGGGTTGCCTCGTTCATCCTCACTCATATATTATTGCGCCAGTCCCTGGTTAGGTGTATCAATACATATGCACACGTCTCATAGGACCTTTTCAGACACTTCTATTACTCTTGTCTGGCTTTGGTATTGTGCCACTCGCCTCCCTCTGGAATGGCAGGCTCCCTATTTGCCACCCCCACTTTAAATCCTCAGATCCATCCATTTGTGGAGAACTCTGACTATTGGTGGAACTAAATCGCCCGGCTGCCAATTAGATGTCTTCATCCGTCGGATTGGTTGACACGCTGGGCCCAGAGCACCAGCTCGATTTCACGGATATCGGGCAATGTGTAAGGAGGAGAATACACTTATCACAGGTGTGAATAGTTTCATTGACAATGCACGCCTCCTCAGATCTCCACCTCCTCACTCGTCCCTCACACATTCCCAAAACCAACACAAGGGATTACAACCGAGATATCAGGTCGATATGGGGTAGCCTACGCACCCAGCCCGTTGGAATATAGCATCCGCCATCACTTACTGTTGGATCGAGCACCAGTCATGGATTGGGGAAGTCCCGGGTTCAAATCCTGGTCCAGTCATTTGAGTACTTTAACACAGACCAGCATAGATGGATGCCAGCACTTTGCCCCCTGTAAGGAGTCATGTGCGTCTCAACTCGCTCTCTTATGTAAAGGTTAATTCATGCTACTATATATTTGTACACACACCACTCAATCCCTCAACCGACTAAAGGGATCCCAAGGACTCGTGCAACGGACTAGGATTCATTGAAGACTAAGTACAAAGGAATTTTACAATCCTCATTCTGCCCATCGCCACACGGTGGGTGTTGTTTGTTGTTTGTGACCGCGTGCTTTGTTTGGATGTCTCAGGTTACAGGTCAGCCGCGGCTCATGGCGTGGCCTCGCGAATCTCAGCATCTTGCTACTTGTCTTTCCTCTCACCCGGGCAGCTACCGTTACGAGTCAGCCCTTCGGCTCTTGCCCTCACGTTTTCGTTTTTTCAGACGAACAGTCCTTTGACAACTGCGAGGTCTACGCCAGGTTCCCCCCATCTTCTCCACTACTGCTCGATATCTTCCTAGACATGCCCTCTCATCTGCCCATTGACGAGGCCCATGCCCACAATGACTTCTACGGCCTCCCATCCAACCCTATAACTATCTTCCGCACAGGCCCTGCCTGGAAGCTCCCTACTGGGCCCTGGGGCCAGCGAAAGGAGGCTAGACCTTGCTTCAACCACGCGATCGCACTCGTGTGGCACCGGCTAGGCAAGCAGATCTACGAGTACTTCGACTCCATTGACCTCAAGTGGACAAGCATTGATCCTGTCTACTTCGTCGAAGCTGGAGAGTTCCCTGGTCCCCTCTTCCTTTGGGTGGGTGTGATGCCCAAGACACTCTCTCGCAACGATGCCGAGGTCGCAGCCAGACGATGTAAGGATATTCTCGCTGAGCATGAGATTATGGACGTCGAAATCGCATTCCGCGAGTCCATCTTCAGCCGGTTCACCAGACCACGGCTCCTCGATCATGTCTCCTCGATCATCGATCCAACGGCGGACGTACGCAGTCCGTTCACTCCCACCCTAGGTCTGCAGATCGCTAGCAAGGCCCATCCTTACATCGAAGCCACCGGCTGTCTCTATCTCCGCGAAAGCAGTCACAGTGATCGAGTCCTTCTTCTTACGGCACGGCACGTGGTTCTCCCGACTGGTAAACATTCCAACCAACTGTACCACCGAAAGAATAGCGGTGTACCTCGTCTCGAGGTCATCCACCTCGGAGGCAAGGCATATCAGAATGCCCTCAGTGCCATGGAGTACAGGATCGACCATGCGACCATCGTGTCCAAGTACTGTGCGACAGCGATTGGTCGTCTGGGGCCAGCCACTGAGGGCGAGGACCTCAGTATAAGTACCAGGCGGAAGGCATACGAGGCGGAGTTGGCAAAGGAAGAGGCAGTGAGGAGTAGCACGGACGAGCTCCACAGTCGTATCACCAAGCATTGGACCCTAGAGGGCCAGCGCACACTAGGGCATGTCCTCTACGCACCCCCTATTTCGGTCAATGCAGGTGATGGAAATTTCACCGAAGACTGGGCCCTTGTTGAGCTTGACAGGAGCAAGTTCGACTGGAGCACATTCCCGGGCAACGTAATCGACCTCGGTACGTTGTTATTTATCTCCAAGGTCTTCTACTTTAACTATTATATCTAGGAACTAAATTTAGGGCAGGTGGATTCATGGAGAAGATGTACCCTTGCCTCGACAGCCCTGCCCAGTTCGACTATCCAGAAGATGGCCTCATGCATCTTCGAGACTTCGTTCGGGATGATGAGCTGCGCCACCCGACCACGTTCGATGAAAATGGACTAGAGTGTCTTATTGTCATCAAGAACGGTGCCGGCACTGGTCTTACCTTCGGTCGCGCGGCCGGCATTGCGTCATTTACCCGTACTTACCAAGGCTACAATATTGTCTCAACGTCAATGGAGATCGCCATTTACCCTTACAGCCACAAAGACGGCGCTTTCGCTGCCCCTGGAGACTCCGGCGCTGTCGTTGCCGACGCTAACAATCGCATCGTCGGAATGATAACTGGTGGAACTGGCGGGAACGACTCTACTGACGTTGCCTACGCGACGCCATATTACTTCCTTGACGACCGTGTCAAGAGCTCCTTCCCCGACTCCTATCTCTACCCAGCCCCGGCCTAGGTCGCGAGCTCACTACATGACGACATCGGGACACTGGCAAGGCGGTATCATTCCTTTCTTCTTGCCTCTACTTTTGCGGTGTCTTCTCTTTCTACTTGTCTTGGCGCCAGGTGCTGCGGTATAATATGTCAATAGTGTAGGAGAGGACCTTCATGATAACGAGGTTGACCTCCTCTTCTTCGCGTTTTGGGGTGAATGAATACCATCAGGAGCTCGAGAGTTGGGTGAGTAGGTTGCGAAAGCGTCTTCAAACCCGACAGAGACTGATGTGGGGAGGCTCGAAGATAGTCATGAGCGCATCGGGGCTTGACCTCGAAGACGTGACAGAGTTTCTGATTTGCTTGGAGTGGTATCTTGGCTCGTTCCCGTTTTCGAGCACTACTCTGATCTCCTTAGCGAGGTATCGCATAACTCGGGACAGTACAGCCGGCGCATGAAGTCGACATTCTTCGCGGCATTCCGCCACAGCCTTCATACCCGCATGTCAAATGCGTCCGCTACTCCCAACAAAGCCCCTCCTTGAGCTTATTCTTTCTACACTCTACACAATTACTCGGCGTCACTATTTGCGATGAAGCAGTCGCGGCAGGGGAAACGAGGGGAAGGTGTTGGCGGACTACAGGTCGGGTACATGGTTGAATCACGCTGGAAGGTGTTGGTACTGGACGTGGGTGCATAAGTTTGGAGGGTGTCAGGTTTCTGAAGGGCGGAGCCGTACACTGTACTGAGAGTATGGCCATTATCGATTATGTGAACCGTAGGTCTATGGATCATTTTGAGCCATCGACGGCTAGAGCTGCTGGGTTCTTTGAACGCCCTTGGGCGGCTATTGCGCGTAGAACTGAGGGCGCTTCCAATCCAATGCCGACGTTATTACAGACCGAATTAAGTGCTAGAGATCAGGAGGTCAATTGCAGTGCCATGTCAACAAAATGATTCGTTATGGTACAGGAAGAGGAAAGAGAAGACGCCGCATATGTAGAGGCAAGAAGAAAGGAGTGATACGCATTGCCAGCGCCCCTGATGTCGTAGTGCATTGATCTCGCAACCTAGGCCGGGGCTGGGTAGAGATAGGATTCGGGGAAGGAGCTCTTGATACGGTGGACAAGGAAGTAATATGGTGTCGTGCAAGTAACGTCAGTAGACTCGTTCACGCCAGCACCACCAGTTAATATTCCGACGATGCGATTGTTAGCGTCGGCGACGACAGCGCCGGAGTCTCCAGGGGCAGCGAAAGCGCCGTCTTTGTGGCTGTAAGCGTAAATGGTGATCTCCATCGCCGTTGAGTCAACTTTGTAGTCTTGGTAAGTACGGGTGAATGACCTAATGCCGGCCACGCGACCGTAGGTAAGACCGGTGCTGGTGCCGTTCTTAACGACAATAAGACGTCATTAATGCACTCTAGTCCATTTTCATCGAGCGTGGTCGGGCAGCGCAGCTCATCATCCCGAACGAAGTCTCGAAGATGCATGTCCGGATAGTCAACCTGGGTATAGCTGTCGAGGCAAGGGTACATCGTCTCCATGAATTCACCTGCCCTAAATTTGGTTCCTAGATATAATAGTTAAAGTAGATGACCTTGGAGATAAATCAAAACGTACCGAGGTCGATTGCGTTGGCCGGGAATGTGTTCCAGTCGAACTTGCTCCTGTCAAGCTCAGCAAGGGCCCAGTCTTCGGTGAAATTTCCATCACCTGCATTGACTGAAATAGGGGGTGCATAGAGGACATGCCCCAGTGTGCGCTGGCCCTCTAGGGTCCAATGCTTGATGATATGACTGTGGAGCTCGTCCGTGCCACTCTTCACCGCCTCTTTCTTTGCCAACTCCGCCTCGTATGCCTTGCTTCCGAGGTGGATGACCTCGAGACGAGGTACACCGTGATTCTTTCGGTGGTACAGTTGATTAGAATGTTTACCAGTCGGGAGAACTACGTTGCGAGAGAGAGTCTTGGGCATCACACCCACCAAGAGGGGACCAGGTAACCCTCCGACTTCGGCAAAGCCGGCAAAGATCGATGCTTGTCCACTTGAGGTCAATCGAGTCAAAGTGCTCGTAGACCTCCTTGCCGAGCCGGTGCCACACTGGTGCCATTGCGTGGTTACAGACAGGCCTCGCCTCCTTCGGGATGTGCTGGGCCTAGGGCCCAGTGGGCACCTTCCAGTGTGGAAGATGGAAATGGGGTTCGATGGCAGGCCATGATAGTCGCTGTGCGCCTCGTCAAGGGGCGGACGAGAGATCGAATGAACGAATTCCTTTCCCATGTCGAGCTCGGGAATTATGGGGCGGTAGGAGAGGGAGGGATCTACCGTAGACCTCGCAATCGTCGAAGAGCTGTTCCTCCTTGGGATCCACTGGAATAAGAGCGAAAGGACAAAAATGTGAGCACGAGAATATGGCGAAAGTCGAAGGGCTGACTCGTAATGCTATCTGGCGGGGTGGCAGGGAAAATGAGAAGTACGGAAGTGGGCGGGGGCGGGGGCAAGAGTTTTTAAGGTTCCGTTAAATCAGCCATGAAGGTTCCGTTCAATCCATGAGGAGAGGCATGTGAATTTACAAATGAATAATGCGGTCACAAACAAACAAACAACATCCGCTGTGTGGCGATGGACATAATCGGGGAGAGTGTCGAAAAGGTGCAAAATTCTTTGTGCCTAGTCCTTGTTGCAGATGTCCTTGGAACCCCTTAGTCGGTCGAGGGGTTGAGTGGTATGTGTACGAATATATAGTAACAAACGAACCCTCACATAAGAGAGTGAGTGCGACCCCTTACAGAGGGCAAAAAATCTGCACGAAATGTAAATTTCTCCTTCAGCGGACCGAAACTGCCTTCCACTTTACAGGGATGCTCACAGTGTTCTCCTGGGCTGCCCCCGGCGGGTTACAATGGAGTCTGACGCAGGTCCTGTTGAGAAGGCGAAATATGGGGATGATGTGATCGTTTCACGGGTGTATTGGCTGGCAGCTGTAATGGGTTTCATACTGGCGTTTGTGAGAATGACAATTAGAGGGGTGGGGGAACGTCTTTAGCTTGTCAGTCTGGTCGACGGCCGAGCGAATGGTGACGCTTGGCTTGATCGACGCACCTGGTGACTTGGCGTTTGCGATGGTGCTGAGTGAATATTAGTGCACCCACACTCACCTTTATCTGTTTGGTCTGCCAACACATCTCGATTCCTATGTATATATAACGTCATCAAGCGCGCAGGAGCGGTGCCAATGAGTATTGCTGGTATCTTCAGGGAGGTCACGACGATCACAGCTTCTGCGTGGGAGTTTGGTGACGAGCTTATGTCCCCGGTGTCGGGATCACGCTCACCGATGCGTCCTAAGGTACTAAGGCCAACCAGGAGTCGCTGGCCATGATACCAACACCCAACACCCAGGTATCGGCCTCTACACGTACCACAAATATTAGAAAGTGCTTCACTCGCCGGTGCCGCTCGATGCATTGCCTACAGACTGCGATTGCGACTCGAGTTTCCTCCTGTCGAGGGCCTTGACGTAGAGCAGTATAGGAGTCCTAGTGAGGACGGGGATATGAAGGGGAGAGATGGGGTGGAGTGAAGCCACAAGAGGGGGTATTGCTACCCCCCGCATGAGACGTAGTGCGTGGTGGTGCAGTAAGGATTGTATAATTTGTCTAGACGCTTTAGTTTATGATCGAAGAGGGCTCAGGCTTATTATATCGTTGTGTTCATTGGCCATCAAATTTAATAAAAATCCCGACTTCTCCATCCCGGCTACTGTCAAAGATATCCTATCGTTTGATGATCCAAAGTACGAGAATCGAATAGGATTTGGTAAATGACCGCGTCGCGCTTAAGAAAGGCAGGGCTACTGGGACAACGAGCAAATAAAAGCATCTCACTTGTTCAAACCTAGTCTAGGGTTTGCTACTGGGGTTTGTACGAGTCATAGTGGACTTATGTACGTTTGGGTATTTACATTTGTTTTGAAGAAGAGGTCCTGGACGTGGTGGAAGCTAAGTATCGAATTGGCCCCAGCCATTGCTGTCTCTGAAATCACGGGCTCTGGTCGAGTTAGTCGGGAAGGACAGTATGCGATTTACAAAACCCTCCTGGGTTGCTCATCAT
>Ga0307515_10022274_pt1 | contig 11173 bp, 4 predicted proteins | sample 17_EM_MG_FD_194513 | JGI IMG/M metagenome (GOLD analysis project Ga0307515, IMG submission 194513) | Populus trichocarpa ectomycorrhiza microbial communities from riparian zone in the Pacific Northwest, United States - 17_EM | ecosystem: Host-associated > Plants > Roots > Unclassified | place... | reverse complement strand
CCTCCCCCTCAATGCGATACCTCCCCCCTAATGCGGCACCACCCTGTGTGCGCGTGCGCGCGACACATAGTGCTATCGGGTCCCCGCTATATTCCCGATAGCCTACACGTGCCTCTGCTAAGTTACCCCTTTATAGCCACCTTATTTTTTACCCTTCCTTACATCCTCCCTACCTTAGGAGGCACTAGAACGGCAGCTAGCAGAGGGCCGTTGCTAGAATTAGACGACCGTTGCTAGAACCAGATGACCGTCCTAGAGCCAGACAACCGTTACCAGAACTAGACGACGACCTTTCGAACAACCAGCCAGCGAATACCACGAACGATTCAATTGATCGATTGATCGAATTTGATATTGGCCCATCACTGAATTAAATTAAGGCCTCCTAGGGAGGCACCCTAGACGACCACCGTTCGAATGTACAGCTAGCGAACGGCCATAGAGAACGATCTGAATCAATTAGAGCCTTCGATCGGGCCGACCCCTCCCCCGAATTGAATTAGATACTGACATAGGCAGGCAGGTAGGAGAGGACCGTCGCCAGAACCAGACGACCGTCGCCAGAACTAGACGACCGTCATCAGAACCAGACGACCGTCACCAGAGCTAGACGACTGTCGCTAAAACCAGACGACCGTCACCAGAGCCAGACGATAATCGTTTGAACGACTAGCCAGCGAACACCACGATCGATTCGATCGATCGATTAAATCGAACTAGAGCCTTGATATTAGCCCGTTACCGAACCAAATCGAAATAAGGCCCCCTAGGGAGGCACCCAGACGACCACCGTTCAAACGTACAGCCAGCGAACGCCTATAGAGAACGATTTGAATCAAGCAGAGCCTTCGATCGAGCCGACCTCTCCCCCAATTACAATACAGAAGGTAGTCATAGACAGGTAGGCACGACAGCAGGCACAGACAGGTAGGCACAGACAGGTAGGTACGAACAGGTAGGACGGTAAGACAGGTAGGACGGGCAAGACAGGTAGGAAAGGCAGGCAGGCAGGCAGGCAGGCACTAGGCCTAGTTAGGAAATCAGCACACCGCCAGTGGATTATCGGGAACACTGCCAATCGACGATTTCCGCGCGAGGCTCCTGTAGATCGCCCAACGCGAGCGATCGTAGAGCTCCTATGACAGACATAGGCGGTTAGCAGGAAAAATTGATTTGGTTTATTTAGATTATATATAATTAATTTAATTTTATATTTTTTAACTAGCTGTATATACTGGAGTGTTAATATACCTTATTTTTAAATATAGAGTTTTTATTATTATCCTGATGGTCCTGATGGTCCTGATGGTCCTGATGGTCCTAAAGGTCCTGGAGGTCCTGGTGGTCCGGGCGACCTCCTGACAGGTTCCTGACAGGATGCTGAGTGTGAGTGTCTCCTGGAGCTCCTAACAGCCCTGACAGGAGCTGTCAGGAGCTGTCAGTACTGTTAGGAGGCATAAACATTTTGCTGATGTAATATATATAACCGTACTAAGGTGGTTGGCCTATAAACCTTTTGGGCGGCTAACTTTAAAGGCTATAACCTTATTCTTAGATACCCTTAGCTTATAGAAATAGATCCTAAAATACGCTTTAAGATAGGAGCCTTTAAATAGTGGAATAATAAAGAATTGGAAGAGTATATATTACTAGTAAGCTTAAAAGACATCCTAGAAGATATGGCTCTAGGTAAAATAGTATACGCTTTACACCTAAAGGAGTATTAGATTAAACCCCTATTTTATAGCAAGATAGGTATAAAGCCTAGTATAGGCAATAACCCCTTTATAATAGAGACCCTATAGGAAGCTGCTAAATAGGTTACGGAGATACTATAGGGAGGCGGTAATCTTAAAGATCTTATAAAATACTTCTACTACTATGGGTTACTCTGGCTTAAGTAATATGCAAAGATAATACTACGGCACCTTAAACGCTGCGTTAAAGAATACTCTACCCTCTATTGGCTACTGTATAAAATAGTTTAACATATAGTAGTAACTATATATAAACAACCACTATAGCGTATAATGCTACCTATAAGCGTTTTAAGGGAGCTCTGGGACCTACCTAATAATAATATAAAGGATAAACGCGACCCTAATTTGTTAAATATTCTATTAGGCTTAAGGGACTTACTAAGGGTATTCTTAGGTAGGTAAGCCAAAATTATAGCGTAGAACTTAGAATATAATTATGTAATTAATCTAGAAAAGGGTAAATAACCTCTAAACCTTTTTATTTATAACCCCTCTTATAAAGAGCTTAAGATCCTATAGGAATACCTTAATAGTGTATAGGAAAAGGGATGGATTTAGCCTAGTAAGTTACTAGCAGGTGTACTAATCCTCTTTATTCTAAAACTGGATAGAACTATAAGGCTATATATAGACTATTATGGTCTTAATAAAGTTACAATTAAGAACCGTTACCTACTACCACTGGTTAGTAAAATGCTAAATTGACTATTTAGGGCGAAGATCTTTATAAAGCTGGATCTATAAGACGCCTATTATAGGCTCTATATTAAAGAAGGGGATAAGTGGAAGACCGCTTTTAAGACCTAATACGGCCACTTTAAGTATATAGTAATGCCTTTTGGGCTAGCCAATGCGCCTATAATATTCTAATTGTACATTTATAGAGCCTTAGGGGGACTAGTTGACCGCAGATACGTTGTCTATTTAAATAACATCCTAATCTACTTAGAAGATAAGGATTAGCATAAGCAACACGTCCACTAAGTGCTGGAACAATTAAATAATTAGGGCCTCTACGCCAAGGCGTTAAAGTATACCTTTAATACTAAGCAGGTTAAGTTCCTAGGTTATATTATAATGCCTATAGGCGTAGTTATAGACCTAGTACGGGTGTAGATAATCTAAGAGTGGCCGGAGCCAGAGAGCTACTAAGATGTTTAAGTGTTTCTAGGCTTTGCTAATTTCTATAGGCGCTTTATTTATAACTACTTAGACGTCGCCTAATACCTATCTAACTATATTATAGAAGCTTCCTAAGACCTAGCCTAAGGAGTAAAAAGCTTAAAGGTAGAAAGAAAGAAAACTAAAAAGGGACTAACTAAATGGTATAAACTATAGTTATGGCCCAGAAAGGTTTAGGAGACCTTTTAGGAACTATATAAAAAGTTTACAGAAGCTTTATTACTGCGGCATTTTAACCTAGATTAGCTATTAATAATAATTACTAATATATTAAATTTTGCCTTTATAAGTATTTTACTGCAACCTAATAGGCATCTAGACGCTACCTAGCTCCACTAGAGACTAGTAGCATTTTATAATAGAAAATTCTAGGGGCCTAAAATTAGGTATTATACCCATAATAAGGAACTGCTGGCTACAGTTAACTGCTTTAAATAGTGGTAACATTACCTTAAGCACGCAAGCCATACCACTTATGTACTCTTAGATTATTATAATCTACGCTACTTTATAACTATAAAGGAGCTTACACCTTAATAAGCCAGATAGGTAAAGGAGCTTGCGTAATTTAATTTTAAGATTAAATATAAGCTAGGGGAGAACAACCCTGCTAATAGACCGTTATAATGGCTAGACTATACCAAAGGCTTTAAAATAGAAGAAGAAAAACAGAGAATAGATATCTTACTCCCTATATTGCAGAATAAGCTCTAGGTGTAGGATGCTTAAATACCTATAGCTCTATACACTAAGTCTTAGGTAGTACAAACCCTATTAGCTTTTACTAATGTTCTGGCTAATACCCGGTTTGTAGCTAATAAGGGTCTAAATATACCTAAATAGGACGTCTTTAATACAACTTTGGAACCTAGTAATACGCTACCTCTAATTACTAAGCTATCCTCTTAAGCTAATAGTAAAGCCATAGAGTAATTAGAACTTAGAGCCCTGCAATAACTAAAGGACTTTAACTTTATAGCGGCCTTCCTAACGTATACGCATTAAAGAGTTATAAGATCTATGGTACTATCTAGTCTTATACTTAGAGCAGTATAGGACAAAATAGCTTTTACCTGGGAACTATCTAAAAGGTTAACGGATTTTATTTATAAGGTGTAACGAAGGGACGCTTCCTATACTATCTTTAATATAAAAATAGACCAGAAATATAATGGAAAGGAAGCTATAAGGCGCTAAAATTTGGAACTAGACCTAATGGGCCTACTATATAGAAATAGTAAGGTTTGGGTGCTATATAAAGCAAATTTACGACAGAAGATCCTTATAAGGAATTATAATAATCTTATAGGTGGCCACTATGGTTAAGCTAAGACAGTAGAATTACTTTAGCGTAAATACTATTGGCTAAAGCTTAAGCAGGAATTAAAGGAGTATATTAGCTATTGTAAGAAGTGTTAAGTATATAAGATCCGTAGGCACAAGCCAGAGGGTCTACTTAAATTAGTTCCCCCTGTTAGTAAGCTATAGTAATATTACGCTATAGACTTTATTCCGGATATCCTACTATCTAAAGATGGCCAAGGACGAATATATAATTCGGTCCTTATACTTATTAATAGGTTTTTAAAGTATGTCTAATACCTTCCCGTTAATAAAACAATTAATATATAAGCGTTTGCCAACTTAATTAAGGAGAAATGCTTTCTTAAAGTAGATTAGCCGCACTCTATTATTACTAATAGGGGCAGCGTCTTTATAAGCCAGTATTAGTTAGACCTATACTTCCATTTAAAGATAGACTACTATTATAGTATAGCTTTCCATCTATAAATGGACGGGTAAATAGAACGCTAGAACTAGGAACTGGAGTCTTACCTATAAATGTACCTAAACTACTAGTAAGATAATTAGTATAAACTACTTCCGTATATGGAATACGCTTATAATTTAAAGTAATATGCATTATATAAGTATACACTAATTTAAATTACCTATAGCGTCTAACTATTTGGGTTTAATAGTGTACCTAATAATTACTGGCTAAGGCCGCATAATTAATTATGGGATCCTACTAAGAAGTTAAAGAACATCTACTAAAAAGTATAAGGATACCTTTAGGAATAAGAGGAGTAATAGAAGTATATAAAGTAGAGCCTATAAAATACCTAAGAGCAGTAGAGACCCTGGTATAACTGCAAACACTAAAATAAGCATTTTAGAGTAGGCGACAAGATTCTATTATATTTAACAAATATTAAGACCTGTTAACTATTGGGGAAGCTTAATATAAGATACCTAGGTCCCTTCTAAGTTAAGAAACAAATTAGTAAGTTAGCCTACTGTCTCCAGCTACCCCTATCTATAGCCTATATGCATTTAGTGTTTTATATAAACCTACTAAAGCTATGGTATAGACTACTGCTGGAAAAGAACTTCTATCTAGGCCTAATTAAATACCCTAAGGTAGTGGGCAAGTAGTATAAGGTTAAAGCTATACTATATTATAAGTCTATTAAAAACAAGCTTTAATATAAAGTTAAATAGCTAGGCTGGCCTACTAAGGACTCTATATAGGAACCAGAGGATCACCTTAAATATTGCGAAGATATTCTAAAAGAATATTAGGACCAAGGTCTATAATCTACAAATCGCAGAAAGCGCTCTAATACTATAATGTTATTATAACCTATAAAGAAAGCTTATGGTAAACTATAAAAGGCCCTAAAGAGTAAATAGGTTAAATTAAATATGGAATAAATAGGCTCTAGAAACTATAAGGATTAGGGCTACGGCCTAAGGCAGGGTAGGTCCTTAGCCTTTTTATATTTATAGCATAGAGTTAATAGGGCATTTTGCTAGAATTGCATTCCTATTTATTAATCTATATTAGGAATATTGTTTTTAGGGCTCCTAAACCCTTCCTAAAAGCCCTTTAAGACCTTCCTAAGTACCTAATTAAGATTTTTAATTGCTACTATATATAAGAATAAATCCTAAATAGAGTATTTGAGGGGGTATTTGAAATTAAGGGGGTATTTAAAATGGCTCGTGCATACGACTCACCGCCGAGCTCTGATTGGTCAGAATATCGATTCTACCACCAACACCGAAAATCAAAATTTAACTTAATGCTTCTACCTCTCTATATAGCCTCAATTTACACACACCCCATGCCTCCTATACGCCATAAGCGTTCTAAGGAGGTAGTTATACAGGAAGCTATTACTGGCCACCGATCTGGGCACTATAAGACCCCCTCAAGCGCTGCGGTAGCTCATGAGATCCATCCCGACACCATTCTCTCGCGCATTAACGGAGCACGTTAATCTTATCAGGATGCGCATCAATTCCAGCAGAAATTAAGCCCCCAATCTGAGGCCGCAATTGAAAGATACTATACAACGCTTATTCAGCATTGCTTTCCTCTTAAGAAGGCCGGGATCCGTGAGATTGCCCTTAGTGTATATAAAAACCAGCTGCAAGATGCCGGCCTAGATGTGAGCCAAGCATACCTCGGTGTAAGATGGGTGGATACATACTTAAAGCGCCATTAATCCTTTCAAGTTTAATATACTCGCTATCTTAAAATAGAGAGAGCTACGGCAGACAACGATTTACAAGCATACGAGAGGTTCTTTAACGAGTTAGAGGCCACTTGTATAAAATATTATATAGAGGCACCTGATCGCTAAAATATAGATGAAACAGGATATCAAATGGGGTACGCCTATGCCTCTAAGAAAGTCGTTATGCGTGGATCCTCTATACAACCCATTACGCCAGGTAATCGAGAGTAGACAAGCGAGATCGCATCTATCAATGCCGTCGGCGAATTAATTCCTTCCTATTTTATCTTTAAAGGAAAGGTTATTACAACCCATATGGCCCAAGAAGCTCTCAATTCAGTGCCAGACTGTGAAATAGCAGTCTCTAAGAACGGCTGAAGCGACCAGAGCCATGCATCTCATTGGATAAGACATTTTAATATGTATACCCGCCGAGAGGATCATTGGGAGGATATTCGTGAAGAACGAGAGGCTGCCGGCGAGCCCTCCGGCTGGAGGCTTCTGCTTATGGATAGCCACATCTCTCACCTCTCCTTGGACTTTATTCAATACTATAAGCACATAAGAATAATTCCTTTCTGCCTACCTCCGCATTCTACGCATCATCTACAGCCTCTAGATCGGTGCCTCTTCGGCGTGCTCAAAAAGGCCTATTCTGATAAGATTGATGAGTATATTTTAAGGGGAATTACTAGAATTACACGTGGTTACTTCCTGGAAATATATGGGCAGATTCGTAAGAAAGTATATACTCCAGAGTATATCAAAAAGTCGTTCGAGGCTGTTGGAATCTACCCTCTTAATGCCGAGAGAATATTAAGTAAACTACGCAGTGCTCAGGCTGCCAAGAGACCTACTACTCCTACGCCAAATCCAGCAGAGCCTCTACAGCTCCTTTCGTCGCCGATGCATCCTAGAACCCCCTCTATAGTAAGCGACAGAATACAATACCGAGCGACCATTTCTTACCCCTCTACAACACCAGAAATTCGAGAGTTAGCCACTAGGAAGCTCCTAGCCACTATACAGGTCCAATTAGAGGAAATTAGGCTCCTTCAAGAGCGTAATAAGGAGCTGGCTATAGCTAGTGCAAAGGCTAAGAAGAAGAAGGCAGTACGGAACTCGGTTATTACCAAATCACACCATATTTCTACCTCTAAGATTAGACGAATTCTAGCTGCTAAGGCCGCTATAGAACTCAAGAAACAAGAAGCTAAGGAGCTTTATAAGAGTCAGAAGCAGATTAAACGAGAGCTTAATAAGGCCAAGAGGGAGGCTCTTAAGAGGAGGAAGGAAGTACGTAGTAATAAGGCTCACCTACGGAAAGTAAAGGACGAATTTATTAAGGAGATAAACGCATCAAAAAGGGCCTACAAGGCGGCAGAGAAGAAGCTAGATCTAGCTGTTAGAAAGTACCAGCGAAATCCTATTATAGCTTTAAACCAGGAAATCAAACAGCTTAAGCAGGCGTTAGATAAGGCTTCTATTCTATTTACATTAAGGAAAGAGAGAGCGGATAAGGCTATTACTAAGTGGGAGGCTTCGCGCGATCTATTACTATCACTCTCTCAGCATACGGAACAGGAGGCAATTGACGTTAATGAGGACGAGCTAGATGAGGAGGAATATAATAAGGAATATAATGAGGAATACAATAAGGAATACGATGAAGAAGAAGAGCTTAATCAGTATATAAAGGGTGCAATTTAAATGCCGCCTGATGGACGCGCCATACAAAAAACAGGCGGGAGGGGCATTCTTATGTATTCTGAGCGCTCCTGAGGCCTTAACACCATGCTAGGACCGATAGATGTATATATTCTATTAATATACAACAATAATAATCAAGTGCATGTGGTAGAATGCTGTTTGTATATGATTTTCCGTGTAAGCGGCACTCTCCGTCACTTTTGGTGTTCCTACGCACGAGCCATTTCAAATACCCCCTCAATTTCAAATACCCCCTCAAATACTCTACCTAATCTAAAAAGCTACTATACCTCATCCTTAGGAGCAGAATTAGTATCTATTAGGCTACTAAGTAATAGCTAACAAAAATAGAATCTAGACCCCTTAGTAGGGGTATAAGTAGGCATAAAAACAGGGGTAGGACAATAAGGTGTAGCTAGGGCAGAGATCCTCAAACGCTTAACACTAATATTAGGTCTAAACTAATACTAATAAAGCTCTTATAGTGTTAGCTTATAGTTAATAAAGATATACTTAAGCCTAGAATAAACAGAGACGTTAGCTAGCTAGTATAGTCCAGAACCACTAAGACCTTACTATAGCAACTGTTAGTTACCTATCCGCTAGGTACCCGAAGGGTAACCTACCTAATACTATATTATATTATGCTCTTTTAAAACTTAACGCGTATATATAAACTCCTTCTTATAGTAGACGGTAACCTTCTTCTTATTACCCCCATTCTTTACCCTATTTTTAGTATACTAGCCTTACTCCCTTATTAGGCGTTCCTAGCTAGCTTACTAAGAATTATAGGCGGTGTAGATAGCTGTGGCATAGTCTTAAATTTAACCTAGTTATTTAGCATTAGCGCTTAAATAGGAGAGAGCCTAGGTAATGTAGTGTGGGAGGGTACGGTGTCTTTTAGATAGAAAGTTAACAGTGCTGTTAAGCTGTTAGTCTGTTAGTCTGTTAAGCGGTTATAATTAGTTAGAATTAAGCAGTAAGAAGAGAGAGAAAAGAGTGTATTAAAGGAAAATTGTATATCTGTTGGTGTAAGCTTTGCAGTATATGGGTATTGAACGAGCAACTTAATTGTAGATCTATGGAAATCAAGTGGTATATATATATGAAATGGTGTCGAGAAGACTGCGCTTATAGTCGGTAATAGGTAATGGAAATAGGTAGAGAGACATAGGTAGTGAGTTATACGAGGTATACGAGGGTAGTGCTAATGCTGCCTTTTAGGCAGCACCCCGTGTCTTAGCATAGTACTAGTAGTCGGTTATAGTTGGTGTTGCCTAGGTTATTAAAGACTCTAAGGGCTCTAAACTAACCTATATAACTATAGAAGGCCTAGGCTCTCCCAAAGCTACGCCTAATCTAAATATTAAATCTAGGGGGCCAAATTACACTACTATATACCTCCCCTACCTAAGTTGTTGTCCCCTAACGACTTTTAAAACTCTAAAACTCCTTATCTTTAAAACGAAGGCGCGGTAGGTGATTGTATGCGTTCCTTACCCTTACTATAAACCCAAGATAGTAAATAAGGAGACTCCGTTCTAGTTAAATAAGACTATTCTCGTCCACCTAGCTAAGTAGTACAAGATGTATTAAACTAGCAGCTCTTAGATAATATAGCTCTTTTATATCCTTCTACTTGCTCGGTTCTGTCCTATAATTCTTTAAGTAACTCTACATAACTCTATCCTTCTATAATAATTAGGGGTACTCTACTTAGGTTTACCGTAACAGTTAAAGGATTAATTTTATTGTTAACGTAGTAGAAGTATAAGCGGCTGTTAAAGCGCCCTATTTTAGTTGCATATATAAGCTAAAACGCATCCTTATAGTTTTTAATAGCCTTTAGACAATAGGAATGCATCTATTTCGCGACTTCGTTCCCATTACTAGTAAGAAGAAGATTATAGTCTTAAATTACTACTAGAGAATCCTATCGTTATTTACCGAGAAGGGCGTTAGATAGAGCGCTAGTAGCTATAAGCTTAACTGCTGCAGGGAAGTGATATAGAATTACGTTGTAGAGATTGGTATATCTAGACGGCGTACGGGGCGGGGCTCTTAAGTCTTAGTGCGTATCTGCCAAATCTGCCTAAGTACCTCCTTTAGTAACCTTAAGGTTATTATAATCGTCCTAAATACTAACAAGCTATAGTAGTATTGTTCGCTGGGTTCTAGTTAAAGGTCCTTTTACTCTATAAGGAAGGTAAGGCATAGTTATATATATATCTCCTTTCTTATATAGCTGAGCTACCTAGTTAGTTGTATACTTTTCTACGTTTTTAGTAGTCCAGTCTTAGTTAAAGATCTTATAAACGAATCCGTCGCCCTTAGTTAAACCTCGCGCCTTAAAATTATCCCACTATAATTTTAGGTAGTAATGTATGCCGGGTAAGATAATTATATAGTTATCCTTAGTCTTATTATCTAGAGAAACGCTTCCTTAGATTATATTAGCACCGCGTCTACTTTTAAGGAGTAAGGGAATATTAACGTTAATATAGCGGAAAGCTGTAGAGTCTCCTTTAACCGCGAATTTTATATAATAAGGGTAGAAAATAAGTTGCCACTAGCTATTAGGTCTAAAAGCGTAATAGAGATAATAATACTAAGGGTCTTATCTTATTAGCTATTGGTAGAGACCGTAGACTATTATTCTTAACTAGCTATAATTTAGCCGCCTATTAATTAGACGCTGATGGTGGCGATATATACGTATTTTCTTATTAATTATTACTAAAATACTAGAATCCCACTACTATCTAAATACGTTTAAAATTACAGATCCTTTTCGCTACTATACTTCTTAGTCTTCTAGTGACATTATTTAATTAAGTAAAGCCTCTCTATTATATAAAAACCTTAGCGCTAAGTTATAAATAAACTTACACAGTCCTAAGGAATTGGATAAAACTAGAGGTTTATAAGCCTTTTAAAACCAAGAGTATATAATAGGATTAGTCTTTATAGTACTAAGGTGGTTATAAGCGT
>Ga0307515_10022272_pt1 | contig 11173 bp, 6 predicted proteins | sample 17_EM_MG_FD_194513 | JGI IMG/M metagenome (GOLD analysis project Ga0307515, IMG submission 194513) | Populus trichocarpa ectomycorrhiza microbial communities from riparian zone in the Pacific Northwest, United States - 17_EM | ecosystem: Host-associated > Plants > Roots > Unclassified | place... | reverse complement strand
CACAATCACCGGCGGACTTACCGACGGGTATACTGATGGAACGTTTCCATCGGTGATTCTATCGGTAAAAGACAATATATACCCACTCTGCCGACTCTCTCTTCCTCTATTTCTCCTTCTTCTTCCCCATCCCAACTCTCCCCTCCCAAACTGTAGCCAACTACCCATCCCAACTCTCCCCCTCTTCTCAACACAAGCACTCAAGTTTCTTATACTTTTGTACGTGGTCACAACATCCGTTCTCCGAGCAATTTATTGTGGATTTTATCATTTTTTGTAAGTAAATATATCCTTTTTAGTTTTAACATTTAAATGTCAATTTTATTGTTTTTTATTGTTTTTTTAGTATATGTATTTTGTTAACGTATGTACTTGTTTGATTGTTATTTGTTAAAGAAACTTGTAGTATGAATGTATAATTTTGTAGTTGTTATAGTTTGTTTTAGATTTAGTCAAAATGTATTTGTTTGTAAATTATTGAAACTTTGTTTGAATTACACCGAATTAGATGTGTTGTGATGAAATAAATAATAGCTTGTTTAACGGGTCTGTTTTAATTTTTATCAATTCAATTGCGGAGTTGTGACTTTCGTAAATTTATATATGTATAAATTTGTATGGACGTTGATAATTGATAATGAATATTTAACATAAGTGTTTTTTTAGTTTGTTGGATAATGTCGGGGCAAACCGATATTTTTGCAAATTTATTTACGTAACATAGTTAATTAATACATGTTGTCGTCATAATTTTATAGAGGTTTGATAGAAGTCATGGATGATCGTTCATGGATGTATCGGGACTCACCCCAAGAATTGCGGAGGATGGATTATTGTAACGGGGTTCAGCGTTTTATTAATTTTGCAACATCTATTCCGAGGAATTTTACTGATGGCGGTATTAGGTGTCCATGTAGGAAGTGTAAAAATAAAAAGTTTCTACATTAAGATGTTGTAACGATGCATCTTCTAACCAAAAGGGTTCATGGAGGATTACCTGTGTTGGTATGCACACGAAGAACTATTTGTTCCTAATAAGCGCATGGTAGAAAGGGTGGTTGGGTCAACTTTTAGTGCTAGCAACGTGCATGAAGTTGTAAATGACAACAGTAATCCTTACAGGAAAGCACTTAAACCCAAAACTAGTTATGGAAAGCCTAGTATCTCTGTGAAGTTTCAACAATTTCATTATATATGTGCGCGCTTGTGTTCAATTTCCATATCCCTTTTAATTTGATACCAAGCTAAAATTATACCATCCACTTCATCAATTTTTTTTCGTTTCCTGAATAACCATCAACTTTTATCTATTGGTAAAACTTTCACAAATTCTAGAAAACTCTCTACATGTAATTTTAAATTTAAAATAAAAGAATTATCTCAAATTAAAAGCTTAAGTTGTTAGGTGAGATCTCAAAATTATATTATACTCTTTAATATATTTTCGTAAGTAAAAACCTTTCGAACTAGAAACTTACATATACCCATCACTATACTATGTTATATTTAATCATTTAATTTTAACTAGAAAAGAGAATAAAGATGGTGGGTTTTAAACTTATAATCATTTTATCTCAAGACTCTAATTCTATGTCAAAAAATCATTTCAACAACAAAAAGTAAAAACTCAAACTGTTAGATAAGATCTCAAAATAACTTTATATTACTCTCTTACACTTGTTTAGAAGACAATATTTACCTTTTATTTATTTATTTTTCCCCAAATATTATGTTGCACTAAGGGACTGAGTTTTCTAGCTAGAGGGTACTATTTAACCTGATAGGAGAATCGATGATGAAAGATGAACTACTTTAGTTATTGGAAAAGACCAATTGTCATAACCCATTTTTGGGTTATTCTCTAAATTCACGTTTTCTCTTCCAAAAATCAAAAAAATATATTCGGACTAAAAACAAAAAAATCCAAAAAATAATAATAGTGAGAAGAGGATGTTGTAGCTCTTAGAAAATGACTAGAAATTGGTTGAGGAGGCTAAAAAATTCAAAGATTAAAATTTGACAGTATATTTTTTACAAATAAAGAGCCCTGTCGACAAAGAAAATTCAATTTGAAGAAGAAAGGTCCAAAAACAAATATTTATAGACTCAATTAAATTTTTTTGGAGGTTTAATTGAATTTATGAAGGGTTTGATTGCAAGAAAAATTTATTTTTAAGTAAATTTGGGATTTAATTGGAAGAAATTAAAGTTCTAGGGTTAAATTAGAATTTTTTAGAGTTGATTTGGTCAAATCAGGGGCTTAATTGCATAAATATTGAAGTTTGATGGTCAATTAGAGACTTAATTGAATAAATTAAGAACCAGGGACCAAAGAGAAAAGGGCGCTGAAATCTAGGGCTTGAGTTAAAGTTCATCAGGGGTGTAATTAGAGATAAGTCATAAATTGAAGGACTAAAGCGTAATTGGCAGAAAAGTTACTATTCATCATCTTCTCCAGCGAGGCTGCCCGAGCGGCCTCCTTCCCAATGCATTTGACGCCTCATTTTTTCCCCAAATTAAATGAAACTTGCAGGGAAACGATCCCCTGACACCTGACTACACGCTAGTATAAATGGTTTGGCCTGATCGAGGCTGTAGAGGCGGTGGCACCACCCCAAAGTGCCCAACCTGACCAGCCATTTTTCCTGCACAAAACTGACAGTTCATCATTGCTACTTTGAGCCAATGGTTGGGATGCTTTCGGGTCGAACCAAGGGCTGAGATTTTGCACCAGAAGAGACAAAGTGTCCCTCTTCCACCGCCTATAAATAGATTTGATCTTCATGCTTCATGGGTGGACATAATTGTGTCCAAAGTCGGTCAAAAACCACCTTCCTCCCTAGAATTTTTCCTTTTCTGTCGTCTGTCTCTTCACACTCTATCTCTCTCCGCCATCCCAACCACCACTGTCATAACCGCCATCGTTTCAGCCACCATCTCCACCACAGGAAGCCAATACAACCACCATCCAGCCACAACAACCACCGGTCCTCTCCCCCTGCAGATTTTCTTCTTCTTCTTTCTTCCTGCCACAGCCACCATCAGCCGCCACCGCTTGCACCGGCCGAACCTCCTCGTCGCAGCCAAGCTTCCACCGCAGGTTAGTGTCCTTCCGCTTCCCTTTCTTCTTCCTTTCTTCTTCTTCTTCGGTGGTCTCCACTATTCACGTTGCATGTGAATAGTGAAGAGTAATCCACTGTTCATTTTTTTAAAAAAAAATTCAAATTCCAAAAATTCTTTCTAAAATCTTTTATGATTTTCTCCTGTATTTTTCTATCTATTTTGCGTAATATTGGTTTCTATTTTTATACCGTAAAATACAAATCTAGTATTAAAATACTCGGTTTTTGTCAAAACATTGCAAAAAAAATTATATAAAAAAAAATATATTTTGTTTTCATGCATACGGCCAAGTCTCTCAAAGATTAAAAAAAAATCATCACATCATATTTTCATACAAAAAAAAATATGTTTTAACATGCATTTTAATTTTAATAACCAGTTTATTAAAGTCACGAGAACTAGGCCAAAATTTCAAAAATTCCAAAAAACTTATTTTGTTTTCTTTTAATATCCGGAATTATAAATTTATACGTAAAATGTATTCTCGATATTAAAAAGGTCTTTCTTTTATAGATATTAGAACGATTAGGTTTTTACTCGATAAGATAAGGACCTCCTTAGCGAGGAGGACTTTTCTTAAACCTGAGATAGACCAACAATTAAAAAACACGACAAGATCTTAGTTTTTTTATCAGATAATTAAACAATGCAGCTTACCTTAGGTAAGACGTATTTGAGGTGCTAATACCTTCCCTTTACGCAACCAGTCCCCGTACCCGATCTCTGAGACCAGCTAGGGTTCCTAGTGACCAAAATACTAGGTGGCGACTCCCTTTCTTCCTTTCCACTAATAAAAGACAAGAATCCCTTGTCTCCCCGTATTTGCCAGATACATTGATGAAGTGGAATATTCTCCGCGACGCCGCACACGTGCAACAGAATGGCGACTCCACTGTGGACCTTGTGGACTAAGATTTGTTTTTGTCTGATAATTATGTTTTATTTTTTGGTTTACGTGTTTACTGTTAATATGAATTTCCATTATTTATTTTCTTATGCGCTTTAAATTTTGTACATATTTTTTCATGCATCACGCTTTATTTTTTGGGAAGTACACACAAGCTTATAAGTTAGGTGGGGGGATTAACGATCTGCCTTATGACTATTGGTCAGGGTTCAGATGCGTGAAACACCCAACTCATATCTGAGTGCCTGCTTGGTAATGGTGGGCATACGTGGGCATACGTGCCTTAACTATTTCTTGCAACGCCCCCACATTGTCTTTACGAAGACCGTCACTAGGCAGATATGAGACCATTTTGAGACCAGGTAGAAAGCCTACCCATCATGTAATGACCTAGAACCTCTTCTTAGTATATGAACTACCCAATGTGCATCTACATACATTTTCATTCGTACACATACATCTATTCATTGTAAATAACATACATACATGTATCAGGTTGAAATATAGGTCCCCTAATAGTCTACAACACCCGACTTCAAGCGAGAAACATGGAAGATGAAGAGCGCACTCACTATGACGCCTATTTTCAAGAAGAGTTAGGGTCTCTGAAGACAAGCGTGGCTCGCCTCACTAGCTTACTCAAGCAAACACTGAGAAATACCTCTGGTGAAGGTCCTTCTAACCAACCCGATCACCTTTAATCAAACTCTGACAACAACTCGGTCCGAAGAAAGAATGAGTGAACATGGTCAAAAGCCTCAACATAATCCAGCATTTGTGCAGTTAGCGACACGTGCACCAGCCCCGGCAGTCATGGATGCATTTGCCAACGACTCCCATAAGGCCAAGTCAGCTGATAACATTGATCAAGATAAGATAGAGGCGTTGTAAGCCATAATCAGAGTCATTGAAGGGGCATACTTAGATGATCTAGTACGGGCAGTAGAGATGTGTCTGGTCCCAAATGTAGTTGTCCCGAAGAAGTTTCGTGTTCCTGAGTTCATCAAATATAGTGGAACACAATGCCCCATGACTCATCTCAAGTCCTACTGCAATAAAATGACAGAAGTAATGCATGATGAAAAACTACTGATGCACTTTTTTCAAGATAGCTTAAGTGGGGCAACATTGAGCTGGTACATGAGATTGGACAACACAAAGATTCGGAGATGGAAAGATCTGGTAGATGCTTTTGTCAAGCAGTACAAATATAACATGGATATTGCTCCTGACAGAACCAGCTTATCCAATTTAGAGAAAAAAGACAAAGAAAGCATAAGGGAATACGCTCAAAGATAGCGGGAATCAGTTGCTCAAGTACATCCTCCACTTCTGGATAAAGAGATGGTCACTTTATTTGCTGACACACTCAAGGCACCATATTACGAGCATGTGATGGGTAGTTCGGCCCAACAATTCACGGACGCTATGGTAGTGTGTGAACGCATAGAGCAAGGCGTCAAGAATGGTAGAATTTCTGTACCTGCCGAGAAAAGAGGCTTCGAAAAGAAGGAGGTCAACCATGTTGGTGATGACTATAAGGGTAGGAAAAACACATTCGAAAACTATCACCCTCCATCCCAAATTACCAACATCAACTCCTCATCTCCCATCAAAAGACGAGCCCCAAAACTTTCAAGCCAAAAGCCAAATTAGAAATTACCAAAGGGTCTAAGAATAACTACCTCCATTATTGCTGCACCTGAATGAAATGTACCATAAGCTATTAAGCACCGGGTAGGTAGCTCCCGAACCTCTGACATCTTTGCAGCCACCTTACCCTAGCTGGTACAAGCTAGAGTTCACTTGCGAATACCACGCTAATGTTGTTGGAACGCCTTCAAGAGAAAGCTTCTGCAATTAATCAAGGTAGGGTGGATAACATTCAAAGACACTCCTAATGTGAACACGAACCCTCTACCTAATCATGTTTGAAGCGGTAGATCAGAAACGCACTAGTGATGGAATGTCCGGGAAATCTGAAAGCACCGATGGGCCAAATAGGGTGCGAAAAAGGCAGCATAAATTTTGAAGGACTCGAATTTCGACCATAGTTTTTTTGTCCCCATCAAGAGCTGTTGTGGGGAGGCCAGCCTAATAGGAGAGGATGAAGCCTGCCCTATTATTGTCTTTTGTTTGATTATGTATGTTTTTACTTGTTTCAGTCTTGTTGGTATTTTGGCTCGTAACGCCCCAAAACTTTCTTTGTCAAATGAGCCCTTCTTGTTAAAACAAAAATCATGTGTTTTCTTGTGTTCATGATGTGCCTCTATTTTTTTTATTGTTTCATACCTACACAAGCACACACTTTACTCACGAAACCATTGCACCAAGAATTCTTCGTTGTGTTTCCAAAACCATGCATGATGTCACATGTTCACAAGGATTTTTAGGAATTCAAAGTATAAAACAGAAACTATAGTGGTGATTGTCCAAACAAACAAGTTCGGAAAATTCAAGTAATCCCTTAGAAAGGTAACCACACACTTAGAAAGTTTGAAAAAAACAAACCAAACACCGTGAAATGACTCTAAAAGCTGAGTTTTGATTGAATGAATAATAAGAAACCATTTTGCATACTCGCATGAAAGTAAGGCTTACCGATCCTAAGTGCATGCGTTTGAAATGAGAAAATACCATATTTGATAATCCTTTCACGAATTTAAGATATATCCTTTGCAGTTACCTTTTGAGCCTAGTAACATTCTTTTTTGAAAATAACCTTGGCTAAGATCACACACCCATACTGGGGGGCAAGTGCAAGAAATTCTCAATGATCAAAGGTACCCCAAATAAAGTTGGGGGCCATGAAGAAAAAAAAATCCAAAGGGTTCAAAAGATTTGAGCTTTCCAAAATAAGTGATATGATGATGCTCAACCAAATGAAAAAAAAAAAAGAGAAAAAGCTCAAGCCCAACACTGGGGGGCACGATAAACCATTTTGGAAATAAATTTAAATGACAAAAGGTCAGGAAACAAGCACTATTGATCTTTAGTCATGAAATCCCTTAAACACCTTTTGGGCCTACAAATATCATTTTCTTTATAATCAATAGTCAAAGCCTACGTTACGTGCCTAATCAAGCCCTTTCTAATTAAGGGCAAGCAATCTGGATTGTTAGGCAATGCTTTTCCATGCGAAACAAGCTTTATTATTCATGCAAATAAAATGAATGCTTTGAAGACTGGTTCTTTGAAACCCTCAGATTGAATCTTGAACCAATTTTTACCAACGAAACATCACGACGCATTTTCACCAAAAGCAAAACAAAGATTCTTTCATCACTTCTAAAAACCTGTCCATATGAATCACTTGAATTTCTTCAGAATGAGTTTGCTTTAAACCAATTTCTGTGTCTGGAATAGCTTTGAAATTCTAAAAAAATTCTGCATGAAAACATTTCCTTGTAATAACCAAACCTTCTTTCACATAACCTCATCCCTAAAGAAAACCCAAATTGAACACTTGGGGGCATCATCAAGCTGGGGGGTAACCCAAAAACACATGATATGGCTGGCTCTATGATCTCCTTTCTAAGAAAACAAGATGTAAGGCAGAGCTAGTGACCTTTGAGATAAAGATCAGGACAAAGAAGTATAATGATATCAAGCCCTTTCTAGAGGCCAAGATCACAAGATGTGACTCGAGTAAGCAAGAGCGAAAGACCATTAAAGTTTACTACCAAGACTCAATCTTTTGAGAAAAGGAAGACTCCATGAAGAAAAGAGGACCTATATTTCTCAGGTAAGTATACATGCATATTGATCATAATGCATTGCTTTCATTATTGACAGATCAGTGTTTCACCATCACTTATTAGGTAGTGTGTTTCCTAACCCTGCCTCCTTTCAAGTGCGCTTTTAAGCCCTCGTATCCCTTTGAGTCCTATCTTGTCGTCTTTTCAAAAACTATTCCAACATTTTTCCATCTAAGTAGGTCACCCATTACAATGAGACCATTATTCCACCTAGGTAGGTCACCAATTATAATGAGACCATTCTTCCCTTTTTCCACCTGGGTAGGTCATCCATTACAATGAGACCATTCTCCATGTTTTTTTATCTGGGTAGTTCACCCATTACAATGAGACCATTCTTTCACCTGGATAGGTCACCCATTACAATGAGATCATTCTTCCTCTCTTTTTCACGTGGGTAGGTCACCCATTACAATGAGACCATTCTTCCTTTTTTTTTTCACTTGGGTAGGTCACCCATTACAATGAGACCATTCTTCGTATTTTATTTTTCCACTTGGGTAGGTCACCCATTACAATGAGACCATTCTCCGCATTTTATTTTGACTTCGGTAGGTCACCCATTACAATGAGGTCATTCTTCCACCTGGGTAGATCACCCATTATAATGAGACCACTCTTTCCCTTTTCCACTTGGGTAGGTCACCCATTACAATGAGACCATTATTTTTCTGGGTAGGTCACCCGTTACAATGAGACCATTCTCCCTATTTTATTTTTACCTGAGTAGGTCACCAATTACACTGAGACCATTCTTCCACCTGGGTAGGTCACCCGTTACAATGAGACCATTATTTTTCTAGGTAGGTCACCCATTACAATGAGACTGTTCTCCATGTTTTTCCACTCGGGTAGGTCACCCATTACAATTCGATCATTTAAAAAAAAATCTATGAATTTCACCAGAAAAACCTTTCGACCATTTGAGTGCGCTTTCTAGCCCTCAAATGCTTTCAAAACAATTCATCATATGGTGAGTCCGTTATCTTTTTCTTTTTCTTCTTTACAAAGCTTACTATATAAAATCTCTCACGAGAATTTCTATCGTAAGCATTATAAAGAGGGGGGCAACTGTCATAACTCATTTTTGGGTTATTCCATAAATTCACTTTTTCTCTTCCGAAAATCAAAAAAATATATTCTGACTAAAAACAAAAAAATCCAAAAAATAATAACAGTGAGAAGAGAATGTCGTAGCGCTTAGAAAATGGCTAGAAATTGGTTGAGGAAGCTAAAAAATTCAAAGATTAAAATTTAACAATATATTTTTTACAAATGAAGAGCCCTGTCGACAAAGAAAATTCAATTTGAAGAAGAAATGTCCAAAAACAAATATATATAGACTCAATTAAATTTTATTGGAGGTTTAATTGAATTTATGAAGGGTTTGATTGCAAGAAAAATTGATTAAAAAAATTTAAAAATTAATTAAAAACATTGCAAAAAAAATTATAAAACAAAAAAAATATATTTTGTTTTCATTCATACAACCAAGTCTCTCAAAGATTAAAAAAAAAATCATCACATTATATTTTCATACAACAAAAAAAAAATATTTTTTAGCATGCATTTTGGCTTTAATAACCAGTTTATTAAAATCACAAGAACTAGGCCAAAATTTCAAAAATTCCAAAAAAATTATTTTGTTTTCTTTTAATATCCGAAATTACAAATTTATACGTAAAACGTATTCTCGATAATAAAAAGGTTTTTCTTTTACAGATATTAGAACGATTAGGTTTTTTCTCGATAAGATAAGGACCTCCTTAGTGTGGAGGACTTTCTTAAACCTTAGATAGACGAACAATTAGAAAACACGACAAAATCTTAGTTTTTTATCAGACAAATAAACAATGCAGCTTACCTTAGGTAAGATGTATTTGGGGTGCTAATACCTTTCCTTTACGCAACCAGTTCCCGTACCTGATCTCTGAGACCAGTTAGGGTTTCTAGTGACCAAAATATTAAGTGGCGACTCCCTTTCTTCCTTTCCACTAATAAAACACAAGAATTTCTTGTCTCCTCATATTTCCTAGATACATTGATGAAGTGGAATATTCGTCGTGACGTCGCATACATGCGACACTAATTATATAGTGACTCAAAAAAACTAAGTTGTACTAGCTGGTTGGGTTATTAAGCTAGTTATAGAACTATTTTACCAAAAAAATTAGAAAAAAAATATATATTTAGCATAATAGATAATAAATCTTAGTTCAAGGGTAAATTGATCAAAGAAATTTTTTTATTATTGAGTAATAATAAAAGGTAATAACTAGTAATTACATGAACATTATTTAAAATTATCAACGAAAATATATTCTAGATAGTTTAACTATTAAGTGTGACTAAATTAAATCATACTAACTAGTTTGTTCTTCATTTTAGTTTTAATAAATTTACCTAATATAAAGTTCCTGGGCAATTTTGACTGAAAGTAACGAATAAAAAAATGGAAGAACTCTACCTATAAGGAATTGAAATCTCAAAAAAGGAAGTGGAAGAGATGTTTAGACGGTTGAGATTGCACCACCAATCAACTCAGATAAATAGATGTTCAAGAAACAACAAGCCATCAGGAATTGACACGTAACTTAACAACCTAAAACACTTTTTAAAATGACACCACAAACAAAGATCCAATCAATCCTAATTCCTAGTTTAAAATTCAAACTAATTCAATTCAAAATTTAAACCTATTTTCTAATCCTTAATTTCAATTATTTAAGGATAAGAAAGTAGTTTATGGGGTTAGCTTGAATTCTTGTTGAGTCAAATTAATCCTTGGAGATCTGGATTACCTCGAATCAATCTAGAAATGTTTTATTTTTTATATACCTTTTGTTTTTAAATTAAATTAATTTTTAATTTTAATAATTAAAAAAAATATTTTAATAAAATCTTATTATTCCAAAATAAAATATTTTATGGTGTTTGGATAGTAATTAATAACATCTTATTAGTTACTTCTTAAGCCTATTTTTTAATATATAAATAAATACAAGTAGGATAAAGAAATAGATATTCTTAGAGCATCTGCAATGGAAATGCTTAATGAAGAACTATATATATATATATTAGCTCTTCAATGCTTATTTTATGTGCTCCGAGAAAAGTGTTAAACAAAATGTTATTTTATCATTTCTCTTACAAAAATGTTATTCCTACATTTCTTGCAAAAAAATATTAAAACGCTATTCATTGCAATAAACTGTTTTTTCCATTAGTTTTTTTAAAAAAAATCTATGTTTTTTTTTTGCTTTTTAGGAGATTATTTTGGTCTCATAACCTATGTCATGGGTTTGGAGAGTTCACCTGAGTTGATTTGGGTATTTTTTGTTATTTTTTTAATTAATTTTTTTTTTAATTTTATCATTTAATATTA
>Ga0307515_10022271_pt1 | contig 11173 bp, 13 predicted proteins | sample 17_EM_MG_FD_194513 | JGI IMG/M metagenome (GOLD analysis project Ga0307515, IMG submission 194513) | Populus trichocarpa ectomycorrhiza microbial communities from riparian zone in the Pacific Northwest, United States - 17_EM | ecosystem: Host-associated > Plants > Roots > Unclassified | place... | reverse complement strand
TTACGAATCGGCATCTTACGGAGGAACGCGACATTTGGAGATGTGTCTTGATGAGCAGCGGAGTATAATTGACGACTTTGACACTGACATCCTCACAATGACTTCTACCGCCATATCGATTGCGAAGTTCAATGGGTCGAACTACAAGCAATGGTCAGGGGAGATGGCGCTTCTCTTGGAGCAGAAGCAGGTCTACAGTATAGTCACGGGGGAGGATGAGCGGCCTGAGGATCCGGCGGAGGATGCTACTGCAGCGGAGAAATTGGCACATCGGGCTGCAGTCAAAGACTGGGTAAAACAACATGGTACTGCGCGATCGACGATCCTGCGCGGCATGGAGCCGGGGCTGCAGGCATCGTACATGGAGATCACGGATGTGCGGACACTTTGGGAGAAACTGGTGACGGGGTACAAGGCAAAGTTGAAGTTCAATGTCTTTCAGATCCAGGAAGAGCTTTTAGGGATAAGGCTCGAGGATTGTGACGATGTTGACACTTATGCCCTACGGATAGACCAGAAGGTGAACGACTACAATCTCTGTTCCGAACCGTTGTTGTCGAATGCGACAAGGACTTTGGAAAAGATGACTGACGAGGAGCATGTGTTTTATCTCCTGGGTGGAATACCAAGGAATGATGATTGGCAGTTCGTTCTCGAATTGATGATGGACACAAACGCGACGGCAACACTCAGGCCAGATGAGATTGTGATCAAGTTAGTCAAGAAGGAGGCCACGATCAAGCATGAGAAAGGCCTAGGACAGGAAGCTCTACTGTTCGTGAAAGGAAACGCCAAAGGAAAAGGCAAAGGAAAAGGCAAAGGCAGGAAGAGTGGTAAAGGTAATGAGAGTGACGAGGATCAGGGCGACAGGAAAGGTCACCCAACCTGTTTCTATTGCCATAAGGAAGGGCATAAGGTTTGGAACTGCCCGAGCAAGAAACACGATGAACCTCCAGTCTCGAAGGAAAGCTCAGAAACCGCAGCCAAGGCCAATGATGATACAATTACCGCTGCCAGGGTTTCAGCTGGAATGACGACAGTTGAAAACTGCTGGGTGACAGATACTGGCGGAAAAACGGCCCCATCGAAGGAGAGTTGGTACTTGGGTTGTGCCTCCACCTCTCACATTTGTGGAGATCGAAGGATATTCGTTCGGTATACGGGATTCACCAAGAAAGACACGGGGGAGATTCGCGATTTCGCTGGGAGGGTAGGGGGCAAGGCTGTAGGACGGGGAGATGTTCAACTAAAGTTTCGCCTACCTGGAAATCGTGAGCATGTGGTTGTCGTGAGGGATGTCTTGCATGTGGCAGGAGCACACAACTCGCTCTCCCAATCAAGGTTTATGGATCGGGAATTACGGATTGCCCCTGTCAATGGCTGGGGTATCATGATATATGACAAAGCGCCAGCAATGGGGACTGGTCGCAGAGGTCAAGGAAGTCTTGTTGCAGTTGCACCCCAGGTTGGAGGACTATTACGGTTAGATGTGGATGCTGGAGGAAAGGGTGGTCGGTCGAGAGTTGTATCGAGAGGAAGGAAGCGACACACATCACCGAATACGATTCCAAATGAACATACATATACAGACAGCTTATAGCCCGAGGTGCCAAAGCAACGGGAATTATCGGTACCAATCCCATCGACCCCGGCGATCCAGCAACCAGCAGCCGGTGGTATTTCCGGTGGTAATTCTGCAGGTCAATTGAAGGATCGCGCGGGTTCTAGTGATGAAAATGATCATGAGGACGAGAGTGAGGATGAGGGCGATCCACCGGTTGTGGTCGATAAATCCAAGAAATCTTCTTTCATACGGGAAATGGCAGGCCTCGGTGGGAATCTCTGGAAAGCGTGGGAAGCACCTGCGGGCTCTCATCGAAGAAGCCGGACTAATCATCGCCATTGGAGGAGCAGTCGATTGGAGGTCAAGAGTGCAGAAACCGACTGACCAGTCCAGACCGAAGCCCTTGATATTGTGCTGCGAATCTGATGAGATTTCGGAGAATTTGGTCTTGAGTTTTTTCGTTTCAGAGGAGAATAATCGTTTCAGAGGAGCTCCAGGCTTGGTAATGCTGCGGAGGAGCTCTGGGTTTGGCTGATCGCTCGGGAGGAGCTTGGCACGGTGTATCTTTGGGTTTTGTTGTTTCTTTATGGATTTGACTTACGGTCATGATACCACCCTGGAGGAGTGTAGGGCAGACTTTGAGTGCGGTCATCACGTAGTATTAGGTTAGGGTTCAACGGCAGAGCCGCATTCACTTTACTTGTGTACGTGTCAAATAAGTAGATGAATAGACAAGTTAATATACGCATCACCAATTTGGCAGCTGCACCATTAGTCGACATACGCTTCCCTCTGCGCTAGGATTGGTACAACAATCTTCAGTGCGGCCACTATGACAAGATCTCACGAGGCCTCAAGGTCATGGTATTGACAATTGCAGCCTTAGATTCTGCAGGAAAGGTAGACAATTGGATCTCAGGGTGAGCAGATCTCCGACTCAGTTTTCTCATCGGAAACTGCAGCCAGTTTCCCATAGATTTTGGGCGTATGTATGCGAATTCGGTCCGGGGCTGATGGTCATGATGGTGATGGTGATGGTGATGGTGATGGTGATGGTGATGGTGTTGGTGCTGGTGACAGTGATGGTGATGGTGTTGGTGCTGGTGACAGTGATGGTACCAAAAACACTTAGTCAAGTAGGTTGGCTATGTCAACGTCAGCATCAAAGCTTCCACACACTCAGAGTTTTCCATCGGCCAAAACCTTCCTGTGGAAAACTCTACTCCACCCGAAGCGTGGCTCTCTCAAGCACGGGTCTCAAGTGCCGCTCTCTCAAGCAGGCTATCAAGCAGGCTATCAAGCAGGCTCTAAAGCAGGCTCTCGAGCAGGCTCTCAAGCCCCAGCGGGCTGAAAAGTGGACTTGCAGCGATAGTGTGTACAGTACCGGTGTAACAGCGAAGACTCCAGGCAGTAACGACAGGTATAAATCGATTTCTGGCCACCAACCGTATATAGGTCCATAGGTGCATGTGCACATCTCTATGAATTGACTATAGATGACTATAGGCTGCAGGTTGTGCAGGGGTCCACGGGAAGCTTGCCATGAGGTGCGCGTGTGCATATGTATGCGTAGCGCAGCCTATAGTTGATTTGCACTTTTGCCGTTGTCGCCCCCATCTGCTTTATTTGTTCTTTACTTTCTTCACATGTCATGTCTGTTATCCTTCGGCTAACCTGGGCGAAAGAAATATAATCTAAAACCGGCAGCAGATTTTGTGTCTCGGTATACTGTCCTCAATGCTTATATGCTGCTTTCGTTGCTTGTTGGTCCACTTCTTCATATCCTTCAATTCCCTTATGTGTGGGTACCCACCTGTACTCCACCGAGATTTGTTTTTGGAAATTTGGCTTTCCCATTTCATTGTTTGTAACACTAGCACCTGTCCTGGTTCTCGTTCGTCTGATTGAATTCCTCTTAACGCCCCTTGTGAGTCCATAAAGATCGTCACCCTGGACACCTCTTTCTTATCGCTCATTTCATCCGCAGTGTTCTCAACCGTCCCGTCAGTCCGGGATCACCCAGGACGGGGACGGGACGGCAATGCGCCGTCCGTCTAAGGGCAGGATGGAGACGGTGCCGCCCGTCCGAGTTAGGACGGGGACTGACGGAAAGGACGGCCGTCAACTGGGTTTTCACCGTCCCCGGTCGTCAACGGTCGACATCCATGGATCTTTCGCAAAGTACATAATAATATTCATATAAAACTGATTACGATTACCCTGACTGTGAAGTAAGATCTTGCAGCATCTGCTCCATCCGCACAATGTCTGACCCTGTTGCTCCAAAGATCAAGCCCTGTTGAATCCATGATTTTAGGAATTCAGATGCCTCAATGATATCATCCCCCAAGCGGTTTCTTACGTTACTGATCAGCAACTTTGCACTACTGAATACACGTTCTGGTTCATCTGACATGGCAGGCTCGCCCTCAAAAATATTAGCACAATAGATCTATGAACTATGCCTAGATTCGTCGATTTATAACACTTACCGCGCGCTCTCAAGCCTCAATTGCTAATCATCTAAATATATCCTCTAACCGCCCGATAACGGCCGGGGACGGTGTTTTCACTGTCCCCGGTAGACAACGGGCGTCCTGCCGTCATTTATCTGCTAGGACGGGACGGTTGAGAACACTGTTCATCCGCAATCTTCACTGCTTCCAAAATCACGTACATTCCTGCAGCAAATGCCTCCTTCTGTCGACCCAGCTGTACTCTTCTCTTCTTCCACCGCTTTTCCTTCCACACCACTGGACATCCTGTCCACTCATCTTCTTTTCTCGCTCTATCAGTCCAAAAAACTAAGCCTGCTCTTTCTCTCTTTGCTTCCTTCTTGGCTTGTTCTTCTTCCTGTATAATCTCTATACCTTTAAGGCTTTGTCGACTGTTCGGTAGTGTTGTCCTTTCCTACCTCCTCCTTTCGCAAGGTGTCTCCGGGATCAACTGAGCAATCCCCTCCACCCTTTGCAACACCCCCTGTCTCGTCTTTAACTCTCTCTCTCCACCTTGAGCATCGGGCATCATGGTCTGTCTCAACTTATAGCGCCTTAAATGATTATCAAGAAGAGCATTTGCCAGTCTAAGTGCCGCATCATTCGTCAGCGCTCCTTGAGGTGTCAATCTGAAGCATCCAGTTACACTTCTGCCTGGTTTATTTAAAACGTTTTGCACCTCTTGCGCCGTATTCTTTTGTCCTCGCCACAACAGTTCCACCCCATGCAACACCACCGCCTGAACTGCTGCAACTTGGATTCTCTGACAACTTCTCGGGTGTAGTCCCCTCTTCACCATCAAGGACCTAACCCTACTTTGCGCTTTCCTGGCATTCGCCAATGTTCTCTTCGTATGATCGTTCAGAGTAAGCATATCATCAAGCCCTACTCCAACCACCTTGTCGCTTGCTTGTTGTATTGAACCTCCCTATTTCCGAATATACTACAAGGGTGATTGTGATTGACAAGTGGTAAGCGATGCCCGGTAGTGGACTCAATATGAACGTGACGTTGAACGCTTGGGTGTTTGACAGGCTCGATCTTCGTCCGAAAGAACATAATCCAACTTTTCCAAAACACAAGATCAAAGCGCTTGACTCATAGAGCACACATTTTACCATCACCCGGTAGAACTCAAACTATGTCGGGTCCCAAATTGAAGGGAATGCAACCATAGCTACTAGTACATAGTGCCGAAAATGGTTCAATACTTCAACCCTTGTCAACTTAACAGTCGCCATTTCCTCCTCTAAACAGTCAGAATAAGACTTATGTTCAGTTCCTTTCATTTCGAGGACTTTTTGTCTAATGCCGAAGTCGCATGCAATATATAGGCGTGGAGCCACAGGTTCGACTTCACGAACAAAGCTGGCACCGATGAGGCCACCGTTTATTTCAGAAAACCAGCCATTACCGATTAGGTCCTAAGTATGAGAACTTTTCTGATGAGCAACGACGCAAGAGCGATACTATTCGTCATGATCTAGATAGGGTGATAGGGAGTGCACTTTACGAAGTAAGGGAAGAGGATCAGATAGTAGGAGGATGAATGGAACTGAGTAGAGGTGAAGACTTAATTAACGGTACTCGAGGTATACTTAGATGCGCTAGATGAAGAATTATCGCAGGATCCCGGGAGAGACGATTACCAAGTCTCTAACGCCTGAGCTTAATATGGTGCCGAAACGGCATGTCCCGTCTCGCGCCGAACACCAAGCGTCATGCAGATCCCGGAACGTACCGGTTCATTCTGAGCGGGTTCGGTGATAGGAGACCCCGGGAATGCCTCTATTTTCGCATAAAAACTCTGGTTCAGTCATAGGGTGTTAGAGGTTAATGTGGTTTTCACGGATTCGATATGTTATCACTCGGTCATGGATATTTCACTCTGTTGCATATATGGTGGCCCACCTCCCTGGTGTATGGCTTCAGTTGGGCTGATGAATAATCTCTCTAAGATGCTGGTCATTCCCTAAGATGATGGTCATTACAGACTCAGCTGGAGATGCCAGCTGAATGCGCTTGCATGCGTACAAGAAATACAAGACATACTCCGAACACGGTATATAAAAGATCACCAATGTACCTGTACCTTCGAATACAAGCTCCCTGCAATCAGTACATTCCAACAGGTTATGAGCCCGGTTATCACTACTATCTAAATTCTCACGTTCTTCTCTAAGATCTCTTTCATGATCTTCCAAAGTGTTACACGAACCCTAAACCTCATCACGGTAGCACCAACCTCATAAACAGCACTTACACTCAACACAATCACAAGCCAGCTCCACAATCTGTCAATGTCTTCCTTGATAACTTCCTCCAAACCCACCTTCCTGAAGACCAGGTGGGGCATCATTCCTAAGCTCACTCACGCCAATTATGATGAATGGAAAGAAGACATGATACTTGTCCTATCAGCCATGAGAACATGCACAATCTTCACTGGAGATGGTCCGGAACTGTAGCCCCTTGATTTCAACCACGATCACAACTAAGATAATTGGAAGGCTAAGGAAGCCGAAGCCGGGTCCATGATCAGACTTTCCTGTTGCCCCGAAGTACACTGCATCATCAAGGGAATGAGAAATCCCCACGAGATGCGGAATACACTACAAATCAACCTTGACACTGCCGGATTTTATATCGGCAGACTAGACATCCTTCACCTGTCCCGCGCTTGCTCACCCAATCAGGACAAACAACATAAAGCATACTGCACCAAGCTCATTAACAACCGTATACAACTGAACCATGCCAACGATTCCATCACCTATCGAGATTTCCGAATTCAACTTTTCACATCACTGCAATCGAAGTAAGCAATGATATTAATGGTCCTGATACACAGAAGGTTCTGACCTACAGCGGAAGAAGCCATGCATTACGTCCCAGAGGAAATAACTACTGCCAGACTGACCAACGAACTCCGAGACGCATCCACGTGGGCCACCCTTGTTTCTGAATGCGGCGGCCATCATGGCCTGGGCAAAGGCCATGGATGTGGTGGACGCAATGCACACAGTGGATGCGGTGGACGAAGCAGTGGAACTGGAGTCAGCCAAGAGAGTAAGTGCACCTAGAGTAAAACTGAAAGCCATACTACAGATGCATGCAGGAATCTGAATTGTGCTCAGGAGAAAGGAAACAACAGAGGAAACGATGAGCACATCTGCTTCCAGTGCGGATCACCAGGCCATGTCTAAGTCGATTGCATCTCCTAGAAAAATATTAATGAGTGGTGGAAAGTGAAGATAGCCACTGGTACAACAGCCCTCGCTATGACCAGAGACTGCGATCACTTCTATCGAACTGCATCATCCCTCTCTGCCACTACCGCCACCACAGTTCCAAAGTGGGTCATTGATTCCGCAGCATCACGCCACCTGTGCAATGACTGCAGCAGCTTCTCACCATTCAAAAAGTTCTCAATTCCTATAGTCATTGAACTCGGAGACAACAATTCAGCCACTCCCACTCATTGCAGGTTTGTAGATATTATACCAGGGGTTCAAGTTGAAGCCATCCATAGTCCTACTTTTCGACATTGCCTTCTATTGATCAACCCGTTGGATTTGGGGGTCATATGGCTATATTTCGGGACAGACAATGCTTCACCACTTCTCCATCTTCCTGCACTCTACATGGCAAACTAATCAATGGCATATATACCATGGTCCCCGTGACCCCACTCCAATTATCCACTAATGAGCAAGAGAGATAGTGCAAAAGAGAAAGCTCACGTCCAAGACTACTAATCACAGAACCAATGACAAAATCTGCAATTGAGCCAATAATGGAGTCTTCAGAGACACCTCTGATCACATCTACCAATCCACCTGCTTCCTCTGTTCTAAGTACACCATCAACTGCGAAAACTAAGTCCATCGGAAAGTGTCTCACAATCCAACAACGAAGAATATGGCAGCAACAACTAGCCCATATGAATCCTCCCACCATGCAATCTCTAATCAATGGATATACACATGATAATTCTATCTTCACACTCTGCATCCTAGGCAAGCACAAGCAAAGGTTCTTTAGGGTGCCAGTCAAGGGCACTAGGAAGCCCTTTGAACTTGAGCGTTGAGAAGTGTGCACTCCATGTTCTACACCAACATTCGGAGACGATCGATATTGTATATGACTCATCGACCAGTATACATCATTCACATCCGTATGGATGCTCCCAAATATGAACACAGAGACCTACACCCCTACCTACAAGTCATTCAAACCCCGAGTGAACTCAATGGGATACAAGAACAAGTGAATACGGTGCGATAATCATCACGGATAATATGACAATCAGACCATCCGATATCTCCTCGCAGCTCACTGCACACAATCCAAGCCATACCCCCCATACACTCACCATAAGAATATTCACCAATAGAAAATTCTGTCTGGGCGGAATGGCTCAGTCTGAGTGGACGCGCTTGATCAAAGCTGTAAGAGACACCCTGGTGGGGGATGACTCCATGTCCGGCATCAATTGAACATGTCGCGTTGCATATCACCCTCTGATCGCAGTTTCACTGTTTCTTCTTGCTCTGCCTGTCTTCGATTTTTGAATGAACACTCTGGCATTATGGCCAACAGTGACCATATGTCGGAATGGGTTCATAGGATACATGCTTCCGTCGGGATTTCAATGCAATGGGTGATGCTGTGAAAATCTCTCCTTGCGTTCCTTCTATCTGCGCGTAAAAAGCAATTCTCTCTTCACTAATTATACACATTATTCCAAGTCGTCAGATCTATGTAGCTATTGACAATCCATCGTTCATTCCATCCGCCTCCTCTCTTACTACTAGTAGCTATCTCTGGAATTATGATCACGCAGCCGACGATCTTTCCCATGCTGAAAACATGCAAAGGAATGTCAAGGGGTCCATTTCTCACCTGTACAAATTTCGAGACGGGATCCAAGTTATCCGAGTTTTCAGGTATTGTGGTGAGTGCCATGCCACAGATTCCTGTGCACTGGACGCATGGATGTCTTTCATGCTGAGTTTTGGGTGATCGTACTTGTGCTCAATCACACCATCAAGAACAGCGAAACACTGCAATGAATTGGTGTGAAGATGTTCACAATTTTTTGCGATTCACAAGCTGCCAGTCAGCGAACAGTACATCTTGAGGCGCAACCTGGGCAGCGAGCAGTGAGATGAAGCAATCGAACGGTGCAAGCTCTCCATGTCTACAACATCTCAACCAAGATTTATTAGGTCCCAGGGCACTCTGGCATTCCTCCCAACGAAGAAGAAGATAACCGGGCGAACTTTGCCTGAGATGCCAATGGAAGAATGACAGATCAGTGGCTATATGCCCCGGCTTCGAACCGAGCTAGAGAGATCCCTGAGAGAATATCAGCAGCCAAGGCCAAGTGCAGACCTCCCAACGGTTGAACTAGTGCACTGTTTGTACAGGGTTAACCAGTGTGGTATACAGTTAGTTCTTGGCAGTGCAGTGCAGTGGGTGGAGGCTCACAGTGCAGTGCAGTTTGAACAGTCAAGTAGTTGGTGCAGTGCAGTTTTGTTTTTTGTTTTAATCATACTGTATTCACTCTACTTAGAGTATGACAGCCCCTTAGTCCCCTCCGCCTCCGGGCTGGCCGGCTATATGGCTGAGCTCCACTCCTACTACCCGTCGTCCCCTTTTTGACAAAAGAAAGCATCCAAAAGTGGCAGATATATTATACAAAGAAAAAGGGATGTAATCAAGGAGAGCCCGCCGGTCCTTTCTCCTCCGCCCGTTGCCCACCGGCCCTTACTCCTCTGCCCGTTGTCCGCCGGCACTTGCTCCTCGGCTCGTTTTGGGCGGGAACTTCCCGACATCATTGGCCGCCAAGAAGTCCATCACCGCTTGGTCGCATTTCTCTATGGAGAGAAGCTCAGAGACTTTCACGTGTCGGCATCTGCCCGCTCTCCATCCTGTCGCTTTTCCCACATCTTTCCAGAGACTCTTCTGCTGGTCTTTCCATCGGCTGCAGTGGCGGAAGAGATGTTCCTGCGTCAGGGCCGTCCAACTTCCGCCACTGCACCACCAGCATTTGTCATCGTCTCGGTGTCCAAACCATTTTAGGTATGTCCCCACAAGCGCGTGTCCGGACTTCAGTCGGTAGAACCTGGCTGCCAGAGGCTTCACACTGTTCGTTGGGATGGGTCTCTTGCTTCCAGCTTTGCCTTTCAGTAGATAGCCGTGGTGCTTACTGCATTTGTTGGCCTCCCATTCAGCCATGGCCACCGTCTTTGCTTCTGAGATTCGTCTGGTCCTGTTCGCCGCCGAGGTGTACACTGGTTCTCTCACTGTGCCTGTCCTACGGCCCTCTCGATGTAGATTCGCTTGGCGGTCTGCTTCCTCATTTCCAGGGATGCCGGTGTGACCCGGGACCCAGTGGATCTCTATTTCAATACCGACTTCACGAAGAGTCCTTGCGCTCCAGTTAATCCACCTGGCTAGTGGCTGCCCTGGCCCCGGTTCTAGGTGCTCCGTTCGTCGGATAGCCACTTGCGAGTCGCTGAAAACGGCTACCTCCATCACTCCGTGTGTCTGCAGTGTGTTCCTCTTCCTCACTGACTCCCAGAGAGCGAGTCCGATTGCCCACAGCTCTGCATCATAGACCTCCATTCGTCCGGTGCCCAGGTCACTGCGGAAGGCTCTCCAGCGGTCTCCGTGCTTGCACACTGCGGCGGCTCCTACTTTGCTGTCGTCGGATCGCGACCCGTCTGTCCACCACATCCAGACCCCTGCGCCAACTTTGGCCTCTCTTTCTCTCGCCCAGCGGATCGCCTTTCTCTTCGCCGCTGTGTCTTCGCTCAGTATGACCGTCTTGACAGCCGGCTCTTCGTCAGGGTGGGGCCAGCACATGGTCTCTGCGTCTCGGCCTGGCTCGTGCTCCTTTGTGATAACTCTGCATATCCGTGCACCAGATGTGGGGTGATCGTGCATTGCCTGTAGTTTGGATCCTTCGCACACGCTTGTGAGCCTCGCTGTGAATCGTTGCTGCCTGGCGTCCAGGGCTACTGGCGCAGGTGTGAGCCCTGACTCTCTCATAAGTGCGCCCATTGGCGTCGTGGGGAGGGCGCCCAGGGTTGATCTAGCTTGCCGA
>Ga0307515_10022270_pt1 | contig 11174 bp, 3 predicted proteins | sample 17_EM_MG_FD_194513 | JGI IMG/M metagenome (GOLD analysis project Ga0307515, IMG submission 194513) | Populus trichocarpa ectomycorrhiza microbial communities from riparian zone in the Pacific Northwest, United States - 17_EM | ecosystem: Host-associated > Plants > Roots > Unclassified | place... | reverse complement strand
ATGAATGTTACATGCTAGGAAAAAATCCTGGCCACGTATATGATTTGATCCTTTGAAATCATCATAATTGGAGTATCATATATATATATATATTGGGATTTATGATTTTGTACCCCATGATCTTCCATTAAATTTATGATTTTAGAGCAGGCCAAATGATTTGCAAGAAATTGTTGGGCGGCTGGCTTATATATATTGGTGGGGTTTTTATACCAACGGGTAATTCCCACGTATAGTAAACATGAGCTTCGCTGTTGAAAAGGGCGTTGATGATCTACTTCTCAGGGAAATTAAGTGAAGTCTCGAGTTCCAGTTTTGCTTTTATCACCTGAACAAGAACAAAAGGCCAAACAAGAAGAAGAAGAAGATGAAGAAGAATTTTACTTAAGGGCCTTGGCCCATCTCTAAAAGAAAAGGAAATGAGCTGCATACATGCATGGGACTGGTGGGGGTCTCTCTAGCCTTTCAATTTTCATGGTTAGGTGCTAGGGCACAAAATTCGTGTTGCATTTTGACTAGATCATCGTCTTATACTAGATATATAGAAATCATAAATGAGCCAAAGCATGACAAAACAATCTTCAAGACGAGTTGCCTTCATCAAGACAAATTCTGCTTTATCAAAACGTTACAACAAGTTAAAAAGCAAAAAGTTGCAGGTTAGTTATATAATCTTTTCTTCGTAAGTACTTACACTTTTCTAAAAATATTTTTTCGGTGAATTATTCTACACTCATATTTGGTCATCTTTAAGACCATTAATTTAACTATTAATTCAAAAAGAAAAGATTGTTAATAATTAAATATTAATTAATCCCAAGATAGAAATTTACCCAAAACCCTCTACCTGGATCAAATACACCAAATAATATTGAGAATTGAATTATGTTATATATTTTTCTGAATATCCGAATTTAATTAAACATCATCTTTTAACGAATGAAAATCCTTCAAGATCACATGGAATGATGGAAAGTTGTCTTGGACACACAACACAGTTAATTAATCATATCCATGAAAATGCCCTAAATCTTGATTTCGTACGTAGATCCATAATTAATATGTTAATTGATCATTATAGTCAGGAAAATACCCTATGCCTATAATTAAATAGCAGACTACCCTTTTTTTTGGTTCCGACCTGAGAATTTGACTAGAATAGAATGCCTGAGAGTGCAGATTATAGAGTTTAGGAAACCGAAGCTTTGAAACGCTTGCTTATGTTAGTTTCCATGCATATGTTTGCCGTTGTTAAGATAGTTGTTTGTCCTGCTTCCACGGTCATGCTTTAGTCATGACTTCCGGTCTCTGGGCTAACTGCCTAAAAGCGAACCTCCTCTTCTTGGGGTATATATCTATATCTAGGAGGAATTACTGGATCGAGTTGTTTTCTCTCTTCCTGCATTGGCAAATAGTTTTCACCTTTTTCTTTCTTTGTTCTTACTTATCATTCTTTCATGACTGTTTATGATTAGTATTCCTAATCGAATCATAATCCTTTTCTTTTCTTTTAATTTCTTCAGGAGCACAGTACTTAGAGAGACTAAAGGTTGGATTATATATTTTCCGTGTGTGCATGGTGGGTGGTTCTTAGGGCTCGACCATGCTTTTTTTTTCCTGCTTGATATCGATGGATGAGTTCTAGTTATGGTGATAAGGTTACTGTGAAGGCCATTGAGGGTAATACATCAAATGACTTCATACGCACAAAAACACCATTTTCGACAAATAAAAGTTTCCCAAGTTTCGTGTAGCTTTTGCATTTCATTTCATTCTTCGTAGGCAAACCCACCATTAATAAAAGCACTGTGGCAACCACATCGATCATGAGCCATGACTGATAAATGAAATTAAATTCTCTTTTTCAATTATTCTTTATAAAAGTTTTGTTGCATAACATCTAACATATCTTACTGCAAATGAATTAATTTCTCAGGCAATTTCAATCTTTCAAAATTACTAATATATTGAGTACGGTAAAGTATTACCCCTACTTTTCCTCAAATATATACATACTAATACAAGCGCAATAATTGTGAGACCGCATATATACAATTGGCAACTACAAGGATCTTTTGTTATATAAAAGCTTTTTCTTCCCCTAGTGGGCGTTCCCACTTCAATTTGCCTTGCCTTCCACCATAGCAAAGATCTTCATCTATATATAACCTCTTCAAGGCGTGTGCCATCCACACTTCTCCAAACCTTCCCCTCTTTACTATCTGATTATTCTAACAAAATCTCCATAATTCTCAATCTGCTTTTCTTCCATGGCTAGCAACCAAACATCCCTCAATGATGCCAAATTTGCTCTCCCTATTAATGATGTTGAGCAACAAGCGACCTTAGAGATTGAAACCGAAGACTTTGACTACTCAAAACGAGCACAATGGCTACGAGCTGCAGTCCTTGGAGCCAATGATGGTTTGGTCTCCACCGCATCATTGATGATGGGTGTGGGGGCTGTGAAACAAGACATTAAGGTCATGATACTAACCGGGTTCGCCGGTTTGGTAGCTGGGGCTTGTAGCATGGCAATAGGTGAGTTCGTGTCTGTCCACTCACAACTAGATATTGAGTTGGCCCAAATGAAGAGAGAAAAGGAAAGAAGAAATAATGGAGGAAAAGAGGAACAAGAAGAGGGAGAGAATAAGGAGAGTTTGCCAAATCCATTGCAAGCAGCTGCAGCTTCAGCTCTTGCCTTTTCAGTTGGTGCATTAGTGCCATTGCTAGCTGCTTCTTTCATAAGAGGGTACAAGGTGAGGCTAGGAGTTGTGGTTGCGGCAGTGACCTTGGCTTTGCTGATCTTTGGGTGGTTAGGGGCTGTGTTGGGAAAGGCTCCAACTGTTAAGTCATCACTTAGGGTTTTGGTTGGAGGATGGCTGGCTATGGCTATCACCTTTGGTCTTACCAAGTTGATTGGATCAAGTGGACTGTGAATTAATTTGCCACTCTCTCCCTTCTAGGTTTTTTATTTTTCCAAGTAATTTTCGTGCAGTAACCAAGTTGTTTGTCTAGTTTGTTTTCACTTCTTTCCTTTCCCTTTTTATCTGGCAGTTGTGATGCATGTATGCATGGGACGTTGAAGTTGGCTTGTTGTATTATTAGGAATTAGAAGCCAAGGAGGGGAGGAGAGTGGAAGTGATTGGATTGAAGTATCAAATGCTTATAAATAATTAGAAAGAGCTCTCTCTCTCTCTTTCACTACTCACATTTGTGAAGGGGATATTTAACTGTAATCACACCAAAGGAATGCCCCCGCTTGTGAGGTCTATTAATCTTTTACTTAATTTGTGTTATATTTGTTGGAAAATCTAATTAAAACATGGTTAATGAATATATTTGAAGTCAAATTAAAATTGAGATTCATTCATTTTTAACATTAAAATTTTATTAGAATTTAATTTTCAATACATGAGCTCTTTTACAAGGAACATTAATTAATATGATTTAAATAGAATGAGAAATTGATTTTAAATTTTTTTTAGTTTACATGTTTTGTAGAAACTCAATTTTTTAAAAAACTTTTATTACATGTGGAAAAAAAAAAGTTTTATGTAGTGGAAATGTGAAAGGTTAATATTAAATTTAAAAGAGACACTCAAATTTTTAGAGAGGAGATCTTTAGCAAAGTAACTTTGGACTTAATTGATTAAAAAAGAATTTATTCTGATATTCAATATAATTATTATTTTTATTTGTTTTAGTTCTGAAATCCACTGTAAAAAGAAGTTGTAAGAATAGTATTTCTACACTGTTTTTTCCAGATTCGATACACTCTTCCGTACCTCTTTCTATAAAAAGAGGGCAGAACTACTGATATTATAAACCCAATCATGCAGTCTTTCGATTTTTTCATCGTGACTTCACATGATATTTGCTGCAACAGCTTACAAATCCATCAATTCACAACATTCTCTGTTATTCTAATTCAAAAGGTTTTCCTTGTCAAAATGGTAAAGGGTTGACACGAAATATCAGCCAAGCAACATTTCACATAACTCAACTACGATAGCAGAAAACTCGAATAGGAAATGAAAGTGGTGTCCTGACAGTACTCCCTGTCACTTCAGTTTAGAGAATAGCTTCGGTGCAACCTGCATATTCCAAAATCCCGAATGCTGCTGATGATCCAGACCAATAATAATCTAAGAAAGCATTAAGAAGTGGAAAGAAAAACTTACGCATTTATCAATACAGTACCAGTAGTCGAAGTACTGCCCTGTACAATGTTTGTGGCCACTCTCATCTCCTTCAACTCTCTTAACACATGCCTGTAATAAGTGGAATATAATTATAGTTCCAGTGGCAAAACATATACTCAAGTTGAGAAATTTCCAACCAACTGGGACAGCGTTTCAATTCAGCAGTGACTAGCGAATTTTGGATAAAACAATAAAACATTCAATTCACGACCCAAGACTGATGAAGTGCCATATAAAACAATAAGCAGCGTCATTTCTATTAGTTCCTGACAAGATTTTTAAGTACTGTATAAGCATAAAACAATTCCGTTATGGAAATCTCAGGGAGTGTAACATCAAATTAATTAATAGCTTTGGAAGGTATTGGATATAAGTCAATGGCCAGAAGACATAAAGTCAAGAATGATATTCATTTGCATGTTTAGAAAACAAGAAGGAAGGGAAAAAGAAATGACAAATTAAATTGTGAAAGTGCTTCACCTCATATTCAAGTAGAGGCTTCACACATTTAGGCTTGCAAGAGTCCTCGAGATACTTCTTTTGATCAACAAGTTCCTCGTCCGCCCTAAATTTAATTAAATGAAAACAACAAGCGCATCCATAGTAAGACATGAAAAAACTATGACACGCAAAATAAAATTCAGAACTATGCAAGCAGATAAGGTTCATTACTGACTCTAGCACAGGTATAAGCATGTTTTTTTTATCTTAGCATCCATGTTTTTGTGTCTGAAAACATGATAGTTTGGGACTTGGGACAAGCAATATCCAATCATGGATAAAAATCTTGCTTAAAAACAAATAAATCCTTACCTTCGAATAGTAAATTTAAAACTAGTATGAGATTGAGAATGCTTAAGATGTAAAAATCAGCCTTTCATGGTTTCTTTCAAAAAAAAGATTTATAGGTCCAAGATCCCAGTTTATCACAATTACACCCATTAATTACATGGATTCAGCACCATACAGAACACGACAGCAATTGGTTTCCCTAATGCACCCATCCTTATAAACAACCTTAAACCTCAAACCAACACAACAACACTTAACAGATAATTCCATATTAATTACAACTAGATAATATCAGAAATTGTGCAACACCACAACATGGCGAGCCGAAAGCTCATCAAAATTCTGATGCACCCAGATTCAATTATGATTAGCAGTAACTTAACAAGATAAAGGGAGCCTAATACTCACATGTGTTAGAGCTAAAAAAAGGCACGATATGATAATTTGCGGTGTTCCCTGCAGAGAGGACGGCAATTAATTTAATTTTAGATACGTGCATTAATGGCGAGACCTTGAATTTTAGAAATGCTGCTTTATTTATTTATTATAAATCAGAATACGAAAATAAGGGAGAAATTGAACGAAAAAACAAAGGAGACTTTGATGATTTGATGAGTTAATGAGAGACAAGGAATTGTACCTTAGATTAGAGTTAATGACAGACAGAGAGATCGTTCACTTATGCAAACTATGTCACTGTTGATCTCAGGATGCTTGGCAGAGAGTTGTGACCTGAGATTGGGCTGAGTTTTGTTGGGCCATAACTGGGCTCTCTTTTTTGGTTGGTGAAAACGATAAGACGAAGTCTATCCATTCCGTTTGTGAGTCGACAATTTCGCATCTGAAAAATCAACAAGGTTAGGTCTGGTTTGCAACCCGTTTTGGGCGGAGGATTCACCGTATAATGGCGGAGGAGTAGGAGGTCCCACTGGTTCCCGTTTTCAATCACATTGAATTCTGCGGTTTTAATACTAGCCACCGCCTTTTAGATTTTTCACTTCTAACAAATTTATTCCTTCACTTTCATTACCATTTTCTACTGAAATTAAAAAGAAAATAGCCTCTCTTTTTTTCAATGATAAACCTTGAATATATCTATATATCAATCAAGATTGAATCCCTTTTTTGAATGATCTCGTCGAAACATCCCGTTCAAATAATGATCTCAAATCCAGGATATCAAACAATGAACAAAATTTGTGTAACGAGAATTTATAGGAAGATTAACTTTTTGACCAGCTTAGATTGTTGGGGATCCAATGATCCCTTTTGCAGTCCCAAGATTTACAAATTAAAACCGAAAAATATTTTTATTAAAATAATTTATTCACTTAAAAATATATTAAAAAAATTATTTTTAACATTAAAGTATTAAAATAATTTAAAATTAAATCATTTTATTTCAAAAACACTTTTATTCCACATAAACAAACGTTGAGATTCTACAACCCTAAAGCAGTGAAAAGTCTAAACAAGTCAATCTTGCGAGCGAGCAGAGATCATGCGTGACTGCAGAATATATAGGACGCTGAAATGATTGCCATGTTGAAAAAGCAACGAATTCCGTCCGATCAGCTATCAGTTTAGACAGTTAATACCTGCTATGAAGCGAAACCTGAATTCAATTGTATATATCAACACAACAGTATATGAACAAATATCATCGGAAGCATCATCTCTCCCAGCAGTGTTATAGAAAGGCATTGGCATAGTTATATCTAGGCTGTGTCATAGCAGATTTTGTTATGATATTTGGTTGCTTGTCAAAAAACAAAAAAAATAGAAATATATTAATATAATATTTTATTTTTTAAAATTTATTTTTAATATTAATATAAAAAAAGATTTAAAAACACAAAAAAATATTTTAAAAAAAAAATTCATGCTGGGCTGCAAAATCAATCCACCCCTGGAGCAATATACAGCCTCCATCTTTAAAATTTTCAACATGACCTCGCAAGATATATCACGTTCAACAGCTTACAAGTTACAAAGCAATCAATTTAAGACATCTTCCATTATTTTAATTCAAAAACGTTTGCTGATCAAATCGAAAAGAGGTGCCGCAGATGAGTGGAAATGAGCCCATGATCTGACATTTCAAAAGATAAAACAGGAAATGAAAGTGCCCTAACAGCATCCCTACTACTTCAGTTTCGAAAACAGCTTCAGAGCAACCTGTCCAAAATGCCAAATTCAGTTGATGACCTGAATCAAAATCTTGACGAAATTTGAAACACTGAAAGCCAACTTACGCATTTATCAACACAGGACCAGTAATCAAAGTACTGTCCAGTACAATGTTTGTGGCCAGTCTCATCACCTTGAATTCTCTTCACACATGCCTGTAATAAGTGCCACAGAAGTTATATGCTTTTGGCCATAAAATCAAATCCTCAAAGCTCAAGAAATAGCCATTCGGAAGAAACCAGTAAAAGAAATGATTTTTCAGTAGTAACTACCAAAGAAATGATTTCCAAAATTCATATAGCCAAAAATTATGGCACCCAGTGGCGGAGCCAAGATTTTTTAAATGAGAGGGCAAATTACTAACAAATGCTTAATATTATATACTATATAGACATGTGTTATATATAGAGAAATCAATTTAAAATGTATGTACTAACTCATGTCAAGCAAAATTAATTTAAGAATATTTTTAAAATGAAAAAACTTACATTATAATTATTCTTTTCAAGTTTTTATATTTTGAAACTGCTTTATAATGACTTCATTCTTAATTTCATTAAAGATATTCTTTCTTAATATATACAATCAAACTTTCATTCATCTATTTCTAAATCTTCCAGGGACTATTGAAGTTATTGGCAACAATTCTTTGTTGGCTTGTTGTTTTATACAATTGGGTTAAATATAAACATTAATATATTTTTAATTTTTTTTAAATTGTGTCCCTAATTTTTTGAGTTGTCCAGTACTTCATTTTTAATAACTAGTAAGTTTATCACTATAATTTTTCATATGAAATTCATAATAAAATATATATTAATTCATCAAAACTCATTCTCATTTTTCATATGAAATTCATAATAAAATATATATTAATTCATCAAAACTCATTTCAATTCATATTCATATGCATATAATATTATCCATACACATATTAATTTAACAAACCCATAAATTATCATAAACTCTAACATTTTTAAATAACTAATTATAAAGGAATAAAACTAAAATTAGACAATGGAATAAATAGAAAAAATGAAGGAAACCTACCTAAAACATAAAGCATACGAGGTTACTTGCTTAACTAATTAATAGTTTAGGACTTGAAAAGAAATTTTGTAGAAAGGAGAGAGGCAGGGACAATAGTTCACAAAGGAAGAAGAAGAGCTTGTATCAATTAATAGCTAACAAAGAAAATTAAACTTGTTAAGTTATTATATTAAAATTCTAATATAAAAAATATTTTGAAAAAAAAAATTAAAGGGGCAACTGCCCCTCTTTCCCCTCGTGGCTCCGCCACTGATGGCACCAACAAGGAGATGATCCACATTTTCCCAACAAGTTATCGAACATGATCTTATATCTTATCAAGCAGCGAAGGATTGAAAATGAAGTAAACAGGAGCTTTGATGGACCCAAAGTTTTTTTTTTTTTTAAGACGTCAGATTTCAGAAGTCGCTGAACGAAGACCACATTCATTTGATATCTAGATACTGGAAAAATGAAAAGATAAAACAAAATAAACTACAGGTACAATCCATCATTTTCACTCACGCATTCTATAAACAAGTTTGAATATAAAAATGCTTTACCTGATATTCAAGCAAAGGCCTCACACATTTAGGCTTGCAAGATTCCTCAAGATACTTCTTCGGATCGACAGGTTCCTCGTCCGCCCTAAGTTTAATTGAAAGGGAGCAAATGCATGTATAGGTGAGAAACAGAATGGTGTGAAATACAAAAATACATTCAAAACCATGCAGGTATATAACTCCTTTATCTTCCCTGAGACAGGTATTATTAGCACATCTCCATATGACTAATGCATTTGCAAGAACATGGTGACAAACATATCTCCAAATATAAAAATGCTAGTTTAAAAAACAGCAAAACAAAGTTCTTGCTTAAAGCTGATCCAATAAACGATATCTGCATAACAAAATAACTAAGCCAGAACAAACACGCTTACACAAGCCTTTAATGGTTTCTAAGCATAATTGTCCCAAATGGTGCTACAAGATAGTCATAGTCATTCCATTGTTATGGAAAACAGTTTCATGATCAGGACCCTTAAGACATCATACCTAAACCAAAAAAAGTGAGAACCTAGACAACATGGCCACTTTCTAGGAGATTTTATTACATACTTGAAAAGCAGGAAACGTATCTAATCTATCTATATTTATCTCATTTACTTAAACAGCAGGAATACATGTAAAAGGAACCTCGCCCCACCCACACGCACGAGCGCGCACAAAAATTATTGATTGAGGTCCCAGTTTATCACAAATAGACCCATTAGATTGGAGCACTCAGTGTTGCCCAGCAGTTTCTAGTCCATATCACAATAATTGTTTACTCCATTGTAAATCCAAAACCCACATCTCAGTCACGTCAACTAGCACATAATTTAACAAATGAACAAAAAAGATAAGATTAAGAAAAACAGACAGATTGCTATAAGCTTAAGAATCATCACATACATTTGAATAAAATACAGAATACTCACTCACATGTATTAGAACTAAAAATCACGGTAAGACAGTTCGCGAATTCCCTGCAATTATTTGAAATCAATCATCGGAAAGGAATGGTTCGATTGTTAACGACATCCAAAGGCAAAAAATAAAAAACTGCGAGGGAGACCTAAATATTTGGATAGGGGTGATTTGTTTGTAATTAAAATACGAAACCAACCGTCAAATTAGAGAGAGTACTGAAAACAAAGGATGGACGACGAGAGCTCGAAATAGGAGTGGTTAAGGGAAGTAGAAGAGAAACGTGACAAGGAGAAGAAATCGCACCTTGGTCGGGGGAGTTGGAGAAACGATGATCGGGAGATTGACGCAGACAAAGCGACTGTTGGCCCTGTGAGATTTACTTTTCTAATCGAAGACCTCGGACTGGGACTGGGAGGTGTAATGGACCTGCAACATTGATTGGACTATAACTACATAAAGGGCCCTAATTTGACCCACTTCAGTTCGGTCATTTCGAGTGGTAAATTTTAGAAAAGAAAACATAAAAAAAATATCGTTCTTTCTTCTTCTTCTTTTACAATTTCCCAAAAATATTGTAATTTTTTTTTACTATTCTTCTATATCTCATTTACTTTGGGATTATCAGCTTTTTTATATGAAGAATAAATTTAATACTCCTTGGAAATACATGAATTATTAAAGGAGGAAGGTTAATCTTGGATTGCACCGTACTTGTATACATATTTTTGCTGCTTTGAAGAACTACCAGGTAGATGGTAACAAGGAAATGATGGCAATTGGGTTAATGAATGTGATTGGCTCCGCCACTTCCTGTTGTGTTACAGCAGGTGCTGACATGTACAGTCTACTATCCTTCCTTTCTTTTCTGTTATGCTATTAAGTGCTTAAAAAGAGAAGAGACACGTCTATGGTATTATGACACAACTTTGAATTTCAGGAGCTTTCTCTCGTTCTGCTGTCAATCACAACGCAGGAGCCAAAACGGCAGTTTCCAACATTATAATGTCAGTGACAGTTATGGTGACCCTCCTCTTCCTAATGCCTCTATTCCAGTACACCCCAAATGTTGTATTGGGTGCCATCATTGTAACAGCAGTAAATGGCCTCGTAGACATCCCAGCTGCTTGCCAGATATGGAAGATCGACAAATTTGATTTTGTTGTGATGTTGTGTGCATTCTTTGGTGTTATTTTTGTCTCTGTCCAGGACGGCCTTGCCATTGCGGTGAGTTTTCAAGTTTTAGATAATGGTACCAGAACTGAACCTGTACAGGCTTGAAAAAGTAAACAGGAATTACTTATTAATTAGGATTTAAGTTGCTTTTCCTTTTTCCAATTATCTTGGGAAAAGACACTATGGAGTGATTCCTGCTTTCATGTTATTGATGATACAAAACAACCATGATGCTGTTGATGAACAGGTAGGGATATCAATATTCAAGATCCTTCTTCAAGTCACAAGGCCAAAGACTCTGGTTCTGGGAAAC
>Ga0307515_10022268_pt1 | contig 11175 bp, 3 predicted proteins | sample 17_EM_MG_FD_194513 | JGI IMG/M metagenome (GOLD analysis project Ga0307515, IMG submission 194513) | Populus trichocarpa ectomycorrhiza microbial communities from riparian zone in the Pacific Northwest, United States - 17_EM | ecosystem: Host-associated > Plants > Roots > Unclassified | place... | reverse complement strand
CTCTAAAGAGATCTTTTTTGACGGAGGTACATTTATTTGGTGCAGTATTCGGTGGATGAATTAACTGCTAATAAGCTAAAGGAAATTTGTTGCGGCTGAAAAAGGAACAATGAGTGTGTTTGCCAGCTGTTCGATGCCATGCCTCAGTGAGTAGGCACGCTTTCTTTTGTGTTCCAAACGCAATTTTTTGTGCTTATTTCTATAATTTTAAGATATTCATGCTTGCCGAATAGCGACAGATTGTTACGATCAATAATCATGGTCGATTGAATGAAGCATCTCATTTTGATCCAGTGTAGTTTTCTTCCATGTAAGTTCAGTAAATTTACGCAGGTTGATATATATTGATTATTTTTCAAAATGTTTTTTATTTAATATATATTAAAATAATATTTTTTTATTTTTTAAAATTTATTTTTAATATTAACAAATCAAAACACACTAAAAATATATAAAAAAATATTAATTTTAAATAAAAGAATTAAATTACTGTGAAATGTTTTTCTTTAACCGAGTTCCCAACTGCTCCCAAAACAACAGTTTTATGCTTTAATAATAATATGGTTTACAATACAAGTTGTCTGCTTTCATAATGTGACTGGTCATTTCATTTTGTCGTAAACTGCCTATGTCCCCAACTATCTTCTGGTCTCTACTTCCTTGGTAATGGGACTAATTTACGTGACCAGTTTGATGGGCAAGGCGATACTGACTGATAATCTGATATGATACCCTTGTTTTGTAATCATGGCTTGCTTAAATTAACTTTCTCGTCTGAATATCAAGGATGGCTAGTTAGCATTTACCCCATTCTGTCCAGAGGCTATATTCTAATATTCTTTCATATGTATTCCTCGGAGGTTTGTTTTTAATCTCCTTGATGATCTCCCTTTGCCACTCTTCTATACCACACAATATTAACAATTATTCTTGTGAAGTTCTATTCTATTGACTCAATATCGAACACATCAATCGGATTGTTGGCATGTTCATTTTATTTTTGTTTAGGATGAGGCTGCATGCATGCGACACAAAGCAGGTGAGATTTGAACTCAGAAGCTCCTGTGTATTTAGTGAAATCACTTGTACAAATCCTTGTGCATTTTTTATTTATTAGAAGCCCATTCCAGAAACTCGAGATGAAACTTGCAACCTTCAGAACCAAAGTGATTATTCTCTCTCTCTCTCTCTCTCTCTCTCTCTCTCTCTCTCTCTTATGAAGTTAACCATGGCAATCCCGTCAATAACCATCAACCTGGGCCACCATAAAAACATCGAAGCGGGTAACTAAACAGAGAGACAAGGCACATTATCGAAGGCAAGCGAGCAACGAGGCGTCGAAAGGCGTGTCATGCGATGGGAAATGTTAGAATGGAAAGGAATTGACTGCCTCTATCTATATATCCTTACCGCAGCTCTAGTTTGTAGGTCTGTTTCCGAGTGTCTCTTTTGGTTACCATAATTGCCACGTGGCCTTCATGTGTCTCCTCTTTCGTCGTTGCCAGCTAGCAGAAGCTGTGGAAAGTGGAATATGTATCCTTAGCAACCGGATAACTTGGTGGGCTGCGATGGGACTTTCCACGCGCTGTCTGTTGTGACTGCTCCGTCTGTTGGGCTGTTTTTATGGTTGGAAAGTTTTTTTTATTTTAAAAAAAATTAATTAATTTTTTTATTGTTTTAAGATTGTTTTAATATATTAATATTAAAAATTAATTTTTTTTTATTAAAAAATCATATTATTTTATGTATTTTAAAATGAAAAATATTTTAAAAAATAATTGTGACTACATTATCAAACTGACTCTATATATAAAAAAAAACAAATTAATCTAGTAAATCTATAAATGTAATGAAGATTTTACTAGTTTCAGCACTGCTATTTGCGATAAAAATATAAAGCTAGTTGATGGTTAAGTGTTTTAACTTGTATCATCTTTATCTTTAAATTATTTTTTGTTTCAATACATCCTTGGATGATTCTTATATTCGCCATTATGGAGTTTCATTAGGCATAAATAGAGAGTGATCAAGTTCTAAAAATCTTAGTATAGGAATAAAGTTTTTAAGTTGGATAATCGATTAATCAATTGATCCTGATAATCTTATTCATTCTTCCTAACAAAGTAGTTTAAGGCTAGTACCTACGAAAGGTCTCTTTTGGTGGAGGTGGGGACTCTCTGATGTTTAATTGAGTATTTTTTAGAAAACAAAATATAATAATATTCTAGAGAGAAATGCTCTAAATATATATATTCAGTATTGAATGAAGATTGTGAAATTTTGTTTTGAAAGTCTCATGGTATATTTATAACCCATGAGTCTTGTCCTTTTATGAAGACAAGGGACTTAAGTGTAATTTTATCTTTGTGATATTGTGAGTTGTATTCCACTTATTTTATCTGGCTAAAAGATGGAGACATCGCAGGTCATGAAAGACTTTAATACATCTAATGGTGTTGGCGGAGTGTAGATTTGTTTAATTAAGATTTTTTTATTGTGAAATAAAGACATCGCAGGCCATGAAAGACTTTAATATATCTAATGGTGTTGGCGGAGTGTAAATTTGTTTAATTAAGATTTTTTATTGTGAAATAAACTCTCTAAGATTTTATAAAAAATATATATATAATTGATAGCGTTAAATTCATATATTATGTTTGAATTCATGGGTGTAGCGAATCTGACCATGCTCGGGCTGTGATGAAAAACATCCTTAAGATCGACACTTTCAGGAAACACGCGTCAGGCCCACCTCATTGGCCTGGTAGCGCACCAGGCCACGCTACTGGGTTTGGCAACACCTTTCAAACCCGAAAGTTGGGTTTGGAGACATCTTCCATACCTAAACATTGGGTCTGGCAGCGCTATTGGGTCTGGCCAGCATCAGACCTAACAATATATGGGTCTGGCATTGGCCAGCCCAACAGTACTTAGGTCTGATCAGCGCCAAACCCACCGTGCCTAGGTTTGACACACTGTAAAGCTACTTGTGATTGGGTCTAACTTTGGCCATACCAAACACGCCTCCACTAAGGCGTGTTTGTGATGGGTCCGTGCCAACCCAACCAACCCGAGAATTTAGGAAAATTATACCCATATGTTTTCCTTTATCTGACATTTTTGGTAAACATATATAAAGATATACTGATAAAATATTGGTTCATCATGGAGATTTTTTATATCATTAAGATGAAGATAGAAGCGTGTGTGTGTGTGTGTGTATTATCTTTTTATATGAAAGTGAAGACGATCTCTATATCAAAATTTATATATAGATTATTTATATTTTTAAATATATATTTAAAATAATTTATGTAGTTTTTTAAGATTTGTTTTGTATGATAAATACAAAACATTTTAATTTTTTATTGTCTATGCACTTTATTTAATAGAAACTACTTATGAAAAAAAAATCATGTGAACCTCCAATGAAGATGGAAGTTTGTCTTGAATATAATTAAAGTAAAGTATACAGATTAGAAACTGATGAGTTAATGTTTTAGACTCAGTATTTTTGAGGTTTTGAAAGAAAAAAAAACCTAAAATTATAACAAGGTGATGACCCAAGCAAACATAGGTCTGGAAAAGTTGTCACACCCAATATACTTAGGCTCAGGCGTATGCTAAACCCATGATAACATGGGTCTGACAATCTACCAGATCCAATATACTTGCGTTCGGTAATGAGCTGAGATCAACGTTAAGTGAGTCTAGGGAATACACATGCATCCAAAAAGTACTCTCTATTCCATAAAGACAAAGGACATGATATATAGGAGTATTACGTCTTGAAAAAGGAAATTGAGAGATTGATAGCTATGGGCTATCTCTGCTAGTTTTTTAAGAGGGATTTCCATCCCAAGCCAAGAAAGGAAGAGCTCGATCAGTCAATGCTGGCATTACCTAAAATCATCGTGATTTTGGGTGGCACCTCTGCATGAGGTGATTCTTACACAGGGAAAATAAAGTATAGGAAATAGGTCCTTACAATTGCTCGTCTCTAAAACTAGTGGCATGAACCCATCATCTTCACTCTAGAAGATGGAAAGGGAATAATTTTCCCAAATAAAGATGTTTTGGTCATTTCTACAATCCTTTCTAACCATCGAGTGCATCAGGTGTTAGTAAATGATGGCAACGTGGTCAACATCCTCTCTCGAGAAGTAATGATATATGGGAATATCCCCCTCAAGACTTTGAGAAACATAACCAATTTTAAGTAGACTCTAGATTATCAAAAGGCTTTTGAGGAGCTCAAAGTTCATCTTTCATCCCCCAAGATATTATCTCAACCCAGAGAGAGTGAAATTTTTTTTTATTATTATTTAGAAGTGTCGGACTCAACTGTAAGTGTTGTTGTGGTTAGAGAGAATGAGAGAATACAACATCCAGTTTATTTCTCCAGCCAAACTCTTCATGATGCTAAAACCAAATATTTAAAAGTGGGAAAGGTGCCCCTCACTCTAGTAAGTGCCTCTAGGAATCTTAAGTCATACTTCAAAGCTCACCAAGTCATAGTGCTCTCAGATAAGCCTCTACGATAAATCCCTCACAAGCCAGAGATGTCTGGATGCCCAATGAAATGGGTCTTTGAATTGAAAGAGTTTGAACTTCAGTATAGACCCTAACTAGCTATAAAGAGTCTAGTCTTGACAGATTTCATTGTTGAGTATTTTTTTGAAGGTCTTATAGATACACTTGCATCTCCACCTTCAATTATAACTTCCTCTACTACACCAGAAACGTCATTAGAATAACCTCTGATGACCCATACTTGGAAATTATATGTTGATGGCTCTTTTAATGTTGATCGAAATGAAGCTATGATAGTACTTGTCAGTCTTAAGAACAAGTATTTGAATATGAAGTTTGTTTTGATTTCCCATATATGAATAATGTATCAGAGTATGAAGTTTTCCTAGCGGTCTTGCAAAGACTTTAAAAGCATATCTATTTCAAGTTTATAGTGATTTCTAATTAGTGGTTGGTCATTGCTAAGGACTTTATCAAGCCAAATAACCAATTATACAACGATATCTTTAGAAGTTCCAATATTATCTCTGAAAGAAAGACAAAAGAAAAAAATATTTCAATCACTTGCAATCCAAAGAAAGATACCATCGAGCAAATCTCTTGTTTAAGTTAGCAAACCCTGGTCCTGTAGATCTCTTAGTGGATGTCTGGGTTGAAATCTTAAAAAAACCGAGTGTAGATAAAGAAGAGTTTGTTGTCATTTCTATTAGCATTAAGAAAGATTAGAAAACTCCAATCATAATTTTTTTTTATTGGGAAATTACCCTTAAATAGAAACAAAGTCATTCATCTAACTGAACAAACAATGAGTTATTGTGTCATTGATAATTTTTGTATTGAAGATCCACCTCAACTTCACTATCAAGGTGCTTATTCCCAGAAGACAGTGTTTATGCTTTAAGAGAAATACATAAAGGTATATATGGTCTTCATATAGGTTCTGGAGCTCTTACTTCTTAGATGACAAATGCAAGTTTCTATTGGCCAACTATATTCCGTGATGCCATGAATTTGGTAAAAAAATATGATCAATATCAAAGATTTATCTTAATCTCTCATCAACCATCTACAGAAATGATCACCTTAGTCTCCCTATGGCTTTTTTTTCTTGATGAGAGATAGACATCTTAGGTCCATTGCCTAGGGCTATAAGTAAAAAATAGTTTATTTTAGTGGTTGTCGATTATTTCACTAAATGGATTAAAGGAAAAGCCTTGAGATCACCACCAATAAAGTACTTTTATTTTTAGGAAATTTTGGAAAAAATAAAAAATAGAAATGAAAAGGAAGAAGGTTTATATAGGTGATCGCCTCTAAATTCCACCAATACAGGAAGAACATTTAGTATTATATCATAACTCTATGAAGGATAAATGATTGTTGCATTGATTACATGCAACCGAATGGACTTCTTAAAAAGAATATTTTGCCTTTCCCTTAATAACCTTTAAAATCATTATGGGAAGACATTGTTTTTCTAGAGAAGACAAGACAAACCTAACCAGTTGTCTTCCAAAATGCTTTTCAAGTCTTTACACGTCATATGCATAAAGACTTGAGATGCAACTAATGACTCAGTGTTTTTTACTTGGTATTTTTTAGGTTTTAATAAAAAAAACCTAAATTCATAGCAATGCAATGACCCAAACAAACATGGATCTGATAAAGCTGTCAAACCCAATATACTTGGGCTTCACCACATGCTGGGCCCTTGGTAATGTGGGTCTGGCAATTTGCGAGACCCAATATACTTGAGCTTAGCCTTCAGCCAAGCCAAACATTAAATAGGTCCGTCAAATTACCAGACCTAATACATTTGGGTTCAGCTATATGATAAAGCCAAAGCAACATGAGTCTGGTAACTTGTTATGTCCAATATGTTTGGGTTTAACCATATACTGAACCCATGACAACGTGGGTCTGACAACTCGTCATGTCCAATATGTTTGGGTTCAACTATATGCTGAACCCACGACAACATAGGTTTGACGAGTTGCCAGACTCAATACATTTTAGTTCAGCCATGAGTTGAGCCCATTGTTAAATGGGTTTGGGGAATTTTTAGACTCAAAATATTTGGGCTCACCATATGCTGAACTCAAGGCAATGTGGGTCTGGCGAGTTGTCAGGCCCAATACACTTGGATTCAGCCATGAGCTTAGCCCAATGCTACTGCAAAAGCTTGTTCAATGCTCATCATGGATGATGAGCACTGAACCAGCTCGGCTAGATGCAACTAATGTAATGGATACATGTTAATCACAATAATTAACATGGTAAATAAATTAACTAGAAGTCAAAATCCTTCAGCAAGAGTCGATAACTAAATAGAAATTATGAAAGAACCATAACAAGCACAATAATACTAACTGAGCTTTCCCACCTAAAATTGTCCACTTAAGTTTTGATTATTAGACTTGCTTGGAATGAGTACATATAGGTATAGAGAGCCTACTGCATTCAATTCATGAACAATTCAAATTGAACATTGTTGAACTAAACCTCATTTAGTACATGAACTATAAAACTAACCTCTTACACATGAATTAATGAGAAAGAAAAGTGGTTGGGCATATATCACAAAGTTAAGCTTAAAAAGAGCTAGGACGTACATTGAGTCTAAAAACGTTTGGCTATGTTCTTGGGATTAAATGCAAGGCTAGAGCCCATGGTATGTTAGGCGTATGCCGAACACTTGGGCTCAAATGTGGCGCTTGAGTCCATAGGGGCACTAGGCATAGGCTCAACGCTTAGGCTCAAAAATTCTAATCATTCTTTTGATTTACAATTTTTTTGTATATATTTCTAACAAGCTTGTTCATAAAAAGTAGTAAATTATTTAGATAAATAATGGTATTTTTTAATTTTAATTACCAATTACAGTTAAATCTATATAAATTAACACTCCTGGATCATGTAAAATTATTGATTAATTAAAATATTATTAAAATTTAAATCAATACATATATTAGCTTATTTTTCACGAATCAAGACTAAATTTCTTGTAACTGAATCCAAGAAAACTAATCACATTTAGCTTAACACTCATAACAAATTTCTTTCTCATGTTTGTTCTTTGAATTTGATACTAAAATCTTGCATTCCAAACATATATATAAAGGTCAAAAAGCAGAAAAACCAAAGATTTAGTTTTTTTTTTAAAAAAAATATTAATAAATTTTTGGTCCATCAGTTTTTCAAGGTGATGAAATGAAAAAAAGTTGACAAGTTTGTTTAATTACGTGAGCAATAATTTTTTTAAAACAAAAGATATCAACAAAATAACATAAATCTAATAAGAACGAATAAAATCAAACCTATCATTGCACTGAAAACAACACACAAAAAGAAAAAAAAAGAGAGAAAAATACAAGCAGTGAGGAAAGATAAAAAGAAGGATGTATCTCAAAACACATGATATGTTAAAAGCCTCTTTTGTAATGTTGATTGTTAAGAAGTTGTTTTCAAAATTTTCATCGGTCTTATCAAATATTATTATATACTTTTATACTTGGAATTGTTTTTTATTTTTTTATGGATTAATTCAATTTTTTTAAAAAAAATACAGCATATCAAATTATTATTAACATAAATTAAGTACTTTCCCCCACTTTATCCCTAAAAAAGCCATTGACTTATATAGTGAGGGATAATTTGATCTTTTTAGATGGACACATTAGTTATTGGGACATTGATTAGGGGTAAAATTGACTTTATATTCTTTATGAATGACAATGACTTAGTTAACCTTCTAACCAAAAAAACATTAACTTGCATCTAGGGGTTTTTTAGGAATTTTTTTTCTTAGCACAATTAAATTACTAAATTATCCTAGAAAGAAACAAAAATAAATTCCTTTTAATGGGTGTTTTCATCTTTGCATTTTGATTTTTTTTTATTGGTATGAAGTTGGCTTATAGACAATTTGGTCTTTTACAAATATAAAATACTGTGTCTCATCTCATGCTTCTGCTCCTGCTCAACTCGAGGGTCAATTCAGCCGCCCCCTCTCCCTATTCTCTGTCTCTCATCTCTCAAAGTCAAATATGTCTTCTTCTCTTCTATGCTCTCTATCTCTGTCTCTCATCTCTTAGATCTGCATGTTCTTGGCCCAAATATTTTGGCTTTGTGGTGCTTGACAATTTTAGTAGGTTCATTTGTTGGCCAAGACCTGCTTACGCTTCTGTTTAATTCTTTCCCTGCGGCGATGTTTGGTAATTACTTTTGAAAATGCTTCTGGTTGAATCCAGTAATCATGCATTCGGTGAGATCTTTGGTGACCTCTAAAGGATGAGATTTAGGTACATGCATGATGTTGGGAATTTCTTTCTATTTGTTTGCAACTGGTATGCCTTGTAACATTCCCTGGAGAAGGAGTGAATTGAATCTGAAATTAGCTCGAGGATTATAATTTCGGTTTGAACCGGTTTGGAAGGGAAAAAAACCGAACCGAACCGAAATTAATTGGTTTGAACCGGTTTTCGGTTCGGTTCAAAAACTTAAAAAAATATTCGTTTTGGTTGTTTATTTTGGTCCAAAACCGGACCGAACCGAAAATGCGCAGCCTTAATGATTACTATAATTCTGGTTAGTATATTCATATTGGATATCTACAAAGTTGCGGTAATAAGATGATTAATATTGTCACTCAGAAGTTATTATCTATTAATTTTAGATAATAATAAAATAAATTTAATTTAATCAGCAGGTTATTTATATAAATTGAATGCGAACAAAATATAGAGTTGGACACATGATGACCACATAGGTATAAGTTATAAATGTATTGTATTTTCAAAAGCATAGGACTTGATACTTTCATATTCGTGAGGAATCTGATTTTTGGTTAGTACAAGTCCTCTTACATTGCTTTGACATTGTTGAGATGCATTGCTTATATCAAGTAATGCAACAGTTTGGACTATCTCGACATTTACTAGATTATGTTGATATCGGTGATGAGCTGCATAGTAATAGTCATTAGGGCAAGCGCGAGGGGGATTGGTTGGTGATTCATGCATCTTACCTAGATCTTTGGGATGGTAGGAGAGATCATGTTTTTAAGGAGTGACATCTGACAACTAATATAGATACCTACATGAGATGATATTTGTTCATTACACACTGTTTTATTTAGGGGTGATCAAAAAACAAAAAAAAATTAATTAAACTGAGAAAAGAAATAAATAACTAAGAAAAAAAATGAAGAAAAAATTTGAATAACTAAATAGATAAAAAAAAAAAACTGGTTCAATTCGGCTTCAAAAATCAAAAACCAATTGAACCAAACCAGACCGATTCAATTTCAATTTTCAACCCTAAAACAAACCTAGGTATAAAAAGCTTATGTTTTTCATGAAACCTTATTCCCCTTATTTCCTTTTCTCCCACAACCATCCTTCCCTCCTTTTCTAGTCTGCTCATCTCTCCCCCACCATCCCCTCTCCATCTCTTCCCTTTTATCTCTATCTCTGGTCTCTTAGTCCAGTGTGGTTAAAAATGGAAAAATCAAGGTACTTTTTCATCTCTTGCTTGCTCTTATTCCCTGAGAAATTTGATATGGGTTTTAAATGTGTTTTTTTTATTATTAAATAGGGTTCTTCAATTGTTTCTAAATAGATAGAGAAGTTTTATGCCGCTTAAGGTTTAAGTATAATGGGTTACTTTCACGCAAATGAGAGGTCAGATGATGTGGAGCTTGGTAATGTTGCAAAGAATATTGGCGATCACATCTATCGCTACTTTTCTCAAGTTGTCATTCTTTAGTATGTATTCTTTCTACTGTAGATGATGATGTTCTTTTTTTTTTTCTTGCTAGCTTTCATTTTGAACCCTTTTTTTTATTTGTTTTTTCTTTTAATTTCATTGTAGTTAGATAGCAAAAAGCTTGAAGCTTTGCCAAAGGGGAAAGATCTACTCCCTGTTATGCAAGTTAGTAACTTTGTTTATATATATATATATATATATGATGTAAATAAGGGTGGTTGTTGTTTAATTTATTGATATGTGTTTACATGCAAAAATGATTTTTTTTTCTTATAACTTTTCAAGTTGGCTTGAATCTCTAAGTGAAATATGCTTTTTCATGTGAAAAATTTATTTTATGTTAATTATGTTTAACATGATAAACAATTGAGAAGAGACAACTGATTTTTCATTTTATACTTGTATTAATGTTGCAATTCTTTGTGGGTTTCTGAATTTGTAGGTTACCAACCATATAGCAAGAGGTGCAACAACGTAAATTATTATACATGGGTTACCAACCAAAGGCATTTTTCATTCAGGTTGGAATGCATTTGCTATATTTATCATCATGTATGTTTTAAGATAGACTCATTAGCCTATTTTCTAAGTTGAGAAGGCAGGAAAGACAGAAGGAGAGGGGAGAGTAAGAAAAAAATAAGACGACAAAAACTTATTTGTTTGTGTTTGAAGAATTGCTTGTTAAGAACCTCATTGAAATAGAAGAATATCTTATAAGCAATCTTAAATTCAAATCAGTAAAATAGCCAATAACAAATAAAAGCAAAAAAAAAGTCTAATACATCTTTTAGGGCCATTGTCCAAAAAACTCAAAAAATCCTAAGAAAAGCACAAGCCTAAGAAGAAAAGACCCAATTAAATGGAAAGAGGTCCAGC
>Ga0307515_10022267_pt1 | contig 11175 bp, 8 predicted proteins | sample 17_EM_MG_FD_194513 | JGI IMG/M metagenome (GOLD analysis project Ga0307515, IMG submission 194513) | Populus trichocarpa ectomycorrhiza microbial communities from riparian zone in the Pacific Northwest, United States - 17_EM | ecosystem: Host-associated > Plants > Roots > Unclassified | place... | reverse complement strand
ACCCAGAGATGATGTGCTGCCCATCAGGAGAGTAAGCAACGGACCTCACTCCCGAGCTATGCCCCTCCAGAGGTTTGCCAACTGCAGCACCGGTCTCGGCATCCCAGATTCGAATCGTCTTGTCATAAGATCCAGAGATGATGTACCGCCCATCGGGAGAGTAGGCGACGGACCCCACACCCTCGCTATGCCCCTCCAGAGGTTTGCCAACTGCAGCACCAGTCTCAGCATCCCAAATCCGAATCGTCTCGTCATCAGATCCAGAGATGTAGCGCCCATCAGGAGAGTAAACGACGGACCTCACTCCCGAGCTATGCCCCTCCAGAGGTTTGCCAACTGCAGCACCAGACTCGGCATCCCAGACTCGAATAATCTTGTCGTAAGATCCAGAGATGATGTACCGCCCATCAGGAGAGTAGGCAACGGACCCCACACCCTCGCTATGCCCCTCCAGAGGTTTGCCAACTGAAACACCAGTCTCAGCATCCCAGATTCGAATCGTCTTGTCATCAGATCCAGAGATGATGTGCCGCCCATCAGGAGAGTAAGCGACGGACCTCACTCCCGAGCTATGCCCCTCCAGAGGTTTGCCAACTGCAGCATCAGTCTCGGCATCCCAGATTCGAATCATCTTGTCATAAGATCCAGAGATGATGTACCGCCCATCGGGAGAGTAGGCGACGGACCCCACACCCTTGCTATGCCCCTCCAGAGGTTTGCCAACTGCGGCACCAGTCTCAACATCCCAGATTCGAATCGTCTCGTCATAAGACCCAGAGATGATGTGCCGCCCATCAGGAGAGTAAGCGACGGACGTCACTCCCGAGCTATGCCCCTCCAGAGGTTTGCCAACTGTAGCACCAGTCTCGGCATCCCAGATTCGAATCGTCTTGTCATAAGATCCAGAGATGATGTGCCGCCCATCGGGAGAGTAGGCCACGGATAGCACGCCTGAGATATGCCCCTCTAGGGGTGTGCCTACTATTGTACCGGTCTCGGCATCCCAGACCCGAATAGTCTTGTCACCAGATCCAGAGGCAATATGCTGGCCATCCGGGGAGTAGGCAACCGACCACACCGCGTGTCTGTGCCCCTCAAGGGGCTCACCACTTATGGCACCGGTCTCAGCATCCCAGATCCGAATGGTCATGTCGACGGATCCGGAAATGATCTGCCGCCCGTTGGGGGAATAGCTCATGCAAGTAATAGCGCTGGTATGTCCAATCCATGACAATGGCGGTGCTGGCCATGACGACAATCTCCCTCTCACCACCTCAATGGCCTTAGTAAACATCGTGCTGAAGGTGTTTGATAAAGTCGAGCGTAAGGGCAAGAAGGGACGGGTTGAAAGATACGTATGTGGAGCGCTGGTCGAGATGGGGGTGCGAAAGGCGATGATGAAACGGCAAACGTCCTGAATTCTCTCAAGAAGGGTCGAATTTCCATTCTACTGCCAATCAGAACTAGTCCGAGTATAAGCTGGAGCTGGACCCACCTTGGCCCAGGAAATCACGCTTCGAATGCTCGGAGCACCGATCGGGACCATTCCCAAAATGCTCAATACTTCAATCCAAAATAATGGGCACAATCCTTCAAAGAAGTCCTCCAAGCTATTCCACATCCGCGGATCATTGTCGGGAGCAAAACAAAGATGATTTGACCAGTAAAGAGAACTATATTGCAAGCAGTCGGGAATGTTCCTTTTGATTCGGGATTGGAGATCGCTGATGTCCGCATTAGCGAGTCGGGAATCTTCGAGCCCGCAAATATTGAAACGGAGTTGGCGAACCATCGTCTTGAGGCAAACAATTCCCAACTGCACGTTCGCGTCCTGGGGGTTGATTTGGTAGTCGCAGGGACAGTCGTCGCTGACAAGGAATTCTGAGATTGATAAATGCCGGACACGAATCCCTCCATTGGTCCCTTCGTCTCGATATAGCAAAGAGCTGAGCTCATTCACCCACATTACGACGAGGTTTGGTTTTACTCCCGCGAGCTCTGCAATTGTCTCCTCGCATAGGGCGCGGTATGGAGCCGCTGTCAGAAGGACTCCAATCATCCGCCGAAACTCGTGTTTACGATGCTCTATCCGCGACTCTAGGATACTTGAGTAAAGTCTGTATAGGGCCTCCAACCCAGCACCAGCTGAATCTTCGGAGGCTGCCTGCAAAGACTCTGTGGGGTCCTCACAATGCTCAAGGGCAAGAGCAAGGGTCTTAATGAAGATGAAGAGACCATTCGCCCGAGAGATAATTTTGTCCAAGAGCGGTTCTTCTGGCCAAAGCGCGGAGAGACACCATTTTCGGCCGACCAGGTCAAACTCGCCCCGAGCAAAAGTTCGCAGATCACCGTTGGCTTCTTGATCTGCAAACAAATCATATCCCGAGTACGACGACTGGGCGAGTCCATCAAAGACCTGTTGGATATCGGCTTCGGGTCTGCTGGTGATGATAATTTTCAGCCACGAAGCACGTGTGGCTGCGCTGGTGAGGAGCTTCAGGAGGGCTGGACGGCTACGATTGTTGCCGCATTCGTCGAATGCGTCAATGACAAAGACGAGGAAATCGTTTGGGCGTTTATGAAGGTTATCGAGCAGGTCAAGGAAGAGTGAGCGCTTCATCGACTCTGGTGTCAGGTTCGGGTCGTCACGAAGACAATTTGCCACAATCTTTCGAAAGGGGGGAAAGATTTCCGCCAGCTTGTAGATGAGAGTTGGGAGGACATTCTTGAGCTCGCTCAAGTTCGGATCGTCCCTCCTACAGAAAAAGGCCCCAGCGAGCTGCTTTTGATTGTGGAGGCGTGCGCAGATCGAATGAGCTAACGATGTTTTGCCGATTCCAGGTGAGCCATTGATCCAATACGTATTGTTCTGGAGAAGATCTTTCTCCTCTGATTTACTGGCTACCCAATCTACGATTTCTTTGAGGCGAGATTTGCGGGTATCTTTCATACATCGGAGGGTCCGGTCATAGCCAGTCTTGATAGGTTCGAGCCGGCTGAGTAGAAGCCCTTGCTCTACAAAAAGCCACTGAGAATAGGCCCACACGATATTGAGATAATGTGTGCTTACCAATCCTTTTGGCTAGGCGCAGAGTCTCGACATCGACTGCACACAGGAAGTCTTCGATGACGTTTGCTAACTCTTCGGCCAATTTTTCCATCATTTCCTTGTCCTTCGAACGAATCAGCGCATCTCCTGTTCGCTCTGCGATCATCAGCATTTGCGGAATCCAGAAAAGAGACCGCCTACTGAATCGCCCACGCCTGACGTACCCGCATAAGAATTTGGCGATCTCTTGCATAACTTCGAACATTTGTGGCATTATTTTATCCAAGATATCTGTCTCTTCGCTGACGATTTCGTCTGCGACCTTGTCCGCCAAAGGCGAGACGCGCTGCAATTGATCTAACAGGCTCGATGGCATCTGGTCGTATTTGTTTTGTTCCTTCATGAGCTGAACGATCCAGCGTTACCTCTACTTTTAATCCGCCAGAAGAGTGCACGAACCTCAAATGTGAATTTGGCAACACCGAAGACAGCTTTTGCGATCGGATCGAACTAAGAGATGTCAATGTCCTGCTGGTTCATATACGGGCAGAGCTGACCTCTGCGAATACAGCGCCAAGTTGAATACCTTTTCCCAAAGTCCTCTCCATCGATTTACTCATCAGTGGCATGAATTCCTCCATCAATCTTTCAAGTTCTTGGACTGACGAGCGTAGCGATTCCGTCTATGCGGACATTGTTAGATGGCTGGGGTGCTTTGTAGTAAAGTGACGAACGGTAGCGTCCGCAGAGAATCGTAATTCTAGAGACAACTGATTCTTTCCAATGACAACGTTCTCTGCCTTTTTGTTAGACATGAGCGGACTAATCGGTCACCACGACTGACTCTGTACAATAAACTCATGCTTGGTGGAGTCCCAATAGTCATCGGAGAGCCCTTGTAGGTCGATCTCTTCGTTCGCCGGCCGGTTCTTCTTCCAAAATAGATGGCCGGTGATCCTTTGGATCTCGACGCGCATTTTGGATGTCGGAGAAATATCACTACGAACACAGGGCCTTCAGTGAGCGTATCCAGTGGATACAAGGGACATACGAGTGTTGGACTGGTGTCCAGGTTCGGTTACCATTCGTCTCTAATTTTATCTCCTGGTTTCCCTCAAACAACTCCAGGTGATACCTCGAATCTGTAACACCTTGCAAAGTGATTTCTGTATGACGCACAAGATCAGCGGTGTGACCTAGATTGGAGTGAAGCGCCGCACGATCTAAATGCAGGCTTTTCGGTGGTCAGACAACAATGCTGCGCTATCTGTCTGGGTGCTCACAAGTGGATTGCCTTGGGTGGTTGAGTGGCCATGTTGGTTTGCATTGTAAGACTCAGTGTCGAGGATAGGGAGAGGGAAGAAGGTGAAAGAGCCGCTTGGAACGTGGGATCAGTGGATTGCCGCTGGAGTTGAAGGACTTGGACTGGATTCGTGGTCTGAGCTGCGGCCGCCTCAACCACATTTCACTACTGACAGACATTTCCGCCGCGTGCGCCGTGGCATGTGGCGAGTGCGCAAATCGGCAAATAAATCCACGACGACGAGTATCCTCAACCCGCCAACCCTATACCGTAAGCCTCTCTGACCGCAATCCACTCGTACTCCCTCTATATACTGCCAGTGCCCGCAGTGCCCGCCACTCCTTCTCGTCCGTTCCCTTTACCCAACGCGCCCTTAATCCTCACCCCAGCACGTACGGTGACTGTTCTCCGCTCTCACTCCAATCGTACCCTCTCCTTACATTACACCCGCCAAATTGCCTCCACAACCCCTCACCCTGTTCTCTCTCTTTCACCAAGGTGACCTACCAGGCTTGAATCTATTGCCCCAAAACCCATTAGGTCTGATCAGACTCGGCTAGGTGGCCTGTTCAGGGCTGAACTCCAGTCTGCTCAGGCCGAACGAATCTGATCAGACAGTTCCGTCAGGACATTGGAGTCTAATATCTGACCTGATCAGACCGGTTGGGCCTGACCATAATACTCTTTAGGGGCTCCCGTAGGTAGAAATGACTCGATTCAAATTACGAATGTAGGCTACAGATAAACTCTAATGCAATGCTGGGATCCCGGTGTCCTGCTCCTGGTCACGGCCATCACACTTGGCGTGGCATCGGCGCTTCCACCCTCATCTCCGCCACCACCACCACCACGCCTGGCTCCACGTTTTCCGTTGGCAATGGATCCTCCTCGTCCACAACCAATAGTGGTAGCACAGCGAGCGTTTGGAGCCCCAAAGTCTTTATTTTTCGGTTGCCACAAGGCGGTTCAATAATGTGAGGAGAACGGTCAAAGGTAACTTACAACATTGCAGTGTTTGGACTGTCATGATATGTGCTTGCGGCCTTATGCTTGGGGTGTTCGATCGCAGTAGTGGATGTGGTGGCCTGAGTGGCCACTGCTCCCTTCTTCTTCTTTGAGATATTCCGTTCTGCCAATAGGTGTCATCTGTACTGTGTCTCAATGGGTCATGTAAGATGCTAGCAGGTGAGGATTGGCGATGGGCGGCAAGGTTGAATCCACAAGTGGGGTAGGAGAAGTGATAGGATTGACAGAAGGGAAGAAGGAAGAGAAGCTAGTGTAGGAGTAGGAGTAGGAGCAAGTAGAGCAGGGGCTGGATCAGAAGCAAAGTTAGCAAGCAAACGGCACCAAGGATCGCCAGGATTTTCAACCCTGCTCTGGGGCGATGTTGGCTGGTAAACCAAGGCCATGTAGGTTAGGATTAGACGGTGGTGCTGGCAGCGTTGCCAATGACAAAGAAGCGAGGGTGGTGACGGGAGGGTGTAATGATTGAAGGAATGTTGGTAGGCAATTTACTTGGGATTCAGGATCGAAGCCTAGGATGCACAAGCAATTCCTGGACTGACGTTGGTCCGGGACCCATCCACTGACTTTCGAAAACTACACAGGTGTGGGCAAAAGGCAGTGGTTCATAAGGAGAGGGGGACATTCCTTGTGGCGGACCCTCCGAAAGGGCGAGCTTTGCATGCCAAGTCCTCTTCCATCTCAGAAAGAGCTGACGACTCACCCAAGGAGAGCACAAGTGTCGACGGTCCGGGTTTGGGTACTGGTGGAGACATGGAGGACTGGACCTTGTCGGCGAGCTGAGTTCCTTCATTTGCTTATGTTGGGTCCACGGAAGGAGCCTGTGAAGCCGCAGAGATTAGTGAAAGGAACGGTTGGGGGATGGCCTCATTCTCATTAGGGGAACGTCATTGGGTACGACGCTCAGACAACCCTCTTCTAGCCTGCCTACAGGCGCGAATGCTGGCGCTCCCCAAGAAGGGTCGAACAAGGTGGGCCCTCCTGTGAGGAGTCATTCGCACTCTCCTGAATAGAGTCCTCAGTGGCCGAAGCAGCCTTTCCCTGCAGTCCACCCGCCTTTTGAATTTCATGTTGTTAGTCGAGTGGGTGAGACCGTCTTGCCTTCATGGGAGGTCCTTTGAATAGCACTGTCCTCCGGCTCTGAGCTGGGAGGATAGCTAGCAATAGTTCGATTTGCGATTTGGACCACAATGCTACAGTGGCGAATCAGTCCTGGCAGCCATAATCATGCAGTGCCAGAGAGCTACCAACTCGAGGTGACGAGTATCCACGGTGCCAATGGATATATGTTCAGGTGGTTCATTTACGTCGGGAGTGGTGAATACAAGACGGATAGAATCCCCGCTGCCATTCTGAGGGAGCTGGGATGGAGATGGGTGGTTCATAATCGTCGGGACAACTCTCATTATATGCCAACTTGAAGGTCACGGGCCTGCGTTCCGCGAAGCAGTTCAGCACAGGCTACTCCTGTAAGACAATATAGACGTACTTGGGAGTGTCTCTATAGTCATGAGGTTGCTTACGACCTTCAAAAGACAGATAAGTGACGTTCAAAGGACGGCAATAGACCACAAGATGTAGTGTCCGCACGCTAAGCTTCACTTCACTGAGCTTTGGTGCACGGTTGGAAGTAGTCGCCTTAGCAAGTGGACCTTTGAATTCTCCCTCAGACGTTGGTGGTGGTCCGTTCTTTCCAGTGCTTCAATTGCAGGCTGAGACGTCGTAGCCGAAGCAGGCGAAGTAGGCGAAGTAGGCGAAGTAGGCGAAGTAGGGGTAAGGATGGGAGGTAAGGCGCGCAATAGTGATGTACTAAGGTCGTCACATATCTATTACGCTTTTATATCTATCGATCATCCCACGATAGCCATTGGGAAATTGAGGACCTCTGAGCCTATATTAACACTCCAAATTCTTCGCATGCTATAGACCGCCTAAGCAGGTGGTACTCACACAGTGCATTTCGCTTTCATCGCTTAGTTCGCTTCCCTCTTTCTCCTACTGGTTTGGCCTCCTCTCGAGGGCGCTTCTTTGCCTTCTTCTCCGTCTTCAAAGCCTCTTCCTGGGCCGCTCGGAGCTCCTCCGCATGTACGATAGCCGCTCGAAGTAGTCTTTTCTCGCCCAATCGTACGAATATCGCTTTGTCGAGGCGAGTAGAAATAGATGATTTCCCGCTTAACAAGGCTTCATCCTCCTAACGTAGGGTTATCAATCCAATCAACTTTGTGTCCCTGTTATACGCACTTCGACGGTAGTGGCATATTGTGCTAGTCGTCGTTGTAGGACCTCGAGTGCGCTACGGAGAACAGTAGCAGCAGGGCTCGCCTTGGGAAGACGACCCTTCTCTACAGTATGAGCTACTTCCACTTCTGTGAGTTCCAGAAATCGGATGAATGAGAGCATTGGTTTTGGTAAAAGGTCGTCCTTCTCGATAACGAACATACTACCAAACCAGGTAAGCAGAGCCACAAGTCAACGGTAGTACACACTCCTCTGGGTCATCTAGGTTCATCCAGGCCTCTATCCTGCGAGCCTTTTGCCCCTCTTCAGTGCCCGGGGTACAAATGTCGAATACTAAGTCGGCTGGGATTTCCACATCGTCCCAGGGATTTCCGTAAGGAAATATCCCACCGTGGTTTAGCGGGATCATGTCGACATGGCCGTATCTGCGCAGCAAATCCGCGTTTGGTGGGTCTCCATAGGTATTCCAGATTTGTCCACCAAGCTTGATAGGTCTAACAGCCACCATACTCAAGAAACCCTTCTCGTGGAATAAGCGTGCCTGAAAGGGTGTCAATGCGTCTTGCGAGCCACAAAGTTAAAGACAAACGTTATCACAGCCATTTCGTGCGTTCAGGATGTCTGCCATGGGACCCATAGCAATATCCCCACATCTACTCTCTTCAAAATCTTCGGTATCGGCTGTTCCTTCTTCGGTTTTCTGCAAGGTGTGCGCGTCGGCCTCCACAGGTTCTGGATCGACATCCATATACGCAGATTCTTCTTCTTCCCCATCTTCCTCTCCTATGAAAGGTTCCACATGGAAGGACCGAGATAAAATTCGACCCCCATTGGTGTGGAAACGGTCGAGTGTGTAGAACACATCGAGGTGTTGGGGAAGAAAGACATCATCTCGCCTCTATAGGATGTTAGTATGGGTTGGCACTCCTAGAATTGTAAAGCTAGCTACCTTAACCAGGGGCAACACTTGGGCATGGTAGCTTGCCTCCGCATCACTCCGTCCAATCTTTTCTGGGGGGCAGATCCAGTCGAGTAAGGGCTCACAAAAAGGTGAACTTACTTCTTACAGTACTGGCCTGCAGCATGTCCAACTCGTCTTCGGACCAATAAATCAGAGTGTCGAAATCGGTAGGGAGATCGCGCAAATAAGCACACCAGCGGCTGGCTTCACCTAGAGCCTCTTCGTACATCATGCATAAGATCAGGCCAGTCCAGCCTTTGTCAAGGAGATTCCAGTCTTCTTTTCCCAGGAGCCTGGGGAGTGCAGATGTCCGCGTTGAAAGAAGGATCAAACGAGGGATTGTAAAGAGGACAGTTCCCTCCTTCAAGATTACGAAAGCATTTTTAATAAGGTCAACCGATATCGGGCGAACAATTTGAACGTACAGGAATATCCTCCAATGCGATTGCTCCTCGACCGGTGTCTTCAAAATAAGCAATATCGACAGCTTCATGTAATGTCCCTCCGCTGCTTTTGAACCATTCAAGGAATTGGGCATTTTTAGTTTGGAAATCCTGGCTTGAGGCTGACATTAAAACGACCAAACTGACCACCTGCGACCACTGCCTGGGAAGGTGTTACAATGAATGGTACCAGCAGCCAATAACCGTGCCAAACGCAATAATCTGAAGGGCAGTGGCGTTGCGATTAGTATGTTTGCTGTCCCAAAAGAGCCTGGAAGTGTTAAAAGGTTCCATCTAACATTGAGACCAGAAATGCTCCCACAGAGGCCCCCATGGTTTGACCCCAGCCCCTAATGCGTCATCTTGAACATCTTCCCTTATATAAAAGCGATTCACACCTCCAACCATCGGTCAACCCGCATATATACAGTTCCTTGTAGCATCGTGTCGAAAGGTATGGCGAAATCGTATGGGCCTGGGGGTGACAGAGAAAGTTTTTCGATGATTATTCGATCCCTCGAAAGAAAGGGACGATTAAATTGCCGCTGCCTTCCAAATCGTCAATGCAGTTAAAGTCTGAAGTGGGGTGCAACCCTACGTTATAGTATCCTTATCACCATTGTAGATGTCAGCTACCAAAGGGGAACTTTGGGGCGAATTGAGGGGTAAAGCCTTGAGCTGCACAAAACAACTACGTCTTCCTTTGACCGGAAACACATACCTTACCATATACAAAGTGCGGTGGAAGAGCATATGCAGGTGAGTTCACGCAAGGCTGGATGCATTTCGCCGGCGTGAAGACGCCAATTAAAAAGTGCAATCAGGATGTAAAAATGAGGTGTAGCGGAGTGAGTGCGCCCGTCTCCCTTGAGTAGTCTACAATTACATCGTGTTTGCATTAATTGATAGTCCCCTTCAGCGTCGATTTAAGAGCCACGCGACGCATCAAACTCACTCCAATCCTCTAATCGCCAGACAGCGACCGTTGATCTGGTGTCAAGTCAGAGCTTCCCTTCGTCCTCGCCCAGATCTCGCAGCTCCACCTTAGTGTCGTCACTTCGATTACCATTCCATCTAGACTTTCTCCCCTGTGCTTGCAATGTCTGGTCGCGAACCGTTGAGGTTGCTTTGCATAGAGAGCCGGCGTGGTATATGGGAGCGTGGAATGAACAGGAATATATAGACATATGGAAGAGTGTCGGCCGATGCGGCTACTAGTACAGGTGTACTGACCAGATGGGAACCTAGAGGCGGCGAAAGCGTACGACATGACGGTATGGGCGACCCAAACAGCTGCACCTCCTGGTCAAGTATCACTGGCGTGGAGGGCGTCGGGTTTGCACAGAGGTGGATGGGTGGGATGAAACAAGAAGTTGATGCAGCCAACGCCGGGGTTAAGGTTCGCAGCCTTGGGCGGGTCCCGTACCTGGGACTAGATGGCCGATTCACCCTGTGCAAGCATCCCCCAGGAATGCTGGCGCATTTCTGCCAGCATCTCGCTTGTCTCGCACTGGAAGAGGCAATGTAGGAAACCCTGGGGAGTTATAGTACCCTTTTCATCCTCTAATTAAAGCCTCTGGTCGAGAACTTTTTGATTTTGTTGAAACATAGCGACTTGGCAAAGCAAGGCTTGGACTGGAGAAGTATTCGGGCCTCCTAGGGGAATGATTCGGAAATATATATCAATGCACCACGACCAGGACATATCAAGGCACTTGGTGCATATGACCCTTGGATCAGTTGGCGGTTGCAACGCGCCTGGTCATTGTTATATTATAGATGCAGATGTGAACCTCGTCATTGAGTACATTCGCATTATTATTATGTGAGAATATTCTACACGGCCGAACGAGCAAGAAGGGAAAAGGTCTGAAGACAAAGAACCCTACTGTTTTGCCATCCTCGTCCCTCTTCTCGACGTTCGACAAACTTGCTTCCAGTCAACGTCGTCTTTGTTATTTTTGCTCAGGCCTCGAAAAAAGATAGGTGGAAATGGTGGAGACGCATAAAGGATATCAAAATTTGCGACACTTGGTTCCAGGAAACAAACTCGCGAACGAAATGGCCTGGGATCAAATCATCAAGTGGGAAGCTATGCATGGTGGAGGGATGGAATGCGGAGGAATCAAACTTATATCCTTTGCAAGGTTCAAGTCTA
>Ga0307515_10022266_pt1 | contig 11176 bp, 1 predicted proteins | sample 17_EM_MG_FD_194513 | JGI IMG/M metagenome (GOLD analysis project Ga0307515, IMG submission 194513) | Populus trichocarpa ectomycorrhiza microbial communities from riparian zone in the Pacific Northwest, United States - 17_EM | ecosystem: Host-associated > Plants > Roots > Unclassified | place... | reverse complement strand
CCCTAGGGCGATCGCCCGCGGAGTATGCGGTTACTCGCCATCAACTATTGAATACCGAAAGTACCTGGCAGCCTGGACGACACCGTACGGTTTTCCTGTCTCCTCTTAAGGAGTGGTGACCCTTGGCGAGGGCCTAGTGACTGGGGCCTAGGCACAAAAGATACCTAGGCATACACGTCCCGCTGCCTTATAGTATGGTGTGGTGGTAGTTTATGGATGAATTCCCCTTACGCCTTCAATAGGCCCTAGGGGGGGGGAGGCATGGCGTATATGGCAATGGTTAAATAAGAGATAGCACACAGGGGATGGCCAAGATATGGGAAATAATAGTACAGCAATTAATTAATCGCAAGGACTGTATGTCCTGGTAAAGGAAGCAGTGGTTCCTAAGGAGTTCGAACATCTAAGGAGGATAGGACGTAGCCGTAGGCCCGTAGGGCCGCCGCTACGGACGGACATGGCAAGCCGGGGTTTTTTATCCTACTGAGGTGGCTTATAGGGTTTTTCCTCCCCCAACATATCAGGGGTTTTCTTCCTGTAAATTTATAAGTTTCCCCTGTGTACGGAGTAGTCTGCGTGGGCCGCATAGGATCCGTATCAGACGTTAAGTAATGAATTATTATTATATATTATACTAAGACAGTTACTCTTAAGATAACTAGCTTCCCTATAATTATTATATATAGGGTTAAGGCAGTTAGCTTTAAGATAACTAGCCTTACTATAACCGTAATAAAGTTAAGAGGCTTTCTTAAGAGGATAATCGGCGCGTATATGGCCAGTAGATAGACAGAGATAGTATTTTAAAGTGTTATTAGCCGAGAGGTATAGACTACTAAGCTTTAAAAGAAGAGGCTTATTAAGTATAGGGCCCTTACTATTACCTTATAAGATACTAGAGCCTATAGTCGCTATAATTAAGATAATCTTAAAAACTATAACGCCCTTAGCGAACTTTTTATAGTTATAGATATAGTTAATATCGCAAGTTATAAAATAATTAGTAGGTAGGTCTATTTTAGTAGTAGGCTATATTAAGCGGTAGTTTATATAAATGTATTAGTAAATATAGACCCTCTATTATATAGCTAAGGCTAAAAATAAGGTAGCTAACTTACTATATTATAAGGCTTTATAGCTTAAATAGATCTATAAAGGCACTAGTTATAAAGGTAGATACTAGTAGGATAGAAGTAAGGGTAGGTAGTTAGTAGAGTTAGGTTAACTAGTAAAGGTAAGGAAATAAGGCGCGCCCTAATAAAATTATATAAGTAAGGCCTTAATAGTAAAATATATAGTTATATACTCTATAGGTTAAACGCGTATAAGGGTAAATCTATAGTAATAAGACTAACCTATAGAGGAAGACGCGGTATAGTATAAGTTATAGGGACTACACTACCTAGCCTATCTCTTAATATAGGCTAGGTAATAGTCTAGTACTATTAAGCTTTTATAGTTTATAATATAAGCATATAAATATATAGAAGGGTAAGGAAAAAGAGAAGTAAGTAGTAAAGTAAAAGCACTTTACTATAGGTAGGCTAATTATATTATAGGTAAACGGAAACTTAAACACTATAATTTATTAAAAATGTCACTAATAAGCATAGCCTACTACTACTAAAAAGTATAAGTCTTTTCCTCCCTTAATTAGTAAGAGAAAAGGTATTATTAACTAAATAATCTCTTATTAGAGTACTAGGTAGGGAGCGGGATATTATAAAACTATATATAGTTTTAAATAGATCTAAAATAAAAATATTAGATTTAAGAGACTTTAATATAATAAATACTATAGTAAAATACTAACCTCTTATATAATACTAAATAGATAAATAGTAAAATAAGTTAATGTTGCTAAGCGGCTAAATACTAGTATATATAATATATCTACTATCCTAAAATGCCCTAAAATGCTATAAAATGCCATAAAATGCTATTAATTATATAAACTTATAATATAAAATATAAAACCTCTTACTACCTTTTATAGTAGATATACGTTTAAATAAGCACTAGATATTTATATATAGATATAAATCCCGCGTATTAGCTAATTATTATTTTAGATAAACTTATCTAGTAGGCCCTTAAGTGCTATATAGTATAATAATAATACTAGCGATTATAAAGTAAGTATAATACGTTGCTGTCTACTAAAAGTACTACCTATTATATACTAAGCACTTTATAGTAATAAAGTCCGCATATATAAACGTAAGCCAGCCCTCTAACTCTAGTAGCGTGTATATCCACCAACTTTATATAATAATAAAAAATATAGTAACGCCTATAATAAGTATAATATATTACCGTCTATTAAAAATACTACCTATTATATAGTAAACACTTTATAGTAATAGAGCCCGTATATATAGATATAGGCTAGCCCTTTAACTCTAGCGGCGCGTATATATACTAACTCTATATAATAATAAGAAATATAGTAACGCCTATAACCTCCTATAGTTTACTATACTATAATAACTAGTTACCCCTTTATAGGTACTTAATAAATCGCTTATATTAAAAACTATAAAAGTTTAGCGGTACTAAACTACTACCTAGCCCTAAATAGGCTAGGTAGGGTAGTTCCTATAAGTTATATAATTATACCCTTATTTAACTATACAGTACTAAATCTAGCCGTATTTACCCTAACTAGTAATAGCAAACTATAGCTAATTTTACCTTTATATAGGTATATGCGGGTAATTATAAGATCTACCTCTTTACCTCTTTTTAATTAACTTTACTTATTCCACCTTCTATCTCTTCTATAACTAACCTCTAACTATATCTAATACTAAAGTTATACTAGTATAGCGCTAGCCAGCTACTATATAAAGCCCTTCTACTTTAATAGTTACCTTCTACTTAATATATACCGTAATATTATATATACCTAACTAAATAAGCGACTTAATAATAATATAACTATAGGTAAAGCCGGATATATAGTATAAGGCAAACCCAAAGCTAACTAAAGATATAGATATTACCTAAGGCTTTAGAATAAGCATTAAAAACTATAATAGACTAAAAAAGAAGGTTAAAGATATTATAATTAAAGTTAAGCCTAAGTATATAACATATTGCGGCAACTCTATAATAATAAAAGAAGGGTATATTAAGAAGTTTTATAAGTAACTCCCGTAATTTACCAATACTTTACTAGATTAGAAACTGCAGGTAATCCTAAAAATTATAAAAAGTACTTATTCTAATCGCGTAAGAAGGGTACTAAGTACCTCTAAAAGTGGGCATACTCTATATAAATATATATTACCCCTAAAAACTAAAGTACAAGATAAGATAACGCTACCTTAGCTATTATATATAATATAGCTTATAGACGTTACTATAACCCTACTATATAGTATCTCTTTACCTTAGCTAGCAACCCTAGTAGTAAGTAACGTAATTAATATAGAAGATATTAAGATTGAAATTTAATCTATAGGCTTAACGGGTAGGTTAATAGTTAGGGTAGTTTAAGTCTTATATCTAATAAGCGGAAACCTATATATAGCTCTAGGTAAGCTATAAAAGGAACTATAAGCCTATATAGAGCTTAATATTAATAGTCTGCCTAAAAAAAATATCTATATATTGCTATAGAGATATAAAAACCTTATAATACAGTTAAAGGGCATACTTATTGCAGCTCTTAGTAAAATAGCGCGAAATAGCATAAAGGAGGCTATACTTATAGCATTACTCTTACCTCCTAGCTTAAACTCCTAAGTTATTACCACTAATAATATATCGCTAGCTATTAAATCTAAGGCGCCTAGATGTAATAGACGTAGCGTAAAAGATAACTAGTAAGTTCTAATGCCGTATAAGGCTAGCGGTAAGAGTAAACTAAAAAAAGGTAAGAAGTAGAGTTATTTAAAATTAGCAGTATATAGCTCTAATAAAGATAGTAAGGGCGAGCCTATTAGATATAAGAAATCGGATAATAGTAAAACTAAATTAGGTAAATATAATAAGTGGCCTTAACTAAGATTAGTAATAAGTACCCTAGCAAAGGACAATAACAGCAAGCCGGCCGCGCCTAAAAAGTTAAATAGTTATAAGGCTAACTTAAATAGAAGTAAAAAACGCCCTTAAGTAGAATTAGCGGCAGGCACCCTTATGGAAAATAGTAATAATAAGCCGGTTATACGTAAAAGGTAATTAGTAAAGGGAAGACGTAACCCATCTGCCTATAAGCCTATATTAGTAAGTAATAGTAGTACTAGAGAAATTGCCGCAGATAATAGCAAATTACTATAATCTATTACTAAACCTAAAGGTATATACTAGCCTAACGATATAATAGATAACCCTACTACTATATTACTAACTATTAATATCCCTTAAGATATTACTATAGAGGATAATAAATTACCGTAACGTGCCGGTGGATATAATAATTAGTTCCTATATTATACTAACTCTAAGAATATAAAGAGTAAAGATAAAGATAAGGATTTAGTTAATAATAGCAACTAAGATAAGGATTTAATTAATAATAATAACTAAGACGTAAATGTAGAGGAAGAACTTAACTAGTAAACTTTTTTACCCAGCTTTATAAGGCTAGGAAGGATAACCTAAATAGCGTATTAGCGTATATAATAGAGGCAGATCTTTTACTTACTCTAGAGTATTTCCTACTTATCTTATTAAAAGCACTCTTTAAAACCACCCTAATTAAACTCCCTAATTAGGGCCTCGTATTAGGCTTTAAATTTAGCCTATACTAAGTAGTATATATAACTTAGGTATTTAAGCAAGAGAGGATAATTAAAGGAGGCGGTATTTATGCAGATAAACCTAGCGCGGGTAAAACTATATAAATAATTACTTAATAGCTAATAAACTACTTTTATTATTAGAATGTAATAGACGTTTAGGAGGCCTAAGCTACTAGGGACGTAACCTACCACCTACCTAAGATATATCCGCCGGATTTAAAATGCCTATAGGTAGTAAAGCAGCCAATTATATACTACTATAAAGATAACTCTAAAAAGCTATACCCTATAGACCCATAGTAAGGCTGCTTAGTTATCCTTATACTAACCTTAGGCCTACTAAAATTCCTAAAGGATGTAAGTATAATATTATAAAACGGCGCGATTATAAAGCGCCTTAACCCGCCCTAGATTATAATTCTCGCCTCTAGCTATAATAAAGTTAAGATATTTAGTAAATTAAAAAAGGATAAATGGCCGTAAATCTATAAGGCTCTTAAGTAGACTAATAAGGAATAATAGGAGAACGATAATAATATATATCTAGTTAGTAAGACTCTCCTATTATACCTATAGGGTAAAGCTAGGTTTAAGAATAATTATAGCCCTGCCCCTAATATAACGGAACTATTAGCGCTAAGATATTTAACCTAATTCCTTCTAATTACTATGCGAAATTGTATTACTACACGACTAATATGCGGGTTTATTACTATATAAACCAATATATAGAAATACCTAAATAGCTAATCCTTTAGAATGTATTAGAAATTAAAAAGTATAATATAGGTTAGGCGTATTCTCTAGAATAAATACTACCTAGACGCAACCGGTAGAGTCTTAATATTATTTATTAAGGATATAGTTAAGGAGTACTATATCGCGTATAATTGCAGCCCTACTATATAGGGTACGTTTAGTACGCCTAATAATAAAAACCTAATATAACTAATATAGTTTATTATAGTAGGATTAAAGAGGTTAGAGTAGGAAGAAACTAATAAGCTAAAGGGAATAGAGTTTAAAGTACTACTTAAGCTTAAAAAAGAAAACATCCAGCTAAAAGAAAAGAAATTTAACCGTCTTTATAAGGATATAAAGACTAACCCAGCCAAAGTAATAGCAGATAGGAAATTTAGTAAACTAGCTATATTTTTCCGTATAGTTATTCTAACGTTTTAGATATATAGAGGGGAGTTAATACTCTAGTTTAACTAGTAAAAGCTTATTCTAAAAAAACAGCTATTTTAAATTAGTTATATTATAGGCCGACCCTAATAATACTGAGGCGGCTATAATTATAGCTATAAAGGACTAAGTAAGGATAAAGTAGAGGCGCTAATATAAGGAACTTCTGGCTATATAAAAGGAAAATAGTAGCGATTTAAATACTAAACCTAAAATACTAAAACTTACCTAAGCCAAGTTATATACTAATGCGAAAACGGTAGTAAGCGTAGCCTAGGTTATCTAATACTAGGACTAGTATACCCTTATTATAATCAAGTTTAATAAGTTTAATAAGTCTAATAATAAACGCCTAAAAACTTAGAGTTACACACTTAAGGACCTAATTATTACTAAGTAAACTACTAACCCACTTAGTAAGGAGTTTACTAATATACTTAACTGCTATTTTTAATAGAATGTAAAGTTCTTTTAAGCTAAAAAAATCTGTAATTACGTTTATATTAAAAAATAAATAGATAGTTTAGCGTATAAGATTATTATTACCACTTACTTACCTCTTATACTAGCTTATTAGTTTAATAGGCTATATAAAAAATATAGTAAAGATAAAGTGCTCCGCTATATAGCTAGTATATCTAATATTAAAAAGGCTAAGGCTAGGCAAACCTTTAATACTAATAACTTTAAGTAGATCCTACTTTATACCTTTATATTAATTAGGCTATCTATTAACCTATAACGCATAAATTATACTATTATAGTTAAGCTAAGCTATAAGCTCTTAGAGGTAAAGTAACTATTTACTTAGATAGATTAATAAGGACAGACTAAGCCCGTTTACTATAGTACTATTATAGCTAATTAGAAGTTAAGTATCGAGCAAAGGATATTAAAGTTAACTAAATTTATGTTGTTATTGCATAAGTTAGTATATAAAGAGAAGGCCGATTTAAGCTTAAAAGTAGGCTAAGGTAAGAAGGAAGACACTAAGACTATCTAATACTAGTAATAATTATAAGAGTATAATATAACTATAGATAGTTTTAAATACTATATATAGCCGCTATATAGCGAAACCTATTATAATTATATAGTAGCGTATATATAGGCTAAGGGACGTGTCTTCTAGTAACTTATAGGTAGTAGCGTAGCGTATATAGTAAACTTAGTTAACTAAAATATTTCTAGTATTATTATTTCTAAGAGAGCATTAAGCTGCAGCTTACAGCACTTTTATTATTAAGGCGGCGTTTAGCCGCAAATTATAGTATTATTATTGGCGGTGTAGTATATAGCTATAAAATGCAACTAAATATGGCTAAATACTAAAATTACTTAATTAGTATAAACCTAATTTAAAATACTAGTAAATTTTTTTATAATGCCGCCCCGCCCCCTATACTTACTAATATTAATAAAATATATATAAAATATAAAATATTAAATTTATAAAAATTATACATTTATATATGCTTAGTAATCTTATAGTTAGCACTTAGTAGCTAAATGCTAACACTTAATTATAAATACGGCATTTAGTAGCTAAATGCTAATACTTAATTCTAAATACAGCATTTGGCAGCTAAATGCTAACACTTAATTCTAAATGCGGCATTTGGCAGCTAAATGCTAGGAAATGCTAAAAATGCTAGAAAATGCTAAAATGGCAGAAAAGTAAAATTAAATGCTAGTAAATTTTTTCCTGACGTATTCTCTTAACTACTGCTAGTAAAATATAGTTTCGCGTTACTCTATTATCTATTAGTGCTTTAAACTGTTAATCTTACTACTTAACTTATAAATTTAGGTGTTGTTCTTAAATTCCTTTAAGGGTCTAAGGCTCTACTACTAGCTCCCTTTAGTTCTATAGGCCTCTACTTTTCCTAACTATTAGCTACTTAATCCTTATATATTTAACTTATTCTTTAGCTAATATCTAGTTTGCTTTTTATCTTTAATATACTATAGATATATTTTCTCTAAGCATTCCCACCACTATTATCTATCTAAGTATTCTTTTATAAGGAATCTTTTTAGTTAAAGCGTTAAGTCTCCTAACTCTTAAGCTTCTATTAAATGCTATCTATATATATACTTAGCATTTCTATACTATCGCTTATCTGGCGCCTAATATATTCTTATAAGGTATTTCTAATTCTTTTCTTTTAGATTCTTATATATCTTATATATATCGTCTACGCATATAATCCATAATAGTGTATAGTATGCTAGGTGCTTTAGGTTAACTCTTAACTCGTCTTTATCTTTAAGTTTAAACCTTTATTATGCTAATCTAAACGTTATAACTTTATTCGCGGGTACTAAGATATATCTCTCGCTTCTTTAGTCCTCTAATTGTTCCTCTAAATCTTTTAATATTATAATTAAGGCTCCTTTAATATAAGTTATGGCCTTCTCTGTAATTGGGTAGTTTTAGATAACTTGTTTATCTAACTATATATAGAAATCTTCCCACTTATTATTATGCCGCTGCCTATACTACTTTTAGTATAGCTATTAGAGTGTATACGGCTTGTCCGTAAGGAAGTATCTTCTTATTATTATATTATAACAGTCTTTTATATATCGTTTTTTAAATTTAGTAGAAATCCCTAGATTTTTTTTATTTTCCAGTTTAGTAAACCACTTGGCCCTTAGTGTGCCTACTCTAGGCCTATTAGTAATTCTTTATACTAGTGCTTTATCCCTTATATAACCTAGTATACTAAATCTCTTATCTAGTTTCTATTCTTACTATGCAATAATTCTTTATCTAAACTCTTCTATAGTTTCTTTTAGTTTGCGTCTTATAAGTAGATCCTTAAAGTTCTCTTGCTTCTTAATCTTAGTATTTATATTTTAATCCTATTACTAAGCCTTGCTCGCAATTTCTTTAATAGTCCTTATTTTATTGCTAAAATCTTAGTCCTATAGGATTCTTAATCCTAAGTTTGCTTCTATCTTAAGCTTCGCTCTAGCCTTAGTCTAACTAGGCTTCTATAGTATTCTTATCTTATCTTAAGAATCTTAAATTTTACTTATCTTATCTTAAGAGTCTTGTGTTTTTAGGAAACTTCGTCCTAAGCTTATTTATATATTGCTAAACTAAGCCGTTGCTCTGCTTTATCGGTTATTGTCTATTATAGGTCCTTAAGCTTATCTTATTCCGTCTTAGGAATCTTAATTATCTTATATCTCTTCTTAAGAATCTTAAGCCTTTGGCCTTTTGCCTTTATTAAGTGCCGAAGTAATTCGCTAACCTATTTCCCTTATATCTTGTAAAGCGATAGACATCGTGTCTAGTGGGGTCTTAATCCCTACTAATGTTCCCTATTCCGTAGTGGAATTATTCTCTACCTCTTATATAATATCTCTAAGGTCTATATACTCCTAGTAAGCTACCCTTATCGCCTTATTATTATAAAATGTTTCATCTATATTAAATTTATTATCCTTAATGTCCGATTTATAAACTAGTTTATTAGTTCCTCTAAACTTTAGTAATTTTAGCTCTTATAGCTAATAGCTTGCGCTATACTTAGCGTCTTTATAAATTTAGTATATGTTATTATAATAAAACGTAAAACTTTTAATTAAACATTCCTTTGTTCCTCGCAGTATATTATTATCCCTCTATATATATATATCGTCCGCTAGTCTTATTCCTTTTACTATATAGTAACCTTAACTACTTTTATAGTCTTTAACGTAATAACCTTATTTTCCGCAATTTATATAAGCTCCTTTTTTAAACTATTTTTCTTATTATAGAGTCCGCCTAAACGTCTTCTACTACTAAGATCCCTAGTTTAGCCTCTATTTTTTAAACCTTTAATTACTTAATCCTTATCCTTTAGGTTTCTATAATTTCTTATTTTATCTTTTAGATTTTTTAGTACCGCTTAGGTCTATTAGCTCTACGCCATATTATAGTTTTTAACTTTAACTTTATTAATATGTGTTTTACGCCTTATATAACTATAGAACTCTATCCTAACCCTTTTTAGTCTACTCTCTTTAGTAAATCCTATTATTAATCTTAATTGCTTAATTAATTAAATCTTTAAGAGTATCTGTATCTTCTATTAGAATAATTACGTCCTAGACTTTCGCTTTAAGTCCCTGTTTATACTATACTATAAGCGCTTTATCGTTCTATTCGACTTATATTGCTAATATTTAAAACTATATTATATACTTAATTATTAAAGTTCTTTATATTAGGTTTTAAAGCTTTTTGTTTACCATAGTAGTTACTTTTAGGTCTTTAAATATTTATATTAATTATTCTATAAACCCCTTCTAACTTAAGAATATATACCGTACCTCCTAGTTAGTGGTTATTATACTATACTCCTTACCTCCGTAAGGTAAGACTTAAACTACTTAAGTGCCCTTCCCGTTAAGAACAATTCTATATAGGCGACTTAATCTATAGGCGTTCCTAGCTTTACTCCTTTTTATATAACCTTAAAGTGCATTTATATAAGGAATCCCTTAAGCTTTAACTTCTCTCCTAAGAATCGCTTAATTAAGGGTAACTTAACCTTAGCCGCTCTAATCCCATTAATCCTTTCTTTAAGTATCCTATTATTGTCTGTTAATTAATTAACCATTTCTTATAGCTATCCTATAGTAACTAGTTACGAGTTAGTATCTGCTATACTAGTGTTATTACCTAATTCTAAGGTAGTCGCTGCTGTGGACGCCGTCGTAGCTGCTGCTTTTAGTGGCATATTATTTAACTTCTTTTACTATAACCTTAGTAGTAAATATATAATAAAGCCTTATAGGAAGTACTACGGTAGACTTATTAATAGGCTAGGTATATAGGTATAGAACAGCTAACAATGTAAACTTAACTAGTAGAGTGGTTGCCTAACAGTTTAACTCTAATTATATTCTAAGATTTACTATAAAGGAGAGAACTATCTAGGTAAGGACTGTGGTTCTTTAAATATATAACTATACTCCTAAGAAATCTCCTTTATACGTGAGATATATGTTATATATATTATATATACGTTCCCTTTATACACTGTATATACTGTGTATAACGTTATATAACCTTAGTTACTATTCCTTATTATTATTACGGCTTAAATAAATGCCTCTAAACCGAAGCTTAAACGAATGCTATATTACAAAGATACTAAGCTAAAGAGAAGGAAAAGGGGTCGCTAGGACCGATGTAAATAAATATATAGGGTAAGCCGCTAAGGCGCTAGCTTTGGGCG
>Ga0307515_10022265_pt1 | contig 11176 bp, 2 predicted proteins | sample 17_EM_MG_FD_194513 | JGI IMG/M metagenome (GOLD analysis project Ga0307515, IMG submission 194513) | Populus trichocarpa ectomycorrhiza microbial communities from riparian zone in the Pacific Northwest, United States - 17_EM | ecosystem: Host-associated > Plants > Roots > Unclassified | place... | reverse complement strand
AAAAAAAATTATTTTAATATATTTCTAAATAAAAAATACTTCAAAAAAACAACATAAATACACTTCCAGACAGGCTTGGAAATGTGCAAGGCTGATTTCGTTGTATAGAAAAAATATTTACAAAATTAAACGTGATTATCATTTTTCTATATAAAAAAGATGGGCTGGGGGGGCGGGGGTTCAGGCTCCATTCAACATTAGCGCGTTCGGGCCAAACCCAACTATTTTGAAATAAGGTTACTCGGTAATTAGCAACTTGAATGAACGGTCAAGGGACCAGAGAGGCGGGGGGATTACGCTCGATCACTGAGCTACAACCCCACTTGCCAAGGATCACGTCAATTTTTTCCCCACCAGAAACTAGCCACCTGCTTAGAATTTATTAATGCTCCCTATAGAAAGACCTCCAACGCCCCAAACCTATTTTAGCTTGAAGATTACCAACCCTGGAAAAAGACGAGCCGCCATCCTTGTAAGAAAGGAGATGCAAAACACGTCTATTTTCCTTGCTGGGACTCCGTACTCAATCTTGAGTTACTAGTCCAAAGATTAAAATCTTGTTTGTTTCTTTAGAAACGTTTTAAAAATATTTTTTAATTTTTTTTATTTCAAACTAATTTTTCAATGATATACTAGTGTCAAAAATAAATTTTAAATTAAAAATAAATAAAAAATATATATATGGACGAACTAAATCTACCAAGTTCTTACATCCAACAAAAGAAATTCACAAGATAGATCAATCCAAGGGTAAGGTGATTATGACACCAATTAGTTTAAATAAATGTTACAAATTATGCTCTCAAGCTTTCCGTTTAAGAGTTCAATATAAACAACAAAAGGGAGAAGGGTGTAGGAAGTTGCAATTTGCCTTCTTTATTTCTGAGCTGAGAATTACAACTACTATTGACATTACTCTCCCCTATTAGCATACTAATACCATCAAGACTACATCACTGGAACACTTCTAATTTGTTCAAACTTGTTGATAATGACAAACTAAATCCTAAAAAATAGATGACAAACACTTAATTTTATTCATCTAATTTCTCTCTATTCTGATAATTTCAAAGAGAACAAGGATGGGCCTAACCTCACACTAGGACCTCTCTTCATCTGACTGGGATGGTGGCCCTGGGACAGAGTCGACAAAAAACTCCTCAACTGTTGCAGGATAAATCTATCAGCATCGCTTGTCAAAAACAGAGGTAAACAGACTTTCAAATGAGCGAAATAAATAGAATGATTTTACAGGATCTTGAAGTGATTTCTGGTAAGTACTGCATTGCCCAAATAATTGAAACTATCTCTCTCTTTTTTCCTGAGAATTGCTAATAATCAAGCTGAATGATGCAAAAGCATCCATACAGCCTATAGTAACTACTCTTGGATTGAGGCTTTGTGGTGGTTGTTGAGAATTGATAATGATATATCATGAGCGCACCAGTCATGACAAAATTAAAGCCAGACTTAAGCAACACAATCTGATTCCATGGTAGAGAAAAGTTATCTTTCTAAATGTGTAAGGTGGAATTTCCTATGAATCTATCCAATCTTCTATTTATTTCGCTTGCACATAGAGACATCTAGAAAAGATTAATGATTTTCTATGTGACCACCATCGAACTGTTAAAGAAGAGAATCAACAAAAAGATGATAATATAAAAGATGCAATGCCCTTTACCTATGTCCTCATTCTCTGGAGAATCAAGCAAAATTTCTGAATCAGATGGCAGAAAGGGGGAACCGGGATAGTTTCCTAGAGCTCCTAAATCTGCAAACAGTTCCAAGGTAACACATTTAATCAAAAGACCTGAAGAAAAGAATAAGCAAAGCACTGGAGTTTGCTTAATGTTAAGATATCTTCAAAATTTGCTATGATATAGCATCAGAGTAAAACATCTCCATGGACATAAAATATAAAGGTGCTGAATTTATCCTAACAAATTTATACAGTCTACAAGCATTAGTCCCAAGCAAATCAGAACATTAAAATGTTTCTTCAAAGCAGAGAGGAAATGGGAGAGATTGCAGTTGCAGAACTCGTTCTTTCACTTGCCTCACAATATTTCTAGCAAAGTATGAATCTTAGAGCATCCTACAAAAACCAGTAACATGGCGAAACATGAACAATTAGGCATCAGACAATTTCAGAATGATCATATCTTTCTAGAGGAGCCTTTTCTAACAATATAAACTTCCAATACTCCATGATAGTTCACTTACACTTTCATCTTTCCCAAATAACAACATAAATTTCCAATGCATTTAACCATATGCAAGTAGGCCGGTTTGATTTTTGTTGTTGTATTAACCAAACGCATACGATCAGTTACAAAAGAAACAATTGCACTAGCTGTATTCCATGTACCAGCTTTTGTGTTTTATCAATCAAGCAAGTATATGGACGTTCATTTTTCTTACTTCAATATACCAACTTTTTTTCATTGTGCCAATCAAGTACTTCTATTAAATCCTCATTAATACATTCATTATTTGATGATGTGATGGTTTGACTTTGACCAATCAACATCATAAAGGAGTTTTTAAGAGGCAAAATTCCCTCTTAAATAATATAGCAATTAAAAATAGTAATAATAATAGAATTTTTAATCATTGATAGACTAAAGTTCTCAATATGTTACCGTTTAAAAATAAAAATCACAACCATTCACTCATTTGATTATACTAATAATGTTTCGAGACTTCTAAAAAAATTAATTTTACCAATTAATACCATGAAAGGGTTTCTCGGAGGGAAAGTTCCTTCAATACATTTTTGTTTAAAAAATAAAAACATTTCCAATAAGGATTACAACCGTTTACTCATTTGATTATAAAACAAATATTTCAAGACGTGTAAAGTATCTTTTAGAAATGAAAATTATTATTAGCACCAAAAAAAAATTTAATGACGATTTTTAATTATTGTTGTTGTATTAATATTTTTATTGAAAAATTATTTTGCGAACTCATTGAGTAAAAGGTTTTGATGTTTATTAGAAAGTAATTTTTTTTATTGATTTTTATATTGTCTAGGAGGAAAACTTCCCTAAAACAAAACCCATGCCATGATGTTAGCTGGTAAACTTCAAACCACCACATCATCAGCTAACAGAGATACTAACATGCATTTGATGGAAGCACTAAATTAGCACGATCCAAAAGGTTAGTGTATTGAATTGAGAAAAAATAAATTTCATGTACTTTATTGAAAGAAAAAAAACTCGAAAAATAATGGCAATGCCATTATCCCATTGCGAAAAAGATTTAAAACTTACCTCCCAAGTTTGACAAATCTGCCGTTAGATCAGAAAGGCTGAAATTCCATTGAATCTGATCCAACGACCTGGAATTCCCAGCCCCGCCATCTTGTCCAAGCTGCAATCCTACTGAGCTTGCCACATCAGATGTAAATGTTGTGTCTAATGCTGTGTCTACCCCCATTCCTGCCATGTCAGATGCAGTAAATGGAAAATGGCCACTAGACGCCACTGATGTAGGGCTCACAGGCATCTCAGACAGGGATGAAATGGTACTGCTTGGCGGCACTACATGAGTTGTGTCAGTTGCACTGTTTTCCATCACCATACTACAAGGACAAGGCAGCAGCAATTACCTCGTCTTTTTTCTTTTTCTTTTGTGAAGAAAAAACTAATAACCAATACCAAAGCAGGGAGAACATAATTAACTGGATTTAGAATTTTCCAACATCACTGATGTACGTACCATTACATAAATTACTACCACTTTCAGAAGACCAAAAAATGATCAAGTGTTCGATACCAATGTGCATTCACTCAGATGAACTGTTTTAATAGTCCATGCAATGTAGCATAATCATATGTGTTGGACACATTACCATAATTATAAGTGTTCAACATGTTAGAAAAAAGCAACTATCTCATTCAGCAGTTAGAAGTGACTGTTAATTCAAAGCACATACATTTGCATGCACATGGTAAGGCATATAAACCATGTTCACATGTCTAGGTAGGTAGCATTGAAAATGAAAAGGAGCCTTGACAAAGATAATTGTTGTTCATTAAGTAGACAATTTAACAATAATAAAGTGAGGATAGAAAAGTTCTCACTCATTTCCAGAATTCATCCGAATGGGATGAAAATTTCCTGGTGCAGGGACTCCATTAACCACATGACAGCTTGATACTCCACAGCCCATTGAATCAAGATGAGGCTGACCAGGAGTAGCCATAGGGGGTTGTTGCAGGACAGGGTATCCCATGGGTAGATTGTTAACTGCACTGCAAAACAGAGATGTTGAATAATAGATATAATATTATAGTAAAAAAAAATGCCTTATTCTGTCATCAAACCTTTTGGCACCATTGAACTTGCATTGCAGAAAATGATAAAAGAACCACATTTTCGATATCTAGGATAACTTGCAAACAAAATAATGGAAAACGTAGTTCAGTTAGAAGCCTCAAGAGAAAACAATAACAGAAAAGTCAAATGAGACGCTAACACTTTACTAATATCCCGCTAAAAAATAAAATTATTAGCCTGATGATATTAACAACAATTGGTGCATAAAAACATCCTACAGGCGAGGGGTATTTTCAAGGACGTTAATAAAATAAAAGAAGTACTAAATATCAATGGTGTATGGTTTCTTTACAATGGAGATAAAACTAACTTAGTAATCAATATAAAAGTTGGAATTAAAGAATAGAGTTTTTGAAGTTTCATTATTTCTCTTTTTCAAAAATAAAGAAATGCTTAGTGTTTTCCGCAATAATTCCATTAGAGAATTAGAACTTACCAGGCATGGGGTGAATCCCGTTTTGTATGGGAGCCAACGGAACTTTCGGAGCTACTGGATACTTCATTAGATGATATTGATGCTCAAGTAAATAATTAAACAAGAGGATCTGTTTCTTCAATTTCAGCCTAATGTAATAGGCCCTGAAGAAATCAGCATTTTCTTCTTCCAGCTTCTGCCATACTGCGAAATCAAGAAATTATGAAGGAAATATAAGGCTAGATTTCTAGTTTGAATGCTGAACAAGAAAATCAGGTTACTGTAATATCAATCTGTTCAAAGGAAAATATCTATGATAACATGTTTCATAATTACTCTACTCATATTCAATTGAAAATAAATGATACAATCCATGCGGGAAGAAGACTTTGAATAAGCAACAACTTGTTGACAGCAAAGACAGACTGGAAAAATGAAAATTTAAGAAAACCCTACCTAGCGTTGTAAACCCAGGGTCTATTCTTGCACGAGTCAAGAGGGTTTTAACAACCTCATCTCTATTCATATACAGTTGTAGGCACCGTTCTATTAAATTTTGGACCTGCAATGCCCATAATAGATATGATCAACAGCAGGACATATTAGTTAAGCTTCTCTTACAAACAGATCCTATATAAGAAAAAAGTAATGAAAATAATAATAATAACTAAAAAAAAAAAACCTTAAACAGGATTGTGTTGTCTTACAAGTTCAATATCTTGGCGTGAAACCTTTCTGCTATCATTGCTTGAGGCAGATTTTGAACCAGAGTCTGCTACTGGCGGCTCTATATTGTGATTATTCTGCTGCTCACTTTGGGAATCCTGCGAAACTTGGGTGGAGGACTGTTCTTGTGCACTCTGAAATCAAAAGGAAAATTCTTGTCAAATTTTTTACAAACAAATTATTTAAGTAATAGTTTTTTAAGTGCCAAAAATTACATGAGGAATGAAGGGCCACAAACAGTCCTTCAATGTGTAACTTCTAAACTGAGTCCCTGAACTTGGATTCAGGAACTAGTAAGAGGGTGTTTGGGACATCGTTTCAACCAGAGTTTTCAAAAGTTTTGATTTTTTTTTTTTTTTTGCTTCAAGTTTATTTATTTTTTATGTTTTTGGATCGTTTTAATGTGCTAATGTCAAAAATAAATTTTAAAAAATAAAAAAATATAGTTTTGATGCATTTTCAAGCGAAAAGTACTTTGAAAAGCAACCGCTATCACTATCCTAAACACCCCCTAAATCCACTGCTTGCCAACTATCCTCCTTTCTTTTTCCAAACGACAAGGCTTATCATCAAGTCAAATAAATTCAAATCTAGCATATGGTTAAGTGTAGTGGTATCTATAAAACCATCTTATAATCTGGGTGGTGATGAGTAAAAAGCAGAGGTGGAAATGCACCACATCATCACCAATTGACTTGGCCAAGTTAGAATATATTAGTAAAGAGGCTTGCAGTATGATGAATCGAAATCATGATCAATGCATCACTATTCAGTAGCTGCAGCCAAAGATCGTAGCAAAAAATGAAAATAAAAGGCATATGGATGTGTGGAGAAGACAAGTTTGGGTCTCAACTGCACAAACAACACAAAGATGATACAAGAAATGAGCATTTGAAATGGCTGAGTGTGTGTGTGCTTGTTGGGCAAAGGGGTGCAACAGAAAGGGGCAGGGGTGTGGTGTTTAGAGCATATGGTAACCTTAGAAGTTTCAGTTTTTCACTATCCTAGAAGAATGACTACAAAATAACGTGACTTAAGAGAAAACATTTGTCAGGAAATAGAACAAACAAGAAAAGGGAGAGGAGGTGGGGATTTCTTGCATGCGCACACATACACGAACCGAGACACATACATGTTTTGCAACAAACCTGTAAGGTCTTCATTCCAGCTAATTGCAAGTTGACAGCATCTCTTTGACTAGCTCACTGCTGCTAAGGTCATAGAATTTACTAAGGTGAAAATAAGAGCCTCTACTTCTGTCGGGGTCATATATTTAGGCAATTCGAACCTGGAAATTAGAAAAATATATAAGAAACCACAAGCTAAAATGTGATCTTGATTGGAAATATCAATCAACAAAGTTTTAACAGTGCAAACTGAAATAATACTTAAAATGCTTGCTTTCAGATTTTAAGTTTCCTCTCACAATCAGGACAAATAATATAATCTTGATGTTCCTTGATTCAACAATATTTGTCATATTCAACTATATTTGGCAAGTGGAGAGATCACCACGTTAAGAGATTTCCCAAGCACAAGCTTAAGTTCACAATCTTTCAAATATTAACAAATATATAAATTCATATGCTAGTAGCTCCATTCTTTGACCTGTGAACCGTATTTCATAACTAATCATTCTCGTTACACAAAAACTCGGAACCCAAACACAACAATAGTACTGCATTGCACCAAAAATCTACACCGATTATCTTTTCCTTGTAAGAATCAGGATTGAGGCTTTTCTAACTACTAGCATAATGGGCAAGTATGGATGTTGTTAGCTGCTTTAGGAGACATGCTACCAATAAATTATTGAAGTTAGAAGCTTTCTACAAACCCTAAACTCTAATATCCCGTTCCAACTTCAAATGCTAACCCATTCTTCTACTGTTACTTGCAGTTTTCTTCTTCCTACTCCACATTAGCATCTCATATGCTACCATAGCATTAATCGAGCAGGAAATTTTGAAAACATCGTAGCCAATTTTTGGAGATTGGGTAAAACAAAAATTCCTTTTAGACACTCCAGAATTTATACTCCGTGTCAACCACTATTTACGAGCAGACACCAAAAACAAAGAAAATCAATCAGATCCTAGTCCACTAATTAGTTTAGCATCAAAAAAATTCTATAATAAACTGTTAAAATTGCCTTAAAAATTAAAACATAATTAGGTGAAAGCACTTGAATACTTAGCAGAAATACTCCCTCGTGTAACCTAATCTAACATAGAATAAAATAACAAAAATGAAGATAAAATGTAATATATGAAAACAAATAGAATTAATTTTGTTCAGTTCAAAGTTGTAAGCTATAAACAGTAAGATCTAAAAAATAAATTACCTTACACCAATATTCTGAATCTTCAAAACTCCAAAAACAGAGAAAAAATTATTTCGACGAATTTGTAGAGCTCAAAACCGACGAACGGAGCTCTATTTTTTAAAATTACTTATAAGAGCTACAGTAATTGACAAGTCGACAGCCTCTAGGTTAAAAGCTAGACTGTAACTGTCAGCTTGAAAAAAAATCTAAAATTAAAGGTCGCCATTGGAGCTACAAGGCATTGACTAAGGTCTTGACGGAGATTTTTAAATGTACAGAAGCCAGAAATTGAGAAGGTCGGCTGATTGGAGAGATATTCGTTGGTTAGAAGCACGGATTCTGTGGCATTACAGAGAGGGTTGAATGATTGAGGAGACGCTCTGCAAAGAAGCGAAGAGAGAGAAGGTGGGGGGGGATGGGGGAAAATCTCGCCAAATTGTTTCCTTTTATTTTGTTTTTTCCCTTTTATACTTTTCAAAGTAAGTGGTGAAATGAGAAATAAATTAGTCGGTATTTATTTATCATTTTCTGACACCGCTACTCCTCAACGTAACGTAGTAATTTTAGGGGTGATTATTATATTTTATTCGGTTTGATTTTTATAAAATAAATAATCAAAATAGATATGTTTTAAAAAACTAAACTGAAATTAATTCAAATCGACTAGTTTTGGTTCAATTTGATTATTTTGGAAAAATAACTGGTTCAAACTGACCAGCTTGATTTTTTTGATTTGACTTGGTTATTTCGATTTGAGTTCAGTTCAGTTTTTTTTTTTCAAGTTTATAAAACTGAAACCGAACTAAACCGGTTGATTTTTTAAAAATTCTAATCGGTTTTTTTTCATGATTCGGTTTTTTTAGTTATTTTTTTTATTTTCTAGGTTTAATCGGTTTTTCGGTTTTTGCTCACCCCTAGTATTTTTAATATTATTTTTTAAAGTATTTTTTATTTAAAATAATATTTTTTATTTTAAAAAAAAATTATTTTTGATATAAGTATATTAAAATAATTTTAAAAAATTAAAAAATATTAATTTAAATAAAAAATAATATTTTTAAAATATAAAAACAAACAATTAAAAGAAACGACAAAATTATGGAATAATGCTATGAAGTTTTTGTTAACCACGCCTCACGAATCTCATAAAGGTTTTTCATTTTCTTTGACAGTATCACTTTTTTTATTGGGTTAATTGTAGTTTTATTAAACCTGATTCCATTCAGATGATTCGGGATTAATTTAAAATAATATTATTTTAAATTATATATATATATTATAAAAAAACAAAGTTAAATTGAATTCTAACTAGATTGATGGTTCTAGTTTTTGACAAGATCGAATTAAATCAATTTATAATTATTTTTTTCAAAATCAAGGTAAAGTACTGAATTAATCCACCACATCATCCAATACTTCATAAACAAATTTGAATTTAATTGATAATCTATTACAAAACTTATGTTTATAATAAAATGCTAAACCACAAAATTAAATTTAATTATATTATTTGGAATGCACTGGAAAATAAATTCAGCAATATTGATTATTTTATTCTTAATTTATAAAAAACAATTATTATTAAAAAAAATTTGTACAAAGACCCTTGTATTTCTTTAAAATGACATAAAATATAGATATTTATATATATATATATATATATATATATATAAAATGATCAAAATCTTGTCATTTGAATGTTGAGAAAATAAATTCTAGAAATATTCCATTAAAAATTCAAACATTAAAAAAGGAAAAGGAAGAAATGAAAGATTTGGGCAAAAACCAAAAAATAAAGGAAAAAAAAGACTAATAACATATTTTATGAGGGACAAGAATATTTCTATAAGGATTGATGCTAGGAGAAAAAAAAGGATATTGTGATGTCAAGGATTTTTTTTTTTTTTTGGAGGAAATAAAGAGGCATATAAGATAGACAGTGAAAATAAGGTTTGTGTTAACACGTGAGTATTTTTTAATATTGCTTTTAATGTTAATTTCAATAGAGATTAATGTAAAAAATTAGTTGATCTCGCTCATGATTTACTTTTGCACTTTTTTTATTATTTGAATTATATTTAAAACTCAAATCAATGTTTTCGAAAGGATTTCAAACATAAAAATTCATTCAATTCTCTAAATTGAATCCAGTTCAACGGATCCAAATGAGCTAATAACTATGATTAATTATACATTCACATGATATGATTATTTGAATTCTTTTGCTGGTTTTATGAAATCAATAGAGAAAATGTATCATTGGTACTGTTTATATTAAAAATAAACAGTAGGTAATTAAATAAAAATATATTTTTTAAAATTATAATATTTAGGAAAAAAAACAAAATGTAACAAAAATTGAAAATTTATACCCCTTGTACATAATACTAAAAGTATTTCACTGTAGATATTGTGGATAGTGTTTCTGTAGTTCTTCTGTTTGTTTCTGCGTTTTAAAAGCGTTTTTAAAAAAAATTAAATTTTTTTTATTTTTTTATTTACTTTAAATTAATATGTTTTTAGTGTTTTCAAGTCATTTTGATGTGCTGATGTCAAAAATAATTTTTAAAAAATAAAAAAATATCATTTTGATGCATTTTTGCACGGAAAAGTTATTTGAAAAGCAACCGCAATCACACTCCAAACATGATCGTGTTCTACTTTTCAAAATTATAAACTATCGATCCCTTAATCTTTTATAAATTTAATTTTGGTCTAAAATTTTATTTTTTTATTTATCATTTTAATAAAAAAATACAATTTTAATATATTTTCAAATAAAAAACACTTTTAAAAAACATCTTTCACCATATTACATACCAAATATACATTCAAATTGACAATTTTAATCATACCATGCTTACTTTTGAAAATATCTATATCTATTTTGATATAATCTCCATCAATTAAATAAATAAAAAAGTTTCAATTCAACTTCAAATCTCCTAGCTACTCCACGTAATGAAACGCTTTGGATATTTCACTTCATCCCAACTATGGAGTAAGATTTAAAATGATATAAAAATTAACCATCTAGAAGGTGGCCCAGTGGTAAGAGCTTGGGACCAAGAGGTTTGCTCTCTATGTGGTTTCAAGTTCGAGCCCTGTAGTTGCTCATATGATGGCTACTGGAGGCTTATATGGTCGTTAACTTCAGGGCCCGTGGAATTAGTCGAGGTACGCGCAAACTTGCCGGGTCACCCATGTTAAACTAAAAAAAAAGATACAGAAATTTATTCATCAAGTGCCACTGAATATCTCGTACATGTAAACCGGACGCAGCAAAATGATATTCACAGCCATTATCCTACACGTCTTGCTTGTGTTCACTTCCTCTTATTTTGCAGGGCAGAATTTCG
>Ga0307515_10022264_pt1 | contig 11176 bp, 7 predicted proteins | sample 17_EM_MG_FD_194513 | JGI IMG/M metagenome (GOLD analysis project Ga0307515, IMG submission 194513) | Populus trichocarpa ectomycorrhiza microbial communities from riparian zone in the Pacific Northwest, United States - 17_EM | ecosystem: Host-associated > Plants > Roots > Unclassified | place... | reverse complement strand
TTCCTAGTTGAAGAGTATCAATACGGTGGGATGGTCTCCTTTCCTATCCTATATTTCACATATTTGTCAAATCCGGGCTGGAAATTTATTTCTTTTATATATTGATACATGAAACCTATGCTTTCCTTTTCAAATTCTTTTTCTTAATGTAAAGAAATTAAAATAAAAACTCAAAGAACTCAGTCTTTTATTGTGCACACTCACATTTCACTATGAATTTTTACAGTTAAATTACCATTTTATCCTTAACAACTTAAGCCTTATAGCATGCTTTTAAGGGTAATATGGTACTATCCACGAGAAACATTTGTGATTACAAGATTGAATTGGGGGTGGAGAAATCTTTCAACCTTTTATTTGCACAATGTAATGTCAAAAAAACCCTCAAAAGTTGAATTTTCTTAACTGCTAGTGTAGGGGTGTATTTGGTTTTTTCTCCTTCTTGGCACAATGTAATTACTAAAATACCATTTGAATTAAATAATCTATAGCTTACACTGAGGAGGGTTTTGGTCTTTTTGTTATGGTTTTTTCGTTAATATTGTGTGAGGTCATAGGCACTTAGGTATTTGCATAAATTAAATTAAAAGAGAGAGAGAGAGAGAGAGAAGCTGCTAGTGTGTGCATTGCACTCACCAATGTGTGGGATGTGTCCGCGCTTTTTGAGCGGCGCATGCAGTGCCTTCCAGTGGCAGAACACCCATTTTAGGGTGGTGCTCAATGCGTCTTGTCGCCCGTTTCATTATGGTGAGGCACGTGCAGCCGCCTCGTAAACTGTGGAGCGACCACAAAATTTTTTCTTTTCCCTCTCTTTTCTCTCTCTTCGACCTTGAAAAAACTAGAAGAGTGTTATGTTTTAGTTTTATCACATTCAGTCTTCATTATTTTAATTGTATCAAATTTGATTCATTTGTTTTTCAATTTCATCCTTTGACATTTGATTTTTATATCAAATTTATCCTTTTATTTTATGATATTTCAGGTTTGACCCTCAATATTTTGATTTTTAATTTTGATTCTTAGTCTTTTTATCAAATTTTAATTTGTTTTCAATTTTATCCTTGGATCTACGATCTTCTTTTTAATTTTTTTCACTTTTGGTCCTCTTTCTCTTGATTTTGATTTTTATTTTGGATTCTTTTGTGAATTTGATTTTTCTTTTCAATTTGGCCCTTCAATTCAAAATTTGATGATATTTTAGGTTTGACCCTCAATGTTTTGAATTCTAATTTTGATTCTTAACCTTTTTATCAAATTTTAATTTATTTTCAATTTCATCCCTAGATCCATAAGCGTTATTTTTTTTTAATTTGGTTATCATTCTCTTGATTTTTATTTTTTGTTTTGGATTCATTTGTTTATTTGATTTTGTTTTTTAATTTTGCCCTTCAATTCAAAATTTTAGGTTGTCCTCTCATTGGTTTTCTTCAAATGAGTTCTTTATTCTCTTTATTACTATTTTTTTATCCTTGAATTTTTTATTATTTAATCATGCAACATTTGATTTATTAGGATTTGGGCTCCTTTTTTCTTATTGTTTTATGCCCAACCTAGGAGTCAATCCGAGATAATTATCGAGTCACGGGTCGAGTGGGTTGACTCGAGCTAACCAAAGTTAACCAAATCTTTTTATTTTTAAAAAATAAAAATGATATCATTTTGGAAAAAAAGAAGAATTAAGGAAATGAGTCAAGGAGTTTTGACCCTATTTTTACTGGATTTGCCCTGATTTAACTCGAGTTTTCAGACCTTTTTTTATTGATTTTTTCCCGATTTTATCCTTTTACATTTTGATTTTTGAGGATTGACAATCGTTATTCTTTTTCAATTTTATTTCTGTAATATCGAGTCATGGATTTTTTTTTATTCTTTAAAATAAACTGATAGCATTTTAGCATTATTTTTTTTTATCTAGTTTGTTAACTAAATAGGGGCATTCCCATCCATGTCCGTTTGTTTATCAAGGGAAAAATTAATATCCTCCATACTTGCTCGTATTGGGTTGGGTTTTGTAATATACCTATTGAAACGAGTAATTTTGTCATCCTTAATCTTGTAAGAAGTGAAATCACATTACTCCTGTGAGTAATTACATGCATCGATTTTTCTCTTTATAATATTTAATGGTTTTAACTGCTTCATTGTAATTAAGTTAAAACTTGCAATTTATTTAATATTTATTCAATAATATGTAAGATTATTGCCCTCTTCTTTGAATCCATATATTTGTACATATTAGATAAAGATGGTAAAAAAAAAAAAGCATTATCCCCACACTTTTTATACCTTGCAATGACAAAATTTCCATATATAGGTAATTAAGACGAAATATTTATCAAAGTGGAAATATATTTCCTTTTAACTTTCCAAACCCAAAAAGAAAAACTTGATTTGAACGGTCCACACATTTCTAAGAATATGTGGAGATGAGAATTGAAATAGAAAGACTTTGGATTAACACACTGCTTGTTGTTATATATGTTTATAATAAAACTTAAAATTAATTTTGTACTCTTCAATAATCTAGACAAAATTCAAAAATTATGAAAAATAAAAAGAATGAAGGCTCAAATTTATACAAAACTATCATGAACATAACCCTCACAAAGATCAAAGCAAAGTTAAAATCTAGATGTTAGACAACAATCTTCGGAATATCCATCAACTTGGATTGGAAAAATAGGCATAAGAAAGTTGCGTTATGAAAATATTTCAAAATCAAACATGATTAGTAGAAAATATAAATGCTAAAAATTCTCTTATCACTGAAGTGATAAACAATTAATTTGAAAGAATGCAAGCTATTTAATATATTCTAATTTTAAAATAAAACTTAGTGAAAAGATTTAAGAGGTAAGTTTTTCATTGTAGGATATAAAATATTTAAAATGGTGCACCATTAGACAAAAAGAGTGTGCCAATAAATGTAAATAAACTAGAACTGTGAAAAATAATAAACAAAATGATTTCTTTAAACCAAATCAAAGTATAACAAGTTTTTTATTGGTAATGCAAACATGTATCCTTAGTAGGGGCAATAAATGGGTTGAATAGTAGGCTTCCACATTTATCAAAAATTAAAAATAAATAAATAAACATAAGAACACACACATGCCAACTTAATTAGAAAATCTTCTTTTGTTATTTTACTTTCTTCCCATAAACATTCTTTTACATATTTAAAATTTACAATGTGCTACTATTTTATTTAAGTAGCTCACTCCGATAACTTGAATGACAATGAAACAAATAGCAAAATAAGCACAAGCTTTATTTTTAAGTTTTTTTTTTAAGTTATTACTAACCCAGTTATTAATTACATTTAAATATAATTTTTTATATTAATATTTATTTGTACTTTTTTTGTAACATATATTTGGATTTATTATTAGAATTTGAATATATATATGATACTTAGTTCTGGCATCAATTAATTTATGTTTGCAAAGTTATGGTCATTCGTCATTCCGTCATTCCATAAAATGTGAGAAAAACACCAAGATTTAAGTTGGTATATAGAAAAGCATATATATATATATATATATATATATATATATATAACCTAAGTTTGTTGTCTATCATATCAAGAATATGCATTAACAAAATTGTTGTTGTAGAACTTATTGTATTCTACTTCTATGATTGTAGTTGTGTTCTTGATTTTGTCCTTTTTTTTTATTTTGATATTACTTTCAAGAAATGTTAATTACAATAGTTAATTATATGATTGTTTTTGCTATTTTTTTTAAGTTTAGTATATTATGATAGAAAGCAAAATTGTGTTATTCTATTAACAAACAAAAATTATAAATAAGTTAAAACTAATGTAGATGATAAACACAACGCTACATCGAAGCATTACAATTTTTAATGATACAATTCATGTAAGGATTGAACGATTAAATTCAGATTTTAGCGTAATGTTACCTATTATCTAGTTTTACGTTATCGAGCATAACTCTCAATTTGACCGTTTGATCAAGCTAAAATACTTCCAAGTATTTTTAGATGTATTGTTCTATATGGGATTCAACTTTCAAGTCAATCGGAGGTCATTAAAGTCTTGTAATATAAGTCAGAAAATACAATATGAATTTTGTTATTTGTTGCTTTTTGACTCGTGAACTTTCTACTTGGAAATTATTTTTTTTCTAATAATATAGATATTCAGTAACATATTTTTCAAATGTGGTAAGGATTCTTTTAGTGTTTCAAAATTATTTTCTTAGAATGATTACTTATTTATCATAGCTACATAGTTTTGGGCTGATTCTTTCTTAGCATATAATTTTATGCTAACAAATATAATTTTAAATCTGATCATTTGATCGATTTGAAATTTTACCTGAAGTTCTCGAAGGTCTTATTTTATATTAGGTTACAATTTCATATCAATCGGACATTGAGAAGAGCTTGTGATAAAGTCTACAAGCTATTGTACATGAATTGCAAATTAGTTTCCTAGTTGATATATGATTCTTTTACCTATTTTATTTAGAACCCTTTTATTATTATTTCATATTTGTTTAGGATATTTTTACCTAGTATAAATAGGATTATTTAGCTTGTACTTAGGTTTCAGCTTTCAACCATTATATTTTGAATAAATTTGTGTTTTACATGATGTAACGCTTTTTTTTTCTAGGACAAAGAACAAATATAACTTATCAAAGTATAACTGACCTTATGACATATTTCTTAAACTTTTCGTTCATGAATCGGTTTTCATTGGGTGGAGGTTCATTCCAATAGTATTTGTACTTTGATTTAGGTAATCTCTATATCACACTTCTATCAAACTTGATTCTTTAGCTTTTCGGGATTTGTCTTTCTTGCGTGTAGATTTTATGATCATGTGATCATAGGGTTCACATCATACAATACACATCTATTATATTTAAATAGCATCACTTAAATTATTTGAATGACAATAAAATAAATGAAATTTTTTTTTATTACAAACGTTATAGTTAAGTTTGAGAAAATATTTATCACAAACCCAGTTATTAATTACATCTAAATATGAGTTCTAATATTATTATTTTATCTATAATATTTCATTGTAAGAATTTTTTTTTGTAATATATATTTGGACTGATTTATGGAATTTGAATACATGATACTAGCATTAGCTTCAATTAATTTATGGTTGCAATGTCATTCCATAAATTGTAAGAAAAATTTCAAGATTTAAGTTTCATATATTCCACATCGAAGTGTTACAACTTTTAATATTAACATAAAATAATTATTTCCATACTTGATTATCGTCGGTCTTGGTAACGCAAACTCGTAACCTAAATGGGGGCAATACATGGGTAGAATAATCTAGCAGTTACATAATAGTTATAAAGAAAAAAAACACATGGACAGACACAAACATATTTGCTAACTTAAACAACCCACCTTTATTTTTTAATATATAGTTTTTTTTTTCCTTATATAATACTTATTAACATTAGCAAACCATGCAATTGTTTTAGGCATCGATCAAAACTTTTGTGCTCGATTAAAGATAAGATTATTGGTATAACAAATAATATATTGAATTAGTTCACATGAACTGAAATAGAATTATAATTTTATGAAAGTGATGTTTAGTGCTTTTTTTTATTTTAAATTCTAATGAAATTGGACTTTTAGTTTCCAAATTATTAGAAACTTTGTAAAAATGTGGGTATTTTAAGCTTCATGCACAACACTTATATATGATTAAAAATAGTTTTATTAGTATAAAAAATAATATATTAAAATTCATTATTTTGCACTGAAATATAATTGTAATTTATGAATGTGAAGCTCAATGCTTTTTTGCTTTTTTTATTTTTAAATTGTAATGAAATTGGACTTTAGTTTCAAAAGTTTTAGAAATTTTATAAAAATGTAGGTATTTTTTAATAAGAACAAGTATTTATCAAAATGAAAAAAACTTTTCTATTAATTTCTCAACTCGAAACCTAGATTTTATAGATTCACACTTTAATATATTTAAATATCATCACATATGGAATGAGAAAATTAAATCTTCATTCATGGTCAAGTTTGATAAATGTAACTATACTTGCAAGCAAAAAATGGAGTGTGAGATTTTTAGTACTCTATATTAGAAGCAAGAATTCTAATAGTCATTAATTAAATATTCAAATCTCACATATTTAAAATCGACATTGTAGAATTATTATATTTAAATAGCACCACTCGGATTATTTGAATGACAATGAAACAAATGAAAAAAATAATCATAAACTTTATATTTAAGTTTGACAAAAAAAAATTATCATATACTCATTTTGTAATTACATTTAAATATGAGTTGTTATATTACTATTTTATCTATAATATTTCTTTGTACGTATTTGGATCTATTTATGGAATTTGATTACATGATGCTAGCATTGGCATCAATTAATTTATTGTTGCAATGTTATGGTCAATTATCATTCCATAAACCATGAGAAAAATGACAAGATTGAAGTTGGTGCGTCGAAAGGCATATATATATTTTTATTATTTTTATTATTATTATTATTTTGATAACCCGGGGTGTCCGGGTCAGCTTGCACGCACCACGACTATTCCCCGGGTCTATTGAACATCCTGCAAGCCCAGTAGACAGGTAAGGCACCGCGGGGGTGACATGCGTGCACATGGAGGGTCGAACTCGGGACGGGTGCAAGGCAAGCCTCACCTGTTGACCACTGAGCTAGACCCTCAAGTGCGTCGAAAGGCATATATATAACTTTAGTTTGTTGTTTATCTTTCCAAGAATATATATTTAAATATTGTTGTTTAGCTCTTATTGTATTTTACTTTTATAATTGTAGATGTTGTCATCATTTTATCTTTTTTTATACTACTTTCGAATTTATCACTTCAAATGAAGAAGAGTTAACTACAATAGTTAATTAAATGATTGCATTTGCTATCTCTTTGAAGTTTAGTATATTATAGTATGGAGCACAATTGTGGGTGAGAAGGGCATCGTTTTCGTTATCCCACATCGAAGCGTTATAACTTTTTATATTACCATAAAACAATTACATACACACCTTGTACTTAACGGGTTTGGTAGCACTAGCGTATATCCTAAGTTGAGGCAATAAGCGGGTTGGAGAGTTATAGAGTTGCACAATAATTCTAGAGAAAAAACACATGAACACTTGCTAGACAACCCTTTTTTGTACACATATTTTTTCAGAATTGTTTTATATAATACTTATTATTATTTGCACACCATGCAATTATTTTAGCTATCAAACAAAACTTTTGTGCTTTATTAAAGATATCTTTATTGATATAACAAATAATATATTAAAATAGCTTTCAGCACAACATATATACATGGTTAAAGATAATTTTATTACTATATAAAAAATAAAATATTAAAATTCTCTTTTGAACTGAAATAGAATTGTAATTTTATGAATATGAAACTCAAAGCTTTTTTATTTTTAAATTGTAATCAAATTGGATTTTGGTTTTTGAATTTTTAGAAGTTTTATAAAAATGTAGGTTTTTATTTTTAATAAGAACAAGTATTTATCAAAAGAAAAAATTCTCTTAATTTCTCAGCCTGAAATCTTGATTTCATAGATTCACTTTTTAATACATTTAATTAGCATCACATATGGAAGGGGAAAACTAAAACTTCATTCATAGTCATGTTTGATAAATGTAACCATAGTTCCAAATAAAAAATGGAGTATGAGATTTTTAGTACTCTATTAGAAGCAAGAATTCTAATGGTCATTAAATGTTTAAATACACATATTTAAAACTTGAAGTGTGCAATTATTATATTTAAATAGCATCACTTAGATTATTTGAATGACAATTAACAAATAAAAAAAAATTATATTCATGTTTGAAGTTTTTTTAACCACAAACCCAGTTATTAATTACATTTAAATATTAGTTCTTATATTATTTTTTTCTATAATACTTATTTGTACGAGGTTTTTTTCTTGGTAATATATATTTGGATTGATTTATGGAATTTTAATACATGATACTAGCATTTACATCATTAATTTATGGTTGCAATGTTATGTTCAATCTTCATTCCATAAACTATGAGAAAAATAACAAGATTTAAGTTGGTATATAGAAAAGCATATATGTAACTTTAGTTTGTTGTCCTTCTTTTCAAGACTATATTCTCCTTTTAATATCTGCATATTTCTTTTGCTTGTCTTGAACGACCTTTATCTAATCCTTGATGATTCATACGCTTTCAATAGTAACTTGGATTAATTTCGCGCCATACAGTTTCATATCCCCAACTTCTTTCTAGCACAAGTGAGTTATGCACCTCCTACTATATAGAGCTTCATACGGGGCCATCCCTATTGTCGCTTGATGATTATTGTTGTATATGAATTCTACCAATGCTATGTGTTCCTCCCAGCTTCCTCCAAACTTTAAAACACACGCTCTTAATAAATCTTCTAGGATTTCGATGACCCTTTCATCCAAACTCTAAAGCACACGCTCTTAATAAAGCACATGCTCTTCCAGTGAGGTTAGTCTCACCACATGGTTTTAAGACAAGATTTGGAGAAAGTTTTTGTGGTTTTTCCTCTTCTCCCTCTCAGTTTTTCTCTCCTTCTTCTGCTGTTCCAGTCGGCCCTCTACCCTTTCCCTTTCTTCATGTTTTCAGTTTTCTTTCCACTCTTCAACTCTATTCTCACATAAGTGTTCAGGGGGGGGTGATATGCAAGGGTGGTTTGGATGGGAGTTTCTTCACAAGAGGGGGGTTGTTGCAACTAGGGTTGCTGCCGGCTTTGAGGGAGAGGAAAAATCATCTTTTTTTCCTCTCCATGTATTTATACCTCTTTTTAAATGTGGTGAGTTGTGTTTTGATGCTGAGTGAATTTAATATAGGATACAAAGTATTCTTGAGGGTAGCCCTATGGAAGAATATGTTGAGATTCAGACTGAAAGGGAAGCTAACTCCTATATTCATTGGACCCTTTGAAATCCTGCAACGCATCAGACCCGTAGCCTACAAAGTAGACTTGTCCCCGTAGTTGGCCAAAGTTCATAATGTATTCCATGTCTTCTTGTTACGAAAGACCAACGTAGACCCTACATGAGTACTACCCCAGATTTCAGTAGAGATCAAAGAAGACTTAACTTTCAAAGTGAAACCCATAAAGATTCTAGATTGGGGAGAGAAAGAATTGTGGAATAAGAGGATCCCCATCGTTAGGATCTTATGGCGGAGCTCACAAATTGAAGAAAAAACTTGGGAGAGGGAATCTAAAATGAGGAAGAAATATCCTGAACTATTAAAAAAACTAGGTACAAAATATTGAATTTATAAACACAAAAAAAAAAAGTAAAACCAGAAACGACTTCACCGTCATTACTGATTTCTGAATCGGCAGCATCACAACTTTTTGCTGCCAATTTTTGAATCGGCAGTGACATAGTTTTCATTGCCGATTTTCGAATCGAAAGCAACAGTTTTTCGTTGCTGATTTTTGAATGGCTGGGTGGGCTGACGAATCCATGCATTTTGTAAAACCTGAAAAATCTTGTCTTTGGCTGAACAATACTAGGAAGAATTAAAGGGTGAAAAACCGGCCAACTTTGGAAAAAAAGAAATTAAATCCTAGCAAAAACTTGAACAAAAAGCCAACCAACACGAAACAAAATTAAGGGGACCAAACCAATTTACTCTTGAGAGGCCTTGGGAAGGGGGAAAACCGGTTCTGGGATAACTTAATGAGGAACAAGGATAAGGTAGAACATCCCCTAAACACCCCAACACATTTTTAGGGGCTATAAATATAAGGAGAGAGAAAGGGTGACCCTTCCTCTTCCCAAAGACCAGCTGCAACAGCTACATGTGTCTAGCTACATGCTCCTTTTCCTCTACCTCTCCTCCACATAAAACCAGACCTAATCAAACTACATGTCCTCTTCATTGATTGTGTGAGTAAAAGAAGAGCTAAAGAGTGAGGTTAATGGCTGAAATCAGGGAAATAAAGGGGGTGTAACTGGCCTGCTGGACAACAAGTGAGAGAGGGAAGGAACTGGACTAAAAGAGAAGAACAAACCGCCAAACTCCTTTTTAAAGCTGTTGAGAACCGTGAGGTATGAACCAAAACTCTTCTCTACCATTGTGATTTTAAAACCAAAAAATAAGATGAAAACCCCAACTAAATTACCTAGGATTTTTCAGCAGTTGCTAAAGAAGATTAGACTAGGATGAAGGATGAAAATAGGGCTGGATAAGGGATCTATATCCAGAATATACAACAAGGGAGATGGAAAATTTTGAATGTACAAACCTAGTTTAATGGCTGGCCATAATAATGGTTGGACAGACTAGGAACTTAGGTGGCCAAATGCTTGAAGGATGACCTTGTCAAAAACAAAATCATACATGTATTTGTGATGTAATTTCTGCATATATCTTTGACAAAATTCTATGGAAATGTGTTAATATGTGATTGAAATGCAATTGTGTTGTTGGTAAACCTTGAAAGGGCATGTTGCAACAGAAACAAGACTCTTTCTAGTAATGTTTTGGTTCATTGATGTGTTGTATGGATGTGTGTGATTGTGAATCGAGAAAGCAACTATGTAATTGTAAATTGTATGAGTACATATCCATAATGCAATTGAGAATGCATGAATTTATATAGTAGTTATGCTAGATACCGATGTTGGAATGAATGAATTGAAAAAACCTTATTAAATGAACTTGTGTTGATGTTGCATTGTTTGATGATGAATGATGAATGATGAATGGAGTGTGATTTGGTGAGTCCTATGTCCACCCCAGGTGAGAATCATGGGTAGAGGGAAGCCTAGCTTAAGCCTTACGCTTGGCCAAAAGGAAGTAATGAAACAAGAAATGATTCCATCGCCGCTGCTGATTTCTGAATCGACAACGACAGGAGTTGCGTTGATTATTTCTGAGTTGGGAGCGACAGGAGTTGCGTTGATGATTTCTGAGTCGGCAATGACTCAGTTTTCATTAACAATTTCTGCATTCGCCGAAAACCATATGCGTTGTTGAATTGTGTTGTCCGTAGCTGATAAGAGAATTTTTAGCATGTATATTTTTCACTATTCATGCTTGATTTTTAAATATTTTGGATATGTTGCACAAGAAAATTAGAATGTTGAATCTCTTTTTGAACTATTGACCTCGTGGGAAATT
>Ga0307515_10022263_pt1 | contig 11177 bp, 8 predicted proteins | sample 17_EM_MG_FD_194513 | JGI IMG/M metagenome (GOLD analysis project Ga0307515, IMG submission 194513) | Populus trichocarpa ectomycorrhiza microbial communities from riparian zone in the Pacific Northwest, United States - 17_EM | ecosystem: Host-associated > Plants > Roots > Unclassified | place... | reverse complement strand
GTAGTATTGTGAACTATCATAAAGAGTGTAATCGACTAGTAATACTTTAGATGCTCGCAATGCCGTACTTAACATTCTTTTGCAACGGTTGAACCTCACCACGACCACCAAATCCAGCCCGGACAATGCCATCAACCTCCCCAGTGCTTTCCGACTCGCCACTCACCAGCGCACCAAAGCGAAGCTCCATATCCTCAAGGGCTTTGGGGACATTATTCGAGCCACCAAGACATCCAGCAGCGGCTAGCCTGTCCAGATCCTTGTTGCCTCTTGTTGTCATAAGCACTTGGATGAAACCGCCATCTTCCGCAGGTACGCCATTCTGGTAAAGTGACATCATGGCAAGCACAAGGGTTGGTATTGAAAGGATCAATAGCACGCCGTAGGGGATGTAGAAGTTGCGTGGAGTGGCGAAGGTGTATTTGTTTACCATTTGAGTTGTACTGATCATAGTGCTGGTATTCCAATAGCCGATCTGGTATCCAATGGCAAGTGTCAAGTTGAGCAGGGCTTGGTTCAGAAGATCCTGTGTGATGTCGTAGTTTGGGCCAGAGCCGCCTTCATCATCTCCTAGGGCATAGTTTAGGTTCGTGTTAAATCTGGTCATATCAACCATGGTCTTATTTGGAACTAGAAACAGATCAGCTCCGGGTATAATATGCTGAAAAGTAGTGACTTACATATTGGGTTTAGATTGTACGAAAAAGCGTAGTATGCCAATGCAAATTCGGTCGTAGTTCCATTTGGCAGTGGTAGTAATACACTTCCCGGAACTCCCTCATCTGGAAAGCTAGCAGATACCACATTCATAGCAGCTGGCTGACTGCCACTGAGTACCGTCACCATGCCATCAAATATGGCGAATAGGTTAACTGAACCATACATGGTCCAATTATCATCACCATAAACCCCACGGCGCCAGACAGCGAAAATATCAGAAATATTCAGAACTTGGTAATTTAGGCTACGTTCGCCATTAACATATTTTGTGTCGAGTTTGTAAGATGCGCGCCTAGTGGTACACTCGAATTGATGAACTTCAATAACAACGTAACTAAAGCCGCCTAACATGCCGATGGGCCGGGTGACATTTAGCAAAAATAGCTCGGAGGTGACACTGCTGCCATTCCATTGAGCAGAAAAAGCATCTACTCGGCCAGTGTATTCCAGCGTTTCGTTGAAAACGGACTCGGTGCAATCGAAATACGGGGCAATGAGGTTCTGCGAAAATGCACAGTCCGTGCCACACGGTGATACAGTTCCTGGAATAGCACCAGATAAAAGTGTGGAAGTTACAAGCTGCTGCGTACGTGCTAACGGAGCCCTGTATAAGCCAGATCAGATCCAACATGTTGAATAGAGTAGCAGAGCTGCTATCATGAAAAAACGATACTTACTTCCAAATCCAGTCATATCCTCTAGTAAGAGGATCCTCCGACTCGGACCACCCTTGAGTATACTGCGCCAAGGATATATTGCCGGCAGTGGGGTTTGTGAGCCAGCCTAGAGCGGAATCATTTCCGGTATAGTAGGCATCGTATGTGGGCACAATGCCAGAATGATCTGCGGTGACTGGAAAAGGAATAACGATCAGTGCGCCAGGCGGGTAGATGAGAGCAATCGGTATCGTCCATACGATAATAGCCAAAAAAAAACAGGATACGTGACGTTTTAAACGCACTGCTAGAAAAGAAAGACAAGGGCCTGTGGCGCAGGGTGTAAAAACACTCAATGACAGAAACTGATATATGCTCTCTTCGGAACACCCTCCACATGTATTGGGTAAATGCAATTGAGGTTAGTGCGGTCACAGAGGCTCCGATGGCACTGGCAAATAGATGAGAGACTGCAGCGACATAAGTTTGGGGGAAAGCTCCATGACCGTTTGCTGGTTTGTGGTTTAGATAGAGAAAGAATCCAAGGTGGGCGGCTGCGATTACCAGAGCTGTTCCAATGCGTTAGCCTTGCCGCTTCAGTCAACGACCAGATAGATTGAACATACCAAGACAATAGTAACTTATAATCGTTGCCGGCGTTTTCCATCCTACTTCCCAGGACGAAGTCAACAACGGTTCGCCCGTAGGAACTACTGTCTCAACCGGTACTTGCTTTCTCGGGAGAGGTTGAGTCATCGGAGAGTACTGAGGCGGCGTCATCCACGAATATCTATTTTGCTCATGGCTAATATCCTCCTGCTCTTGATGTTGCACTGTGGTATAGGGGCCAGAATATAAATTCGTGGACATGATTGTTATTGTGGAAATTTGAGTGCTAGAACAAGTAGACAATTACAAGACAGCGAAGGTTAAAATCCGATACTGGGGGGCAGAACAAATATTCGGCCGCTGGTTGCGATTATCGCAGTGTTCTAGACGGAATCCTATTATTGGACTAATCTCCACAAAGAGGCAGTCTAGATCACGAGCTCCTGGCTTCTGCAAAAAGCAACAACATCGCAAAGCGGTGGTATTGGCCACTGAACGCCGAGCTGAGATGTATCCTGCGTATTAACCAATGATTGAGCTTTTCTGCAAAAAGCAAAACATCGCAAAGCAGTGGTATTGCCACTGAATGCCGAGCTGAGCTGTATCCTGCGTGTTAACCAATAATTGAGCTTTTCTGCAAAAAGCAAAACATCGCAAAGCAGTGGTATTGCCACTGAACGCAGAGCTGAGCTATTCCGCATTCTGCGTGTTGAACCAATGATTGAGCTTTTCAGGACAAAGAGAAGGCGGGGTAAGCGGTCCTAGGCACTGCTTTTCTGATGAGTCGAATTCTAGATTTCGGGAGAGTCGAAGTTGAGCCGCAATGTTAGGGCGACAGACCAGTTGAAGGAGGATCCGGCTTCGTTTATTCTAGGCTTGGCAATAATGCCACCTCTCTTCATGCCCAAGACCTCAAGCGATAGTAGTTGCTAGTTCACTTAGACAAGAGTCTGAATTCGGTTGGCTGCTAAGACTCCGGCCAACCGCCTTCAAAAAGAACATCCTAAACAATATTATTCAACGAGGTCTGCCCCGACTCCGGGATTTAGGCGGAATTCTGCCGGGCGGTGAGAAACCATGAGTCTGGGTCCAAATTTTGTTGGGCGATTTTGAGACTGAGTTTTGAGACCCGGCAAATGCAATCTATCCTATAAAAGAGCCTCTTCTTCCTACGCCCGAGCGTAACGCGGCACTGCCTGGAAATGGGCTCGCCTGGTTCAACCCACCTCGACCCTGGGCAGGGTTCAACATTGAAAGCCTTCTGGACTCACATCACTCTGAATGCGTGACGCTCAGGATTATTATTTGAAAGTTATTCTACACCTGAGATTAGGAACGATCCTGAGCATCCTAGCTAACCGTTGAGAACCCCCAACCCAAGCCCGATATCCAATGACCTATTTTTATTATTAAAGACTACTTTTGACCACTTCGACTTTTCTCATATACTATCCCCGGATCCAGGCTTTTCTGCAACGCCAACTGAGTTTTTCTCCGTGAGTATCTAGACCCCCACAAACTCCCCACAAATTCCGCAGAATTACCCTCTCGGCAGCGAAAAGCCAGCCTGAGCAGCCATCTTCTCACTCGCCCTACGTCGCAACGGACTCGCAGTCGCAGCATTCACCCGATGCAATTCCGCGAAATCGTGCACAACTTCTCCTGTTTCCAAAGGAGACTTTGTCTGAGTCGCTGAGTGGAGTGAGCCAAAACTGCTCAGCGGGGGGAGCTCAGCAGGCATTTCCAACCCACTGAGATCCATATCCCCAATCCCAAGTTCCTGATCGAATTCCGCTAGCATAGCGTCATCGAGTGTTGGTATGGAGTCGGGGCCACTGGGTGGAGTTGGGAGGGAGGCGATCCCGTGCATGGCTTTGAATTTCTCGAGCAATGCCACATCGTCTGCAGACGTTCGCTCCATACCCAAGACCTCCCTCGCCTTTGCTCTCAACGCGTCATCACTTGGAACACCGCCTTTTGCCATCTCGGCTCTAACGAATTCGTTCAACCCACTTTCCAGATCTCTCGAGCAGAACACCGTAGCAGGCTTCTGCCATCGCTGAGGCATGCTCTCGAGGAATTTTGCGGCCGTGGTAGCTTTGATATTGAAGACTTTCTGATCCATCTTCACAGGAACATCGGTTGTAAAAGGTTCGAGGGGTGCTTTTGGCCAAACATGTGGAGGGGAAAATCCAGAACCGCCTCCTTTGACTTGCCATGAAGTGACGGTTGATGGAAGGCCGGGTCCATCTTCTCGGGGGGCAAGGCCAACGTCTCGTTTGAAGCGGATGAGCCACTCCGCATTGTCGGCTGCTGTTTGGTTCCAGGGATCGTCATCATCGTAGACGACCCAGCGGGCTTGGTTCTGAATTTCTGCATCTGTGGGGATCTAATTTGCATTAGCGACAGGCACGAGTAGATGAACAGTATACGAACGTGTTGGTTTGGGTTATTTGGTGACGTGCATGTTGTCACGAAGCGAGTGAGCTCTCGCACGAGTCGGCCATAACAATTTGCATCGTTGAGAAAGTACTTGAGTGGTAGGGTGGGATTAGTGTTGGTGGACGGTTGGTTTTGAGCGACCATGTGGAGTGGCTGGTCATTGTTTGGTGTAAATGTTCCTGTAACGCTGTTGCTGCCGCTATTTGGTGACGACAGATTGATTCCCAGATTTTTCAGATCCCAGTGTAGTGTTTGGGGAGATTGGGAGCTGTGTCGGTGATCCTCCGCGCACCCGTCATGACAAACTTCTGGTAAAGGATGCATGAGGAGCCCAACATCAGAATCATCCGGTGGAGCAAGTCCGTTCTGGCGTTTAAACAAATGTAGAATGACAGGATCATCGATTGCCGTTTGGTTCCACGGGTCGTCGTTCTTGTAAACTATCAATCGTGCTTGTTGTTGAAGATCGGCATCACTCGGTGGAATCCCAAGTGAGATTTGGAAAGCCGTCCAGTCTTTGAGTTCATTCTCTAGGCGAGCATGATTGTGAATGCTATAATCGATGCTCTTGTCGTCCGTAGATCTGATTTGTTCCGATGCCATCTCAGAACTTCGAGGTAGACCAGCCCATCTCCTGAACTCCCGAAGCCAGCATGTCGACGCACCAATTAGATACTTGAACCATCCCACAGCCGTTTTGGATTTGTAATTTGAGGTCGTCTCGATGTCATCCAAGATTCTGCAGCATTCGACTTGCAATTCACGATCAGTGGGCGTTAGTCCCAGCGCCTGCTTGGCCATCACAAAAGTCATCAATGAACGCTGTTTGGAACACGGAATCGTCTCCAGGTCAGTCCTGTTATGAGGGGTCTGAGCGGCAATCATCTCTAGCCTCTGTGCCCAAGGAAGAAAAGCTTCTGCGCCAGTCAAAGGAGACTGATCTTCCGTAGTGCCGGAGAGCATGATCAGATCTCGGAACCAGGATATTTCAGGGTCGCCAGGCAGACTCGCAAACTGATCTGCATTGGTGACAATCTTTTGAGCTTCGAAAAGAAGATCATCATCGGTCGGCACACTTCCCTTCAGAACTCGGTCATGGATATATTCAACGAGGCCTATCTTAACCAGGTCTTCGATCGTTCGCGACTGATCCGCTGTCGGATTAGTTGGCTCAAAGGGATTCATAGTATTTCGCTCATCGTGGATCAAGTCTAGCAAGTGTCAGTTCTGGCAGCAGCACCAGTCGAGATGTTCACGCTTACATGGTGGCATTCCGTTCTCGACAATGTCCAAAACCTGTGGTTCGAAACCCCAGTCACCCTTCCAGTCAGCCATACTCTTTCCTCCCTTGAAGTGCTCGGCAAGGTGGTCTACTCGAATACTCCACGAATCCATCACGATACCACAGAAACCGCATCTAGAACGGATCTGAGGAGTCACGATCTTCCAAGTTTCCATGGAGAAGTTCTGGAATTTGACGTCGTGAACCAAGTTCAAGTGCTGACGAAGGTGATCTTTCCGGTAGAAAGTCCTCTCTTCCAAAGATCTCTCCGCGCAACTCGAATAGTTGTGGATTTCGGCATGATCTGCTGCCGGATTGGGCAATCCGCAGAAGACACATCGATTGTGATCGTAGTCTATACAGAACTGGGTTGGGCCTTCCGGACAACAAACCCACCTTTCGAGCGATAGATGCAATGACTTCTCGTGTCTCTGCCAGTCATGTTTTGTTTTGAATGTTTCGGTGCAGAAAGTACATTGGAAGGTTCGGGGAGGGGTTGTCGTGGGGCTGACCTTGACAGGCTTCGGAGCTTGGCGGCGGCGACGACGTCGACCTCTGTTTCCAAATGATCCAAATGATCCGAAAGAACCACGAGATTTGTGAGAGAAGGCAGAAGCAAACGAGTTACCACTAGACTGAGAAGTTCCTAAACTGCTGGTGGAAGACACATTGCACAGAGATCTGCTAGACCCATCATCAGTGTGACCGTAGCTTGTAAACGGGCTGTCGCGGCCGGATGAAAAGGTCGAAGCGGTGACGGCCTTTGCAATAGCAGTTACGGATGCAGGTTCATGTTCTGGTGGAGAGTGCTTCCATCGTTCAAGGGGATTCATGTTCTCCAGAGCTGGAGTAGCGCGTCTTGGAATGTCCATTGCATCAGAGAACCCGCGGACATTGGGTGACGTTGATCTAGGCGCCCGAACTTTTCCGCGCCGACGAGCATTAGCCAGCCAATTGGTGATCTGAGTCTTGGTAAGACCAGTCTGCCTCTGAAGGACTTCTTTTTCCTCGTCAGTTGGATAAGGATGGCTCTGATGAGTGGAAAGCCATCCTCGGAGAATCCGAATCGAGTCTCGGGAAAGTCTTGCACCGACTTTGGGAACAGGTCCACCGAGATTCGAATTCATGTTCTCATCCGAATTCTTGCTCAGAGCAATGAGGTCTGGAGTGGATCGACTCTGAGAGAATGAGCCTTCCAAGGGCGAAACCAGATTGTCAATCGACTTCGAGCAGCCGTCGTCGTTCCAGCCCGGAATGTTCAGATGGTTAGACAAACTGCACGGGCAGGCAAAAGAGACGCAGTTGAAACAGGATCCAAGCGGGTCTCTATGGCTGATCTTGCACTCCAGCCCCTGCCTGCAGCAGTTATCGCACGGGCTTGCTGGCCAGTCCGAGAAGTCGAGCTCTCCCGAATCATCAGCGTCTCTGGGCAAGCCAAAAGATTGGGAGCTGAGGTTACTGTCAACCACTTCTTGGTGGTGGATGGGGCGGGTGAGACTGCAGGAGCGGGCGAGGGCAACGCAGCTGGTGCATGAACCCTTCCGGAGACCTTCCTTGATGATCTTGCAATGAATACGCGTCCGGCGGCAGTTTGCACACGCTTGGCTTGGCACTTCCATGCCGTCGATCCATCGTGGAAAGTCCGTAAAGTCGTCCGGGCCCATCATCGACGGATCTGCAAGGGCATCTTGCAGGCACATAGAGAGCTGCTCCTCCGGCGCCGAGAAGTGCTGGATGCAGGTGAACGAGTTCTCGTCATTCTCAGGCTCCGCAAAGGCCAAATCGATATCGTACGGCCCGGACTCGAGATTGTTGAAGTCGATGCCATTTTGGACCAATTGGTGGGCAGCTTCGTCGAAGTCGAAGAATTCATCCATCTCCTCGATGGTCGTCATTCATCAGAAGGGCGTCGGGAGAATGAGACAAGTAGGTAGTAGGGGTACAACGCACAGCACAGTAGTAGAAGTTGGATGGAAAATCAAAGGAAAGGCGTGAGCGAGGAAGGTGAGAAATGTGAGAAATGGGGATAGTGGACATAGATAGACTGATGATGCGGTTCTGCTCTGCCCTGTTCACCTCCCCTCCTTCGTCAAGCGAGGAGTCGATGACTGTACGCCCCCTGCCCTGGCCGTGCAGCACTGGCTTGTCAAGAAAAATTGACATGCGCCCTTCAGCATCCGCTTGTGTGCGTAGCGTGCCCGCAATCGTCGTGCTAGAAAGTGCCCGATTGGCGATGGAACAATCGAACACCGCCGCGCCTCTTCCACCGCTTTCCGCTTCTCCAGTATTCGGACGGCTTCGCCGTTCAGGAGGTAACAAGGCTGCGAGTCACGGCGGGCCGGACATAACACTCTGTCCTACTGTATCACTTGAGATAAAGATGGCTTGGATCCCCCCCCACCACTCGCCGAGTGCAGGTGCTCGAAGAGGTGATGCTTTCCCACCGCATGGAGCGATTGAAGCCGATGCTGACCGCGGGATCCGACATCGGTTGGATTATCAGACGGACCGGGAAAAGAGCAACTGAGCAGGTTTGTCAGCTTCCGCGGAGATGGAAACAAAGATGGAAACTCTGGCTTTGGAGAGCTGATCTGTTTCACGATCAACGACGCGTGTTGGCGGCTGGTGGATGCCGTACATCAACAAGGATGTCACGATGTCAGGTGGAAGGAAGGGCCGATCACGTGCAGGCACCAAAGACTTCCAATCCGCTTCCACTTGCGGCGTTCAAGTGAAACGAAGGAGCAGTTCTATCATTTTTCCTTCAGTAAAATATATGTCTATTTGTCATTCATAACATGGACTGGAGAATGATCTGAGCTGAATCCCGAGAACTCACAGTCATGTCCTAACTCGGGATTCCCGAAGGAAGACGTTAACGAATCTGCAGGAGGCATTGCAGTCAGCCGCTTCTATGCATGCCCGACAGCTCTGTATACATCCTATTCATCCTGACGGCAGCTGTTTTTAGGCGAGAAAAAAGCAGGCAATACATCTCTCATTCCGTTTCCGTGTTGTGCTAAATCCAGCAGAGCCAAAGGACGGTAGTTGAAACCCTTGGAGCATCGGACAGTCAGCATGCGAACTCCATCCCTCGAATTCGGAATTGTTCAAGGCCCCTAAGTGCGTGTGAAGAAGTCCTTGCTCTGCATAGCCGATCACTCTCTTAAACGGTGTCCCAAATATATTTGACAGCATTCAGAAGAGAGCTCAAGGGAGTCTTATAACGACCACTTAAGTTGACGGCTGGGTTATAGAGAAGTATGAAAGGCTCTTGTATTTGGTTTCCAGACCCCAAGTTCCTTGCTGACTAACGAAAGAGGAGAGGGTATACATCATTTTCATTACTGCTCTGGGGGACTAAAACGCTGGTGTCGAAGGAGGTTGAACAAAGTGGGCTAGCTTGTTCCTAAAATTTAGTTTTGGTACAAGGGTTCAGGTTATGAATGCCATTGCTTGGCTTCATTTCATTCTCTACAGTTTTATCTACAAGTCCCGTTAAATGAAAATTATTGAGATCGAGCAGTTTGCGTATATGAACTGAGTACCCGAGTCGTAGTATATGAATCGGTTCTGCACCCTATACACCTTACCTTGTTTGTAGCCTGCTATTGAGGATGAAGAGTGCAAATCAGTGCGTAACAGCGAGTAGTTCACATGCTATATCCCAAAACAGCTTCACCCTTTCTACTATCAGGCATGACAATATCCCCGTACCTCCTACCCTCATATGTATTGGCCATTAAATGCTAGAATATATACTTTCTGCGCCCGCATCTCTAGTCCCAGGATCTAACCAACCGTCACACAATCTAAAATCACTCTCTCTTCAGGTGGGATACCTCCTTACCATCTACCTTCTAAAATGCCGCTCTGTTCTGTTACCACTACCGTCTAGAGTGTCGCCAGATTCAGAACAACGTCTGCAACACCTCATTTGCTGTTGCACTTCGAGTTCCCGAGCCGCGTATATCCTCGCACTTGTGCATCTACAATTCATTCAATACCCCTAGTTGCCAAGACGCTGAAAGTGAAAACAGGACCCAATGTTTGATAGCTGCACTAAACTCTGCAATATCCAGCTACGAATAGGGCATGATCAGTGGGAAGTTTAAGGTTTTTTCGTTACTGCTCCGGGAAATTGGTCTTTTGCATCTTTGCAGAAGCATTGCTCTTTCATGGGGAGGGAATGGAACAATGGACGCAGAGCAGATATACGGTCTGTAGACTTGCTAGAGAAATAATCTGCGCTTCCTTCATTCATTTATACTACAAGAACTGATGCTAATTCGAAGCTACATGATATGTGCGAGTCAGTCGAGGCCGACTTCAAATGAAATACCAAACTAACGCCAAAGGGAGATTTGTGCAACTGGAAGACAAGTAAATGCTGGTCGATGCTCCCCCCCCGTTCCACGCCTGGTTCTGTGCTGTTAATCCATATCTCTCATTACCATCACAGTCACGCCTTCCACTTGGAATCGTAGCGCGCTTAGCAGAACGCCTAACCTCTCCAGTGCCCGCTATAGCCGATATATACCCCCAAGCCTGCCTGCCTGCCATACCATATAAGGCCCCCCCACCCTAGAAGCCGACGAAGAAAGTATTATAACCGACCACTCCTCTCATCTCCCTCTCCTGCTGCTTGGCTTCCGTCCCCCAACAGCTCCACCAAATGCCAAAGGATCAACAGTCCTATACCCGCTCTCACGCCTATCCTCCTTGACACTCTTACTCTTTCTTCTTGGCGGGCTGTGTTCCTCGATAACAACCACTTCATCACTTCCCCCTCTACTATGACTCCGACTCCGCTCGACTCTCTCCTCCCTCCTTTCTTCAACAATTATTCGCTCCACCCTCTCCGGCGGTCTGACGATCCTAATGGGGCTTCTCTCCCTCCTCACCTCTACGGTCTCGGACGCGCGTCGCGATCTCGTCGACCCTCCATGTCGGGATTTCCGGTGTTCGCGCACGATGACAGATTCAGTGTACGAGGAGTCTGAGGAGACAGTCCCGAAGTTCAAACAAGTATATATCAGCCAAAGGCAGATCAAGAATCCTCCAACGGAGCCCAGGACAATGCCGACGACTGTTCCCGCCGAGGGGCCAGAGTTGATCGAGCCATATGTTGTCGGTATGATGCTAGGGTTATTCTGCCTTCGTAATAAGTCGTAGATTTTCGTAGCGAGCTTTGGGAGGGAGGTTTCGTCGCGGGATCGCAGATGTTGTGATCGTGGCGCGAGGCTGCCAGCGAGTGCGGATGCCCGTGAATTGAGCGCAGAGAGGAGGGACGAGGAAGAGGGCAATGGAGCCATTGCGCGCTCGTGGTTGTAGGGCAAAGATACCTTCCGCTCGTTTGCGCGTTGCGATGCGAATGCGCCGATGTTTTGCTTGCTTGGTTGTTGATCTGCGTGGTGATGTGTGTCTGGCTGGGCCTAAGCTTGTGTCAAGGTCCTCGGAACAACGTC
>Ga0307515_10022262_pt1 | contig 11178 bp, 9 predicted proteins | sample 17_EM_MG_FD_194513 | JGI IMG/M metagenome (GOLD analysis project Ga0307515, IMG submission 194513) | Populus trichocarpa ectomycorrhiza microbial communities from riparian zone in the Pacific Northwest, United States - 17_EM | ecosystem: Host-associated > Plants > Roots > Unclassified | place... | reverse complement strand
TCCGCTGTTTCCGCCACGAGTTGATCATGTATTGCTGGCGGTAGGTACCAGAATTCGGCAAATAATCCGTCCTTTATCCAGCCAAGAGCATCACCATAGGTAATATCGATCTCCCATTTAAGATCTGACATATCCGGTGAACTCACCTTGCAACCGAGTGACAGCATTAAGTCGGTGATGCTCTCTTGCGCATGTGGATTAATACCCAGAAAGCGCGAACTGAACCCAAGTTCATCGGCTCGCCTTGAAAAATGGCGGCGGACAGAATTTGAAAAAGCGCCTTTTTCATTGATCTGGAAAATACAATTTCCCGGTTTCACCACGCGGACAAGCTCGCGGCAAGCGTCCTGCCAGTTTTCCACATGCTGAAACAGCTTCGACACAATCACTGCGTCAAAACTTGCATCCGGGTATGGAAGGTTGCAGACGTCTGCCACCTGATAGACCGATGGCGAATGGCCGGGCAACTTTGATTGGCTGATCGCAATCATTTCGGCCGAAATGTCTACCCCTAGTATCTGATAGCCAAGTTCGGCGAGCGGCACAGAGACTTGCCCAGTGCCACAACCCGCATCCAAAATAACACCTTGCGATGGAAGCAGACCGGATTTGCTTAGGCGTGCATAACACGCCTTCAAATATTGGGACGGCAGGCTTCGAGTCGCATCGTAGCGCCCGGCAATTCTTGAGAAATCAGAGGATTTGCCTGGATGCGGCTGTGCCATGTCGCAGTTGATCTTCTCGGGCATAACACCTCTCCTGAGGTCCGTATCAAATCATCAATCTAGGCTGGGCTACCGAAAAGATATGACGAACGGATGACCGATCTTGATGTCGCCTGGAAACGTTTTCCCCATGTGCAGATCGTGGGCTGGAGCGTAACGCTCAGCCCACGACGTGATGCCGCTTTCAGCTGATTACCCCTCGACGCGCACCTGGCGCTTCTCGGTAACCGACTTCACGGCTGCATCGGCCAGCGCCAGGGCTGCAAGGCCATCGGCGCCGGAGGGCGTGATCTTGGTGCCCTTTTCGATCGCGGAAATGAAGCCAGCGATCTCGTTGGCATAGGCTTCGGTGTAGCGCGTCATGAAGAAATCATGCAGCGGCGGGCGGGTGTAGCCGTCGCCATTGGCGATTTCGATCGACACGGCGCGCTGGTTTTCAGCCGAGACCACGCCTTTCGAGCCATGCACTTCGATCCGCTGGTCGTAGCCATAGGTGGCGCGGCGGGAATTCGAGATGATCGCCTGCTTGCCGGAGGCGGTTTCGAGGATGACCGAAACGCTGTCATAATCGCCGGCCTTGCCGATTTCCGGATCGACGAGAACCGCGGCATGCGCGGTGACGATGACAGGCTCTTCGCCGAGCAGGAAGCGGGCCATGTCGAAATCGTGGATGGTCATGTCGCGGAAGATACCACCGGAGCGCTTGATGTAGTCGACGGGCGGGGCGCCCGGATCGCGGGATATAATCGTCACCATTTCGACATCGCCGATCTTGCCATCGTCGATCGCCTTGCGTACAGCCATGAAATGCGGGTCGAAGCGGCGGTTGAAGCCGACCATCAGCTTGCCCTTGGTCTCCTCGACCACCTTCATGCATTCGCGGACGCGGCCGACGTCGAGGTCGATCGGCTTTTCGCAGAAGATCGCCTTGCCGGCGCGGGCAAAGCGTTCGATCAGGTCGGCATGGGTATCGGTCGGGGTGCAGATGACGACGGCGTCGATGTCGGCGGCCTTTTCGATTTCCTCGATCGTGCGCACGGCGCAGCCATACTGCTTGGCGATCGCATCGGCTGCGGCAGGAAACGCGTCTGCCACGGCGACGAGCACCGCATCCGGATTGCTGCTGACGGCCTTGGCGTGAACCTTGCCGATGCGGCCGGCGCCGAGAAGACCAAATCTGACAGTCATGTTACATCTCTTTTTGTCGAGCGGCGGGTTGCCGCGAAGGGCGGAGTGATGACGCTCACTCCGGACAGGCGTTGTGGAATTGGGTCCGTGCTGATGCGTTGGATGTCATTTCGGACGCCTGGCGGTCTGCTATGCCGCGGGCAGGCGCAGTGGTCTCTCTCCCGGTCCGTCTCATTCGGCGCGTGCCTGGATGGGAAATCTCCCGCGACACAGGCGCAAATCAGAATGAAAAAGAAATACTTGTTATTTTCGGAATATTTATTCCATTTAAAGCGCTACCGTCAAGTTGTTAAACCCTCGCTCCCCTTGCGGCAAACATCTTTTTGGACATAAAGCTGTGGTCGCTGACGCCCGACCGTGACGGTCCGGCCTATCTTGAGGACGTTTCTGCATGATGAAGTTGATCGATCCGGACCACCCGTTCTATCGGCCGCTCTGGGTTCGGCTTCTGATCGTTGCGGTCTGTGCGATGTGGACGACGGTGGAGTTTTACGTCAACCTGGAGACGACGTGGGGCATGATCTTTCTCGCGGTTACCGCCTACACCGCCTGCGTCCTGATCATCTTCTTCAAGCCGAAGACAACGGTCGTGGAAGATGCAAAGCCCGACGATCCCGCCTGAACGGATCAGGCGACGCGCGTGGTTCGCAATCGCCTTTGCCCCTCGTCGATCAGCATGTTGGCAATTTTCATGCGTGTGGTCGCATTGGAACGGAAATCCGGATGATGGCGGTCCGGATGGTTGCTTGAGGCGAAAATGCGGCGTTTGTCTGCCAGGCTCTGCATTGTCTCGCTATCCGTCAACGCCAGATCGGCGGCAATGTCTTCCGGGCGAATGCGAAACAGGTGATCCGGCATGACAGGTGCGGGCAGGGGCTTCGGCGGTGCCAGCATGTCGTCGCCCGCCATATCGAAATAGGCGCGCTGCACGGCGCTGCTGTCCATGGGATCAGCGGATGCAAGATTGCCGACGAAGCCGGCATTGAGGCCACGTATGGTGGAGGAGACCGCCTGCTCGTCGCGGATGGTGTCTTCCTCGTCTTCTTCCGCTTTCAATCGCTCCAGCACCGACTGGAACACCGACATCCCGAACATGCGTCTCTCCATTTTCCGCGCATGTCAAAGCACATCAAGGTTTTGCGGGCCTGATCAGGCGGTGCTCTGCTTGAGGATCAGGTCATAGAGAAGCTTGGCGCTCGGCGGTAGGGCGCGGCCGCGCGCGGTGATCAGGCTGTAGGGGCGGATCTTGACGTTGAAATCGATGGGAAGGATGCGGATCTCACCCGCCTGGCTGCCGTTGCCGGCAATCAGGTTGGCGACGTCGCGGGCAACCGGCGCCACGGCGTTGGTGTTGCGGACGATCGAAATGGTCAGGATGGTCGACGACGTATTGATGATGGTCGCGGGCAGCGGGGTGCCCGCTGACAGGAAACTGTCCTCGACGGCACGCCGCAGCAGCGTCCCGGAGGGCTGGAAGACCCAGTCGTAGCCCGGAAGATCGGCGGAGCTGACGACACCCTTGTCGAGCAGCGGATGCCCCTCCCGCACGATCAGGCAGACGTCTTCCTCGCCGATCTCGATCAGGTTGAACTGCCGCGGATCCATGTCGTCGGGAATTCTGCCGATGACGAAGTCATGCCGCGCTGCGAGAAGTTCGCGCACCAACACATTACTGTTCTCGATCTGGATGCTGATCTCGATGCCAGGATAGGCAGTCGAAACCTGGCGTATGGCGGGGACGGCAAGATTGAGAGCCGGTCCCGTGACAGACCCCAATGATACGGAGCCGCCGCTGCCGGTCTTCAGTTCATTGATTTCGCGTGTTGTTTCCCGCAGTTCCAGGAAGACTGTCCGGGCCCGCCTTGCGAGAGCCCTGCCATATTGCGTCAATTCGACACCGCGCGCGACGCGCGCGCAGAGCGGCGCCTTCAGGATGGCCTCGACCTCACCCAGCATGCGGGAGGCTGCCGGCTGCGATATGCTCAGCGCGTCGGCCGCCGCGCTGATCTGGCCATGGTCCTCGATAGCGAGAATCAGTTGCAGATGGCTCATTTTAAGACCGGATCGAAAAATACCCCGCTCGGAATAATCCACGGGCACGGATGAGAGCTGCACGGAATCGTCCATATTTTACCCACCTTCCGAGAAAAATGCGTTCGCATCTGCGAAAAATCACACTGTTGGGAGATATTATACCGTAAATGGTATGAGGATACACCTATATTGTATTTGACAGTTATGATGTTTGATTCCAGTTTGCGGCCATGTGCGCCAGCGTGCTCGGGAGCGTGTAAGGCCTGGGAGGGCTTTCTTTCACCCCTTAAACCTCCGCCAAGAGATTTCGATCTCCTGGCTACGCGAAGCGCTGCACATATCGAGGCCGGCTGAATAACCGCCTGGATCAACACTTGAGGGAGAGATACATGAAATTAGTTACTTCGCTTCTCGCCGCCGCAGCGCTCAGCGTGGCGTCGTTCGTCGTTCCGGCGATCGCCCAGGACAAGGGCACTGTCGGCATCTCGATGCCGACCAAGACCTCGACCCGCTGGATTTCCGACGGCGAGACCATGGAAAAGCTGTTCAAGGAATCCGGCTATACCCCGGACCTGCAGTTTGCTGACGACGACATCCCGAACCAGCTGGCCCAGATCGAGAACATGGTCACCAAGGGTGCCAAGGTTCTGATCATCGGCGCCATCGATGGCACCACGCTCTCCGACATCCTGGCGAAGGCTCACGAAGCCGGCGTCAAGGTCATCGCCTATGACCGCCTGATCCGCGATTCGGGCAATGTCGACTACTACGCAACGTTCGACAACTTCCAGGTCGGCGTGCTGCAGGCCACTTCGCTCGTCGAAGGTCTGAAGCTCGACAGCGGCGTCAAGAACGTCGAACTCTTCGGCGGTTCGCCTGATGACAACAACGCCTTCTTCTTCTACGATGGTGCGATGTCGGTTCTGCAGCCGCTGATCGATAGCGGCAAGATCGTCGTCAAGTCCGGCCAGACGGGCATGGAAAAGGTCGGCACGCTGCGTTGGGACGGTGCCGTTGCACAGGCCCGCATGGAAAACCTGCTCTCCTCGACCTACACGGATGCCAAGGTTGACGGCGTTCTGTCGCCTTACGATGGCCTGTCCATCGGCATCATCTCGGCTCTGAAGGGCGTTGGCTACGGCTCGGGCGACCTGCCGATGCCGATCGTTACCGGTCAGGACGCCGAGCTTCCGTCGGTCAAGTCAATCCTCGCTGGAGAACAGTATTCGTCGGTCTTCAAGGATACGCGCGAGCTGGCCAAGGTTGCCGTCTCGATGACGGACGCCATCATCGGCGGCAAGGAGCCGGAAATCAACGACACCAAGACCTACGACAACGGTGTCAAGGTTGTTCCGTCCTACCTGCTGAAGCCGGTTGCGGTTGACAAGACCAACGTCAAGGACGTTCTCGTCGGCGCCGGTTACTACACGGAAGACCAGATCAACAACTGATCACATTACATCCATCCGGGGCCCGCGATCACTTGCGGGCCCTTTTATCTTGATGAGGACTTTGTATGTTGGTTCGTCTGACCTCATCCTTCACGGACTGCCGCAGGAATACCTGACCATGGACAACATCATTCTCGAAATGCGGAGCATCACCAAGACGTTTCCGGGTGTAAAGGCTTTGGACAACGTCAACCTCAAGGTCCGCGAGGGTGAGATTCACGCACTTGTCGGCGAAAACGGCGCCGGAAAATCGACGCTGATGAAGGTGTTGAGCGGCGTTTATCCCGCCGGAAGCTACGATGGCGAGATTCATTACGACAATGAAGTTCGCAACTTCTCGACGATTTCCGACAGCGAACATCTCGGCATCATCATCATTCACCAGGAGCTGGCGCTCGTACCGCTGCTCTCGATCGCCGAAAACATCTTCCTCGGCAACGAGATCGCCACCAATGGCGTCATCGACTGGAAGCAGACTTTTGCGCGCACGCAGGAGCTTCTGAAAAAAGTCGGGCTCAAGGAGCCGCCGTCGGCGCGTATCACCGATATCGGCATCGGCAAGCAGCAGCTGGTGGAAATCGCCAAGGCACTGTCGAAGAAGGTCCGCCTGCTGATCCTCGATGAGCCGACCGCCTCGCTCAACGAAACGGATTCCGACGCGCTTTTGAAGCTGCTCATGGAATTCCGCAAGCAGGGCATGACCTCGATCATCATTTCGCACAAGCTGAACGAGATCAAGAAAGTCGCCGACAAGATCACCATCATCCGCGATGGCGGCACGGTGGAGACGCTTGACTGTCATAACGAAGACATCAGCGAGGATCGGATCATCAAGGGCATGGTCGGCCGCGACATGGAAGACCGCTACCCAGCGCGCGAGCCGAAGATCGGCGAGACATTGCTGGAAGTGAAGAACTGGAACGTCTTCCACCAGCATCACCGCGACCGGCAATTCCTGCACGATATCAATTTCAACGTTCGCGCCGGCGAAGTCGTCGGCATTGCCGGCCTGATGGGAGCGGGGCGGACCGAGACTGCGATGAGCATCTTCGGCAAATCTTGGGGTCACAAGATCACCGGCGAAGTTTCCATGCACGGCAAGCCTGTCGATGTCAGCACCATTCCGCGTGCCATCGAGGCAGGTCTCGCCTATGTCACCGAAGACCGCAAGCATCTTGGACTCGTGCTGAGCAACAACATCATGCACAACACGACGCTTGCCAATCTCGGCGCGGTTTCGGCGGGTGGCGTCATCGACGATTACAAGGAGCGGACCGTTGCTACGGACTATCGTTCGAAGCTGCGCATCCGTTCCCATTCGATCTATCAGGAGGCGGTTAACCTGTCGGGCGGCAACCAGCAGAAGGTCGTGCTGTCGAAGTGGCTTTTCACCAATCCTGAAATTCTCATTCTTGACGAACCGACGCGCGGCATCGATGTCGGCGCAAAATACGAAATCTATTCCATCATCAACCAGCTTGCCGCCGAAGGTAAGGGCATCCTGATGATTTCATCGGAAATGCCCGAACTGCTCGGAACCTGCGACCGCATCTACGTCATGAACGAAGGACGCATCGTTGCAGAGCTTTCGAAAGCGGAAGCGAGCCAGGAATCCATCATGCGGGCTATCATGCGCTCCGGGGAGAAACACTAATGGTCACCGAAACCAGCACACAGAAAACCACACCTTCCATCGGGGACTATCTCAGGAACAACATCCGCGAGTACGGCCTGCTCGTCGCTCTCGTCGTCATCATGCTGTTCTTCCAGGTCATGACCGGCGGCGTTCTGTTCCGTCCCGTCAACATCACCAACCTGATCCTGCAGAACTCTTTCATCGTCATCATGGCGCTGGGCATGCTTCTGATCATCGTGGCGGGGCATATCGACCTCTCGGTCGGTTCGATCGTCGCACTCACAGGCGGACTTTCGGCTATCATGTTGGTCAAAATGGGCCTGCATTACTCGCTTGTGGTGCCCTTGTGTCTGATCCTCGGCGGAGTGATCGGGGCAGCGCAAGGCTACTGGATCGCCTACCAGAAGATTCCTGCCTTCATCGTCACGCTCGCAGGCATGCTCGTATTCCGCGGCGTGACCTATGTGGTGCTGCAGAACAGACCGATCGGCCCTTTTCCGAAGGATTTTCAATCTCTTTCGACGGGCTTCGTCCCCGATTTTCTCGGATTTCTAGGTCCCATCTCGTTTACGACACCGTGGCTTGAGTTCCAGCAATCTATTTTTGCAGGCGATTCGTGGGCGATGAATTGGCCAGCCCCCCAGCTTATTGATGCTCAATGGACTATCAATAACGTTTTTGCGCTTTTCTGCGTCTTGGTCGCTGTAGGGATTATGATCTACGTTGGAATCCGCAACCGTGCCATAAACCAGCGCCACAACACTGAAAATGAGCCGTTTGGTTTCTTCGTCGCGCAAAAGGTTGTCGTGAGCATCGTTGCCATCTTCATTGGCTTCCAGCTCTCCACCTACAAGGGCTTCCCGAACGTTCTGGTCGTTATGGCCCTGCTGATTGCGCTCTACATGTTCATCACGACGCGCTCGACGGTCGGACGTCGCGTCTATGCGATGGGCGGCAACGAGAAGGCTGCCAAGCTTTCGGGCATCAACACCGAGCGCCTGACGTTCTACACCTTCGTCAATATGGGCGTGCTGGCGGCGCTTGCCGGCATGATCATTGCAGCACGCCTGAATTCGGCAACGCCGAAGGCCGGTGTCGGCTTCGAGCTTGACGTCATCGCGGCCTGCTTCATCGGCGGGGCTTCCGCCTCCGGCGGCGTCGGCAAGATCACCGGCGCTGTCATCGGCGCCTTGATCATGGGCGTGATGAACAACGGCATGTCGATCATGGGTCTCGGCATCGATTACCAGCAGCTTGTCAAGGGCCTCGTGCTCCTCGCGGCTGTGTTCTTCGACGTCTACAATAAGAACAAGGGCTGACCGGTTCCGGTCCGTCCCGTGCGCCGGGCTTTGCCCGGCTGCGCAAACTGGTGCCGGAGCGCGTTTCGCGTTCAAGCGTGGCGAGATGCTCCGGCCCGCGCACCATGACGATACCGGCGGCTTAGCCGCCATGAGCGGGAGCGTGTGCCATGTCTCCCAATGGGTTGTTTTTGCCGAAAGCCCGCCGCTTGACGCCGAAAAGCAGCCTGGATTTAAAAAAGGACAACGCTGTGCTGATTTCTCAGGTGAAGAACAATGACGGCTCGATCACAGTCGCCGTTCGCGAATTGGGGCAAACCGCCCGCGCGGTAAAGAATGCCGCAAGCGTCTACGCGCTGGCAATGGAAGCTGCCAACTCGGGCAAGTCCCTGAAGGCTGTCGTCGAGGCGCACGGCCTTGGCGATGACGTCGATCTTCAGGACGTCCATGCCAAGGGCAATTTCCTGCCGCCGATCACGCATCCGGACGATGCCCATCTGCACTTGACCGGTACCGGGTTGACGCATCTCGGTTCCGCCTCGACGCGTGACGCCATGCACGCCGCCGTCTCCAAGGTGGAGGAGGGCGCCACCGACACGATGAAGATGTTCAAGATGGGTCTGGAAGGCGGCAAGCCGAAACCGGGCGAAAAAGGCGTACAGCCGGAATGGTTCTACAAGGGTAACGGTTCGCAGACGGTGGCGCCAGGCGGCGAACTCGTCTCTCCGTCGTTTGCGCAGGACGGCGGCGAAGAGCCGGAAATGGCCGGCATCTACGTGATTTCGGACAAGGGCGCGGCCTTCCGCATCGGCTTTGCCGTCGCCAATGAATTTTCCGATCACGTGACGGAGCGGGTCAACTATCTCTATCTGGCCCATTCCAAGCTGCGGCCGGCAAGCTTCGGCCCGGAAATCCGGATTGGTGAAGCCCCGAGCGATATTCGTGGCACCTCGCGTATCATCCGCAACGGCGCCGTTTTCTGGGAAAAGCCGTTCCTCTCTGGCGAAGCCAATATGTCCCATACTTTCGCCAATCTGGAATATCACCACTTTAAATACGGAATTTTCCGTGCGCCAGGCGATGTGCATGTCCATATGTTCGGAACGGCGACGCTGTCGTTCGGCGATGGCATCAAGACGGAGGCTGGCGACATCTTCGAAATCGAGGCATCCGAATTCGGCCTGCCGCTGCGCAATACGCTGGCGATTGCCGGCGAAGACGACATCGTGATCGGCCAGCTCTGATCCGCTCAAGCATTTGATTGCGGGTGCCGATCCCACGGCGCCCGCGCAAACCAAGGAGGCTTTTAGCCCATGACACTCCATCACAACCTGATTGCCGGCGAATGGGTCGGCAGCAACGGCGTTGAAAATATCAATCCCTCGAACACCAATGAAATTGTCGGCCTCTACGCCACCGCCAGCGCAGATGATGCCAAGACCGCGATTGCCGCCGCCAAGGCTGCGTTTCCGGCCTGGTCGCGCTCGGGCATCCTTGAGCGTCATGCGATCCTGAAGAAGACCGCCGACGAGATTCTGGCCCGCAAGGACGAGCTTGGAAAACTGCTCGCCCGCGAAGAGGGCAAGACGCTGCCGGAAGCGATCGGCGAAACCATCCGCGCCGCGCAGATTTTCGATTTCTTCGCAGGCGAAGCGCTGCGTCTGGCAGGCGAAGTCCTGCCGTCCGTTCGTCCGAATATCGGCGTCGAGATCACCCGCGAGCCGATCGGCGTTATCGGCATCATCACGCCGTGGAACTTCCCGATTGCCATACCCGCCTGGAAGATTGCGCCGGCGCTCTGCTACGGCAACACCGTTGTCTTCAAGCCGGCCGAACTTGTTCCGGGCTGCTCCTGGGCGATTGTGGATATTCTCCACCGCGCCGGTCTGCCGAAGGGCGTGCTCAACCTCGTCATGGGCAAGGGTTCGGTCGTCGGTCAGGCCATGCTCGACAGCGCGGATCTGGCCGGCATCACCTTTACCGGCTCGACCGGCACCGGCAAGCGCGTCGCTGCCGCCTCGATCGAGCATAACCGCAAGTTCCAGCTGGAAATGGGCGGCAAGAACCCGATGGTCGTGCTTGACGATGCCGATCTCACGGTCGCTGTCGAAGCGGCTGCAAACTCCGGCTTCTTCTCGACCGGCCAGCGTTGCACGGCGTCGTCGCGGCTGATCGTCACCGAAGGCATCCACGACAAGTTCGTCGCAGCGCTCACCGAAAAGCTTAAAGGCCTTGTGGTCGACGATGCGCTGAAGGCCGGCACCCATATCGGCCCTGTGGTCGACGAGCGCCAGCTTGCTACCGATACCGATTACATCGCCATCGGCAAACAGGAGGGCGCCAAGCTCGCCTTTGGTGGCGAGACGATCAAGCGCGATAATCCGGGCTTCTTCCTTCAGCCGACGCTGTTTACCGAAGCCACCAACCAGATGCGCATCAGCCGCGAGGAAATCTTCGGCCCCGTTGCCTCCGTCATCCGGGTCAAGGATTATGAGGAAGCACTCAGTGTTGCCAACGATACGCCGTTCGGCCTGTCGGCCGGTATCGCAACGACGAGCCTCAAGCATGCAACCCACTTCAAGCGCAATTCGGAAGCCGGCATGGTGATGGTCAATTTGCCGACCGCCGGTGTCGATTTCCACGTGCCGTTCGGTGGCCGCAAGGCCTCCTCGTTCGGTTCGCGCGAGCAGGGCAAGTATGCGGCCGAATTCTTCACCGTGGTGAAGACGGCCTACACGCTGGCATAAGGACTTTTCCGGCGGATCGGCCAAAAGGTCGGTCCGGTCTCCGGGGCTTCAAAGGACGATAACGATGTTTAAGAAAGCGGAATGGCCGCGTAGGCTGAG
>Ga0307515_10022261_pt1 | contig 11178 bp, 10 predicted proteins | sample 17_EM_MG_FD_194513 | JGI IMG/M metagenome (GOLD analysis project Ga0307515, IMG submission 194513) | Populus trichocarpa ectomycorrhiza microbial communities from riparian zone in the Pacific Northwest, United States - 17_EM | ecosystem: Host-associated > Plants > Roots > Unclassified | place... | reverse complement strand
AGACGTCAAGCTCGGCGTTCGCGGTGAAGATCAGACAGAAGTCACTGCAGGGATCAAAGCTGGCGACCAGGTGGTCGTTGCCGCAAACTTCCTGCTCGATGCCGAAAGCAACCTCAATTCCGCGCTGAGCGCCATGACGACAGAGGAGGCGAAGCCATGATCTCCCGCGTCATCTCGTGGTCCGCCCACAACCTCGTCCTGGTCTTTGTCGGCGCAGCACTCGCCGTCTCAGGCGGCATCTATGCGCTACGCTCTCTACCGCTCGACGCCATTCCCGATCTCTCCGATATCCAGGTCATCGTCTATACCGAATATCCCGGCCAGGCCCCGCAGGTGGTCGAGGACCAGGTGACCTATCCGCTGACGACATCGATGTTGACGGTGCCGAAGTCGAAAGTCGTACGCGGCTTCTCCTTCTTCGGCGTTTCCTTCGTCTACGTCATCTTCGACGACGGCACCGATCCCTATTGGGCGCGCAGCCGCGTGCTGGAATATCTGAACGCCGCCCAGAGCCGTCTGCCGCAGGGCGTGATTCCAACGCTTGGTCCGGATGCAACCGGTGTTGGCTGGGTCTATCAATATGCGGTGGTCGCCAAGCAACTGTCGCTCGCGGAGTTGCGGTCGCTGCAGGACTGGGTGGTGCGCTTCGCCGTTTCCAAGTCCGAAGGCGTGGCCGAGGTGGCCAGCGTCGGCGGCTTTGTCAAACAGTATTCGATCGTTGTCGATCCGGCCCGGCTGAAGGCGCAGGGCGTCTCCCTCAATGACATCTCGAATGCAGTGCGTGCGAGCAACACCGACGTCGGCGGCCGTACCGTCGAGCTTTCCGAATTCGAGTTCATGGTGCGCGGCCGCGGCTACCTCAAGGGCATCCCCGATATCGAAAACATCGTCCTGAAAAGCCAGAACGGCGTGCCGCTCAAGCTCGGCGATGTTGCGAAAGTGGAACTCGTTCCGGACGAACGACGTGGCATCACGGAATTGAACGGCGAAGGCGAGGTCGCAAGCGGCATCGTGCTGCAACGGTTCGGGGCCAATGCCTTGACGGTCATCGACAACGCCAAGAAGAGCCTGGACCAGGTCAAGAGCAGCCTTCCCAATGGCGCCGAGATCGTACCCGTCTACGATCGCTCGACGCTGATCGAGGCGGCGATCGAAACGCTGAAAGGCACGCTGGTCGAGGAATCGATCGTCGTCGCGCTGGTGACCATCGCCTTCCTCCTGCACGTCCGCAGCGCGCTGGTCGCCATCATCATGCTGCCCGTCGGCATTCTGATGGCCTTCATCGCCATGCGGATGCTCGGCCTCGGCGCCAACATCATGAGCCTCGGCGGCATTGCGATTGCCATCGGGGCGATGATCGATGCAGCAATCGTCATGATCGAGAATGCCCACAAGCATCTCGAACGGGCGCCGCCGGACAAACCCCGCATCGAAATCCTGGTCGAGGCAGCCAGCGAGGTCGGCCCGGCGCTGTTCTTCAGCCTGCTGATCATCACCGTCTCGTTCCTGCCGATCTTCACGCTGGAATCTCAGGAGGGCCGCCTGTTCGGTCCGCTCGCCTTCACCAAGACCTTCTCGATGGCGGCCGCCGCGCTGCTTTCGGTGACGCTGGTGCCGGCCCTGATGATCCTGTTCGTCCGGGGATACATCGTCCCCGAACATAAAAACCCCCTGAACAGGTTCCTCATCTGGATCTACCGTCCGGTGATCGCAGGAGTCCTGAAGGTGAAAACGCTGACGATCCTCGCAGCGCTTGTCATCCTCGGGGTCACGGTCTGGCCCGTCCAGCATATCGGCAGCGAGTTCATGCCCAATCTCGACGAGGGCACGCTGATGTACATGCCGACCACCCTGCCCGGCATATCCGTGACCAAGGCGGCCGACCTGATGCAGACGCAGGACCGGATCATCAAATCCTTCCCCGAAGTCCAGAGCGTCTTCGGCAAGGCCGGCCGGGCGCTGACCGCCACCGACCCGGCGCCAACGGAAATGTTCGAGACGATCATCACCCTGAAGCCGAAATCCGAATGGCGGCCAGGCGTCACCACCGACAGCCTGAAGCAGGAAATGGACGCCGCCCTACAATTCCCCGGCGTCGCCAATGCCTGGACCATGCCGATCCGCGCCCGCATCGACATGCTGTCAACAGGCATCAGGACGCCGATCGGCGTCAAGGTCTACGGCACCGATCTCGGCGAGATGGAGAAGGTCGCCCGCCAGATCGAGGCCGTGCTGAAGACGATCCCCGGAACATCAAGCGCCTATGCGGAACGCGTGATCGGCGGCTACTATCTCGATATCGTTCCCGATCGGACCGCACTCGGGCGCTACGGCCTGACCATCAACGACATTCAGGACGTCGTCGGCATGGCGCTCGGCTCTGAGGTGGTGACATCGACCGTCGAAGGCCGTGAACGCTACGGCGTGGCGATCCGATACCCGAGGGCCTTCAGGAGCGATCCGCAATCGATCGCCAGCGACGTGCAGATTTCCCTGCCAGGCGGCGGAACGGTTCCTCTCGGCGAGGTGGCGGATGTCAGGCTGACCCGAGGCGCCACCACGATCCGCACAGAAAACGGCCAGCTCGCCGTCTATATCTATGTCGATATCGCCAACCGCGATCTCGGCGGCTATGTCGCGCAAGCCCGGCAGGCGGTCGCAAGCAGTGTAAAGATGCCTCCCGGCTATTCCGTCGCCTGGAGCGGCCAGTTCGAATATCTGCAACGGGCCGAGGCGCGGCTCGCCGTCGTCGTCCCATTGACGTTGGCGCTGATCTTCCTGCTGCTCTATCTGAACTTCAAGGCGCTGACGGAAACGTTGATCGTCATGCTGTCGCTGCCATTCGCGCTAGTCGGCGGCATCTGGCTGATGTGGTGGCTGGGCTTCAACGCCTCGGTCGCCGTCGCCGTCGGCTTCATCGCGCTTGCAGGCGTCGCGGCGGAAACGGGCGTGATCATGTTGATCTATCTCGACCACGCCATGAAGGAGCAGCGCGAGGCCTGCGAAAAGGAAGGCCGAACCTTCTCGAAGCTGGACCTCAACAGGGCGATCATGGTTGGCGCAGTCGAGCGCGTCCGGCCGAAGATGATGACGGTCGTCGCCATCATGGCCGGTCTCGTTCCGATCCTCTGGCGAACCGGAACCGGATCGGAAATCATGCAACGTATCGCGGTGCCGATGATCGGCGGCATGGTCTCGTCAACGCTGCTGACGCTAATCGTCATTCCGGCCGTCTACGGATTGATCAAGGGGTGGCGACTGCCAGCCGCTTCCGAAGGCGATGCCGCCGCCGCCGATCAAACGCGAGAACTGCAGGCGGCCGAATGAGATAGGAGGACCGCAGCTGATCGCTTGACCGGAGCGCGAGGTCGACGACGGGCAAGGCAAGCCCTCGTGATGGGTGACGCTCCAGGCGATGCGGGTGCTCAGATGGTGGGCCTGCTAAGCGCAGCAGCCGCTCGTCGCCGCTGCCGGCCCGCAGCAGGCCGCTGCCTTCTTGTTCTCCTCCGCCAGCCACCGGTCGCGCGGCTTGCAGCTTGCCGGCCGCGGCGAAAGCGTCACGTGGACGGCGCCGGCGCGAAGTACTGGCATCGCCGCGCAATAGAGCTGCATCGGCTGCACGCCGTCGCTAACTTCGAAGGTGAGTTTGGCCGAACCGTCGAGCTGCACATGGTCCGTCACCTTGCGGATAATGGAATAGAACTTGCCGGCCGGCATATGCGTGCGGTCGCCCTCCTCGATGTCCCAGAGCTGGATGAAGATCTCCGTCCAGGCCTCGGGATTGGCGCCGCAATCGAGGCCTGAGAACTGGCCCGCCTTGACCTCGGTGATATGATAGCCCGGCTTCACCGGCCGGCCGTCGTAATAGAAAACCAGCGGCGCGTCCTTTTCGCCGGCGAGCGTGTTGAGCAGCAGGCCGAGACTGATGTCGTTCCCTTGAATTTTTCCGTTGTCGATGGCGTTCATATCGGCTAATCCTTGTTTCAACACTTCAAGGATTATTGAAATATGGATCAACGTCAAGCCCTCGTCGCATTCGGTGCGCTCTCGCAGGAGACCCGCCTGCACATCGTCCGCATGCTCGTGGTCGCTGGCCCCAACGGAATGGCGGCAGGCTCCATCGCCGAGAAGGCGGAGGTCTCGCCGTCCAACGTCTCCTTCCATCTGAAGGAGCTGGAACGCTCCGGCCTGATTGCCCAGCAACGCGAATCCCGCTCGATCATCTACACCGCCAACTACGAAGCGCTCGGCGGCCTGATCCGTTTCCTGATGGAGGATTGCTGCGGCGGCAACCCGGAGATCTGCGCGCCGGCTGCCGCCGTCGCCGCATGCTGTGCACCTGCAACGACTGAGGAGCTGCAATGATTACCGGTCGCATTGGCGATGCGCCGTTCCACGGCACGACGAGGACGGGCTGATGACATCATTCGATCTGCCGCGCCGTCTCGTCGCTGAAGCCCTAGGCACCGCCATGCTGGTGGCGACCGTCGTTGGGTCGGGCATCATGGCGACATCGCTGACTGAGGATATGGGGCTTGCCCTGCTCGGCAATACGCTGGCGACCGGCGCCATGCTGGTGGTGCTGATCACCGTTCTCGGGCCGATCTGCGGCGCCCACTTCAACCCGGCGGTCTCGCTGGTCTTCGCAATGTCGCGCGTACTGCCGAAGCGCGACCTCGGCGGATATATCCTGGCGCAGATTGCCGGCGGTGTGTCTGGTACAATCGCCGCCCATCTGATGTTCACCCTGCCGCTGATCGAGCTGTCGAGCAAGGTTCGCACCGGTGGCGCGCAATGGTTTTCCGAAGGTGTGGCGACCTTCGGCCTGGTGGCAGTCATTCTTGCCGGCATCAAGTTCGAGCAGAAGGCGGTGCCGTGGCTGGTCGGGCTCTATATCACCGCCGCCTACTGGTTCACCGCCTCGACCTCCTTCGCCAATCCGGCCGTGGCACTCGCCCGGTCGCTGACCGACACCTTCTCCGGCATCCGCCCGGTCGATCTTCCCGGCTTCTGGATCGCCGAAATCGCAGGCGCGGTCACAGCCCTCCTCCTCTTCACCTGGCTGTTGCAGCCAGGCGTTTCATCAACCCTGTCGTCCGAGGCAAACCCATGAACGTCACCATCTACCACAACCCGGCATGCGGCACGTCCCGCAATACGCTGGCGATGATCCGCAATGCCGGCATCGAACCTGATATCATCGAATATCTGGAAACCCCGCCGTCACGCGCAGAACTGGTCGCGATGATTGCCGGCGCCGGCCTGACCGTGCGCGAGGCCATTCGCCAGAAGGACACCCCCTATGGCGAACTCGGCCTCGACAATCCAGAACTCAGCGACGACCAGCTTCTCGACGCCATGCTCGCAAAGCCGATCCTGATCAACCGGCCCTTCGTCGTCACGCCGATCGGCACACGCTTGTCGCGACCGTCCGAGGTGGTTCTGGAAATCCTGCCGGAAACCCACAAGGGCGCCTTCACCAAAGAAGACGGCGAGAAGGTACTCGATGGCGAGGGCAAGCGCATTGTCTGATCTGCCTGCAGCATCCCCGATGCATCTGCATCAACCGGATATGGAGGCGCTCAGGCCGGCGTTCTCGACACACAAGCCCCGCATCCTGATCCTTTATGGCTCCTTGCGAGCAGTGTCGTACAGCCGCCTCCTCGCACAGGAGGCCGCGCGGCTGCTTGAATATTTCGGCTGCGAAGTGCGGATCTTCAATCCCGAAGGCCTGCCGCTGCCTGACGCGGAACCGGCGAGCCACCCAAAGGTTCAGGAACTGCGTGAATTGTCGGCATGGTCGGAGGGTCAGGTGTGGGTCAGCCCTGAACGCCATGGCGCGATGAGCGGTATCATGAAAACGCAGATCGACTGGATTCCGTTGTCGGTCGGCTCGGTGCGACCGACACAGGGCAAAACGCTAGCGGTGATGCAGGTCTCCGGCGGTTCCCAGTCTTTCAACGCGGTGAGCCAGCTCCGCATCCTTGGCCGCTGGATGCGGATGATCACCATCCCCAATCAATCATCGATCGCCAAAGCCTTCCAGGAATTCGATGCGGATGGCCGCATGAAACCCTCATCCTATTACGACCGCGTCGTCGACGTCTGCGAGGAACTGGTGAAGTTCACCCTGCTGACCCGTGACGCCTCGAATTATCTGACCCACCGCTACAGCGAGCGGAAAGAAGAAGCCGAAAAGCTCGAACAGCGCGTGAGCCTCAGATCCCTATGACAATCGCCAGCACCGAACGACCGCCGGTAGCCGCAATCGCCGCGCTCGGGCTGACGCAGATCATCGGCTACGGGACACTTTATTACAGTTTCAGCATTCTCGCGCCTGATATGGCCAGGAGTTTTGACTGGTCGACGGAATGGATCTTCGGTGCGCTCTCCGCCGCCCTTTTGATCGGCGGCCTGGCGGCACCTCTCATGGGCCGATGGATCGATCGCTTCGGGGCCGGCCGCATCATGACCGCGGGCTCGGCGATTGCGGCCGTAGCCCTTGCCGCCTGCGCCTTCGCGCCGGGAAAGATCGCCTTCGTCGCAGCCCTGATCGCCGTCGAGACGGCGTCGAACCTCGTGCAATATGGCGCGGCCTTCGCCCTGCTCGTGCAGATCAGGCCGCGGGTCGCCCAGCGCAGCATCACCTACCTGACCCTGATCGCCGGCTTCGCCTCGACCATCTTCTGGCCGATCACCACGGCGCTGCGTTCGCATCTTTCATGGCAGAACGTCTATCTGATCTTCGCCGCGCTCAATCTCGTGGTCTGCCTTCCCATTCATGCCTGGCTGTCCCGTGACGTCAGCGAGACCAGGAAACGGAGTGCAGACGACACTGCAAAGCGCATCGAGCCGAGCCTTCAGCCGTCGGTGCGCAGGCCGGCCTTTATCCTGATGGTGACAGGCTTTGCTTTGGAAAGCTTCGTGAACGCCGCACTTCTGGTTCACATGGTGCCTGTGATGTCAGCGCTCGGCCTTGGCGCCATGGCAGTGGTGGTCGGAACGCTCTTCGGCCCGTCGCAGGTGCTGAGCCGCCTCATCAACATGGTCTTTGGCGAGAGCTTGTCGCAAGTGATGCTGGCAATCATCTGCGCCGTCCTGCTGCCGGCAGCCCTTGTCATCCTCATCGCCACCGCGCCCTCGGTGTCAGGCGCGCTGGTCTTCGCCGTCGTCTTCGGCCTCGGCTCGGGCCTGAACAGCATCGTCTACGGAACCTTGCCGCTCGCGCTCTTCGGAAGCGATGGCTACGGCCGGCGGCAAGGACAAATCATGTCGGTCCGTCTCGTCGTCTCCTCGATGGCGCCGTTCGCGCTCGCCTTCCTGATGGGTAATCTCGGCGTATCATGGTCGCTGTCGATCGCTGCATTGCTCGGCACCGTCGCCGCTGCCGCCTTCTTCGCCATCATGCCGCTGACACGTCCGGTTGCCCGGCCGGAAACTGTTCCCAACCCCGGAGAAGCCTGAGCGCGACAACCGGAGCAGACGCTACTTGACGACCGCCGAGCCCTTGACGATGTCGATCGTCTCGCCGCCGTCGAGGCCGATGCGGTCGCCGTCGGGCGTCGTCATGAAGCAGCCGGAAGGGCAGAAGTCTGCCGAGGCGCCGGCATCGACGACGACCTCGACGCGCTTGCCGCTCTCGGTGATGACAAGCACCACGGCGGCTGGATCGGTGTTGGTGATGGACGCCGCTTCAGCCGCGGGTGCGGCAAGCAGCGGGACAAGCAGAACGGCGGCAAATCTTGCCATCATGTGCGGCGGCGCTAAAGCGCCCTCCCCTGAGCGGTCGGTGCTGCCCCCCGGCAGCGATCCCGATGGAAGGGATCATGCACGCACACCCGTGAATGATGGCTGAATGACCCGTTCAGCTCTTGAGATTGCCGTCCGCCGTCCTGCCGCGCAATTGCCGCACGGGCCGCTCTTCCTCCTCAAGGGGCTTATCCCCTGAATTTTCCTGGCCGTCCGTCCGATCCTTGCCCGTACCGGCAAGAACGAGAGGCGCCTCTCGATGGATGGTGAGGTCGCTCTGCGGCAGCGGGATCTCGATACCCTCGGCCTTGAAGCGCTTGAGGATCTCGATCCTGAGATTGTTGCGCACCTCCATGCCGTCGCCCATGTCGGCGAGGAAGAAGCGCAGCTCGAAATCCAGCGAATAAGGGCCGAAGCGCAGGAATTCGACATGCGGCTCGGGATTACGCATGACGAGCGGTATCTTGGCTGTGAGTTCCAGAAGGATGTCCATCACCTGCTGCGGATCGGCGTCATAGCTGACGGAGACCGGGATTTCCGAGCGGCCGATCTTGTTGCGGTGCGTCCAATTGCCGACGAGGCCGTTGATCAAATCGGAATTCGGCACGATGATCGACTGCTTGCGGAAGGTCTCGATCTCGGTGGCGCGCACCGAGATGCGCTTGACGATGCCTTCGGCCGTGCCTGATACCACGTGGTCGCCGACCTTGAAGGGGCGCTCGACGAGCAGGATCAGGCCGGAGACGAAGTTGGAGACAATGTTCTGCAGGCCGAAACCGATACCGACCGAAAGTGCGGAGGCGACGAGCGCGAAGCTCGACAGATCGATGCCGGCCGCCGAAACGCCGATGATCGCCGCGATGCCGACGCCGAGATAGCCGATGCCCGTCTTCACCGAATTGCGCACGCCGAGATCGACATGGCTTCGCGCCATCACATTGCCGTCGAGCCAGCGCTGCAGCCAGCGCGTCAAGAGGTAGACGCCGGCAAACAGCAGGATGCCGGTGCAGATGCCGAGCAGCGAGATGCTGATGCCGCCGAGCCTGACCTCGGTGAACAGCCGATAGGCGATAAGCTGCAGATCCTGCACGTGGAAGCCCCAGAGCAGCAGGATCAGCGGGATGCCGACGACAAGCGCCACCGCATAGATGGCGAGACCGACCAGCAGGCCGGCCTGGTCGATCGCGACCGGCCCGAGCCTGAAGCGGCGCGTCAGGAAGCTTGCGAAGAAAGTATCGCCGAAGCTTTCCTGCCTTGAGATCGCCTTGCCGGAGAGCAGGCCGACATACATGGTGGCGACGAGCGCGCCGGTGATGATGAGCTGCGTGGCGACAAAGCGCGCCAGCCCGACATAACCTGTCAGCGCCGTGAGAATGAGGCCGGCGCCGACGACGCGCAGGATGATCGCCATGCCGCGCGGCCAGTGCCGGCCCGGCGCATCGGGATCGCCGTTCTTTGCCAGCATCGGCTTGCCGAAGGAGACCGCGATCAGGATGAAGCCGATGATGAGGGCGGCGATCAGGCTTCTGACCACGGTCAGCACCAGCGGCGAGCCCATCGCCTCACCGATCGTGCCGAAGAGATAATCGAGCGCATTGACGATCGCCATCGCCAGCAGGCAGTAGCCGATCGAGCGAGCGCCGAGATTGGAAAGCCTGACAAGCCGCCAGTGCGGTTCGCGCGGCGCAAAGATGGCGTTGACGAAGCGGCCGACGAAATAGACGAGCCCGATCGCCCCGAACAACGCACCGATGACGGGCGCGATATCGGGCCTCAGAACGTTGAAACCGTTGAGGAAGAAGAACGAGGTGACGAGCAGTACCGCCAGCGCCAGCGTGCGGATCAGCGTCGACCAGAAGGCGATGGAAAGCCGGCTGATATAGGAGGGGTTCTCGTTGGCCTCGTCGCGGAGCAGATAGGAGCCGAACAGGCGGTAGCTGCCCGAAAGAATGATCAGGGCCGAAGCGAGCGACAGGAAGATCGCGGCAAACATCGGGAAACGCTTGAATTTCCACACGAAGGTAGCCCAGCTCGACAGGGCCTGCGAGAATTCGCCGGCCTCGCGCACGAAGGCGCTGCCGGCATCGTCGAGCACCGAGACCGAGATTTCGGTGCGCCTGAGCAGCGTATCGGCAAACAGCCGCCGCCGCATCTCGGTGATCTCGTTGACGAGCTTCGTCACCCCGATCGACAGGTTTTCGGCGTCGCCCGTCACCGCATTGATCTGCGCGCGTTCGGCGGCGAGCGTATTGCGCTCCTGGGTGACGATCTGGGCCTCCGGCGGCTGTCCGTCCTTCGGCGGATCACCGATCTCGGCCAAGCGGTTCTTGATCTGCTCGAGCCGCGGCCTGACATTGACCGAGATGGTGATGACGGCGCGGCTGAGTTCGTCGGCCTTGGTCGACAGCCCGACCAGGGTATCGTCATTGTCGGCATTCTGCTTGGCGCTGTCCTGAAGTGCCGCAAGCTGGGTCTTTGCCTTCTCAATCTCCTTTGCCGCCTGGTCGAACGGCGTATCGACAGCCGACGCCGCTGCTGCCTGCGGTGCCGCTGCCTGCGGTTCCTGCGCCAACGCCACGTCAAGATGCGCGCCAGCAGCCGCCAGCGTCAGCAGAAGAACGGTGCGAAGCAGGATGTGTCTCAGCCGCAAAAGCGCCTCCGGAAGGGTTGTCGTCAAGATAGGGTGCGAGCTCTTATAGGCCAGCTTCTCATAGGAAACAAAGGCGACAGAAAGGCGGAAGATCCTGGAAGCGGCTCAGAAACCGGCGCCCGGCCGAGCGAGATAGTCGTGTTCGGCATCCGTCGACTCCCGCCCGAGCATGGCATTGCGGTGCGGAAAGCGGCCATAGGCGGCGATCACGTCGCGGTGGCGGATCGCATAATCGAGATATTCCTCGTCGCCGAGAGCGGTGAACAACTCCACCGAGCGCTCCTGTTCGGTAAGGTCTTCGGCATGTTCGAACGGCATGTAGAAGAAGGTGCGGCATGCGGTCTCGACCACCCGGTCGGCGCCGGCGCCGAGCGCAAGCTTGGCTTCCCGGAGCGCCAGCCCATCGGTCGCCACCGCAAGCGGCGTGCCGCGATAGATGTTGCGGGGAAACTGATCGAGCACGATGACAGCCGCCAGTCGGCTCTCCGGCCCGGCCCGCCATTCGGCGCCGACGCCTGCGGCAAGTGCCAGATGAGTATCGCGAAAACCCGCGCGGATCTCCTCGTCGAGTTCCGGCGATGAGCGAAACCATAACTCCCGGCCGCATCGGACAAACCAGAAATCGTAGACCTCCTGCGGCGTGCGGATCGTGGCCATATTTCCCTCCCGTAAGGTTATGTTTCTTGACGTGACTTCGGTAAACCATTGTCGTGGCGCAATAAATATGACGCTAGCACTGACCGTCATTATCCACGATAGGATGTGCCGTGTGGCCCCCT